>Ga0247609_10005671_pt1 | contig 12205 bp, 10 predicted proteins | sample 172DNAGHGlowgp2_FD_193487 | JGI IMG/M metagenome (GOLD analysis project Ga0247609, IMG submission 193487) | Sheep rumen microbial communities from Palmerston North, Manawatu-Wanganui, New Zealand - 1728 DNA GHGlow gp2 | ecosystem: Host-associated > Mammals > Digestive system > Stomach > Rumen ... | reverse complement strand
GTTCGTGGAAAACGAGCAAAAGAAATCCCTTCTGGAGCTAAAGAAAATCCAAGAATCGGAAATTCTTAAAGTTGTGAATCCCATACGTTTGCAGGCTTACGAGCGTCTGGCTCTGTTTTTGGAACGTATTTCACCCAACAGTCTGGTACTCAGATGCTACCAGCCCGGCATGGACATAAAACTGCTGCAAGGCGTGATGACCAAGAACATCCGCGACGAATTCGAGCACAACCTTTCGCAACAGGTTTACGTTTCCACCGAAGCGTGGAGCCGTATCAAGGAGGCCAAGGAAGAGATGATAAACCTCATCAACTCCGCCGCCGTGCGTCTGCCCGAAGGCTCCGATCCCATGAGCCTCGCCGGCGCCGTGTTCGAGAACTCCGCCAAACAAAATCCCCTCGACGCTGCTTTGGAATTCCTGAAAAACGAGCTCCAAAAGAATTTCTGACCATCGCAACAGCTTAGCAATGAAAAAGATAGCAACTCTCATAATATGTCTGGCGGCAATGTGCTCCACTTTTTCCGTCAAGGCGCAAAGCAAGGCCGATGCCATTGTGGGGGTGTATCTGATGAAGACTCCAGACACTGGCGATGAGTCGAAATTGCAGATTTTCCGTGCCAAAAACGGCACCTACAGCGGCAAGGTGGTGTGGGTGAAAAATCCCAACAACCCCGACGGCACTCCGCGTCGCGACACCAAAAACCCCGACCCTAAGTTGCGCAACCGCACAGCCGACAACCTGCCCGTGTTGTTTAATCTACAATACGACGCCGATGACAACGAGTGGGTTGACGGCGACCTCTACAACCCTAACGACGGCAAGTGGTTCAAAATCAAAATAAAAGGCTTTAGTTCCGCCAAGGTGCTCGAAGTCCGTTACTACAAAGGCGTGCCGTTGCTAGGCAAAAACGACCAATGGCAGAAAGTCAGCAATTAATAATCTAATAGTCGTAAAGCATTGAAAGAGAACAGGAAAAGCAACTGGAAAGCCGACCTCGCCAACATCCGCGACTCGCTGGTGATGATGTATCGCTGCGACCCCAAGCTATTCGTCGCAAAGCTACTCATCACGGTGATACAGAGCGTGTTGCCGTTGATAAACCTGTACGTCCTGAAACTGCTTATCGATTCTGTGTCGACGTCCATCGCCGGCGGACATTTCGACAGTGCAGAGGCGCTGAAATATGTGCTCATTTTCTGCGGTGTTTTCCTGCTCAACCGCCTTATGACACTCGCCGGAAAGCTAGTGAACAGTTTCTTCACACAAAAACTGAGCGACTACATCAGCAACAGCCTGCACCAGAAATCCACTGAGCTCGACCTCGCCTACTACGACAACTCCGAATACCACGACACTTTCCACCGCGCGCAGCAGGAGGCCTCGTACCGTCCAATGCAGATTCTAGGCAGTTTCACCTCCATCATCGGCAGCCTTATCTCCCTTGCGGGAACGGTGGTGATTCTGGCGTCGTTTTCGTGGCTGGTAATTGTGGTGATGATTTTTGCCTGTCTGCCCGACTTTCTCGTCAAACTGTACAAATCGCGGAAGCTGTACTATTGGAACAAAGAACACACGCAACTATTCCGAATGGCCAACTATCTTTCGGCGCTGCTCACCAACCGGGTGTCGGCCAAAGAAATACGCACTTTCGGCCTTGCGGGATATTTCCGCAACAAATTCAACCGTCTGCGCAAAATCATTCGTTCGCAGGTGGTTAGAATAAACATGCGGCTCTCGGTACTCGATGTGTTGGCTATCATTTTCGAAACCGTGGCGCTATTTTTCATAGTGTTCATGCTTATCCGCGGCACCGTGGGCGGAGCCATCACCATAGGCAGTTTTGTGATGCTGTTCGAGGCCTTCCGTCGCGGGCAGTCGTATATGGAAAGTTTAATCAACGGCATTACAGGACTTTACGACAACAAATTGTTTATCCGCAACTTGTTCGAATTCCTGAAACTGAAGCCCAACATCGTTACCCCCGCCAACCCCAAGCCCTTCCCGCAAAAAATACTGCACGGCATCGAGTTCCGCAACGTAACTTTTTCGTATCCCGATGGTTACAAAAATGTATTGGAAAATTTCTGCCTTTCGGTGAAACCCAATTCGGTAACGCAGATTCGTGGCGAAAACGGTTTCGGCAAGACAACGCTTATCAAACTGCTGTTCCGCCTGTACGACTGCAACGAGGGCGGCATCTACATCGACGGCACCGACATACGCGAGTTCGACCTGTTTGAGCTTCGCAAGAACATCAGCGTTATTTTTCAGGACTTTATCCGCTACAATTTCACTGTAAAGGAGAACATACAGCTTGGCGAGATAGATATGCTTGACGAGGAACGCATAAGGCAGTCGGCCGAAACGAGCTCCGCCGACCGTTTTGTAAGACATCTGCCGCACGACTACGACACACGTCTGGGCAAGTATTTCTCCAGCAGCGAGGATTTGAGTATGGGACAATGGCAACGTGTGGCACTGGCACGCGCGCTCTACTCCAAGGCACCGATATTAGTACTCGACGAACCCACCAGCTTTATGGACGCACAATCCACGCGCAATTTCTTCGCAAAATTGGATGAGCTGGCACAAAACCGTATCGTGCTGCTGATAACCCACTCCGACGAATTGTAAGGCCCGTCGGGAAGCCACAGAAAATTATTTGCTGAGCAGTTTCTCTATCTCCATGGCAATTTTGTCAATTTCGGCCGTAGGCTCGAAACGTGCCACCACATTTCCGTTCTGGTCGACAAGGAATTTGGTGAAATTCCATTTGATATCGGAGGTCTTTTTGTAATCGGGATGCTGTTTCTGCAACATCTTATCCATTTTGGGAGTCATGGGGTTGTCCTTGTCGAAACCTTTGAAACCCTGCTGCTTTTTAAGGTAAGTGAACAAAGGATGGGCGTTGGCACCGTTCACATCCACCTTGTCGAACTGCGTGAAAGTAACGTTGTAACGGGTGCAGAAGTTGCGTATTTCATCAATAGTTCCGGGAGCCTGGCCGCCAAACTGGTTGCAGGGGAAATCGAGAATCTCGAAACCTTGTCCGCCATAGGCTTCAAAAATATATTCCAGTTCGGAATACTGCGGGGTGAAACCGCACTCGGTGGCGGAATTTACTATAAGCAGCACCTTGCCTCTGTACTGCGACAGCGAAACGGTTTGGCCGTCGGCGTTTACAGCTTGGAAGTCATACACCGAAGTCTGTGCCACAGCACCGGCGAAAAAGGCAATCATAATTGCAAAAATAGTTTTCTTCATAATATTATGTTTTTGTTGGTTTTACTGTTTTTTGAATAACGATTTGTCGCAAATTTTATTGTTTCAAATTCCTCAGTGGTAAAACAATGTTGTGTGTTTTTTCCATCGCTTTATCACTAATTTTGTCTCTGCAAATATACACTTTTTTTCAAAAAAAAGGCCATTTCGAGTAAGAGACTGCGAAAATTGTGCTATTTTGCTCGGAAAATCAAGTAGTTGCGGTTGGGATGGGCAGGGTTGTTGTTTGTATAAAGTGTTACGATTTCGCCATTGTCCTTGCGATACCACTCGTCGAGGATAAAGCTACCCATAAGTCCCACAGCATTAACCACTTGATGATTCGAAAGTGCGTCGGCAAATTTCTGCATGCTCACCTTGTCCACCGATTCGATTACCAGCAACATGTTAGTTTTCTTGTTCAGCGAGCAAATGGCACGACGATAAGACTTTGCTTCGTCGGTGAATGTCATTGCTTCACCACCTTTTACATATATTGTCTGCCTAAAAAAGTATCCATTTTGTTTTTTTGCAGATTCGAGATATGGAGTAGTGGTGGTGTCGTCCTTGCCGAGAACCACGCTCTGTCCTATTATTGCACAAAAACCTTTTGCCGACTTGGGAGCCCCTTTTGCCATCGGTTTTCCCTTATACACAAAATCGCCGATAATATTGTGGTTGTCGCCACGGACATTGGCGGCCTGTGTAAGAAAGACAATTGACGAATCGTTAACCAGGGTAGTGTCGTACATACTCAGTTCTACGGATACATTGCCGGGAATAAACCGCCTGAGTTTGACGCCGTTAACAGTAGTGTCGCTAACTGTAAGGGGTTTCTGATTAGTCCCATTAATAATGGAAGTAGTTACAGCGGCTTCATTCACCTGTTCTTGCGGTTCGTCGGCACTTACCTGACTAGCGGTCTGGTTTTCGGTATTTTGCGCTATCTCATTGGTTTTGTCGTTCTGTCGAAGTACAAGACACAATATCACAACAAGCAGTACAATTGCCAACACCACGCCTATCAAAATAAGTGTGCGTTTCTTTTTGGGTGTCATAGTGGGCTTTTGGCCGATAACACGTATTTGGTCGTCGTTGAATGTGTCATTCATAGCATAAAGTTTTTCTCAAGTTCTTCTTTTAATTCCTTCAAAGAATCGGTGGATGCCGACAGTTTTATGGTCCTGAATTCGTTTTTAACCGTATAGTCCTGAGGCATTCTCTTTTTTATGGCGTCTTTTTCTTTCAACACACTATTGTCATCGTTTTTATAAACAAACAGCTCGTTTCCAGTGCTATTGGAGCCGCAGAACATAACAAGTGATTTCTTTGCAGGTTCTACACTTTGAATAAAATTGCGGTTGACTATAAGGCTGCGTCCCACGCGAATGAAATTAACGCCTGTTGCTTTGAACTGGTATGACATCAGTTTTTCCACCATTCCAATCTGCATGGTGAATTCGTATTTCGAGGCGTCGGAAAGGGTGAAGGTGCAGTAATTGCCATCCGCCTCCACACAAACTATCGAGCTTTGTGCAAAGCGGAAAAGTTTTGTCTCGGAGCTTATCGTAAGAAATTCTTCCATATCGTCGACTTATTTCTTGTGACGGAGCAAGGAAATCTGCTGTGCCACGTTCTCGGCCAAGGCTGCGAAGGCGTCGCTCTCGGGAGTCGGGTTTTCGTTGAACAGAGTTACGGGACGTCCGCTGTCGCCGCTTTCGGCAATGCTCTGCACCAGCGGTATCTCGCCAAGCAGTGGTATGTTCATCTCCTCCGACATCTTGCGGCAGCCCTGTTTGCCGAAGATGTAGTATTTGTTGTTGGGGAGTTCGGCAGGGGTGAAATAGGCCATATTTTCGACAAAGCCAAGCACCGGAATGCTGATGTCGGGATTTTGGAACATCTCAACGCCGCGCACCACGTCGGCCAAAGCCACACGCTGCGGTGTGCTTACTATGATTGCTCCAGTTACAGGAAGAGTCTGGGCAATAGTGAGTTGCACATCGCCGGTTCCCGGAGGCATATCCACTACAAGGTAGTCGATGTCGCCCCACCATGTCTCTGTGAGCAGCTGTTTCAGTGCGCCGGAGACCATCGGTCCGCGCCACACCACAGCCTTGTCGGGGTCAACCATAAAGCCCACGGACATCAGCTTGACGTTGTATTTCTCGAAAGGCAGCATGTACATCTTGCCGTCGTGCTCCTCGCCAAGTATGTCCTGACGCTTGATGTCGAACATAATAGGTATCGAAGGACCGTAGAAATCGGCGTCCATCAGCCCCACTTTGGCGCCGGTGTTGGCCAGAGCCACAGCCAGATTCACGGCCACGGTGGACTTGCCCACGCCGCCTTTGCCGGAAGCCACCACTATCACGTTCTTGATACTGGGGAACATGGCATTTTTGTCGGGGGCGGGCTGCACACGGGCGGTGGTGTTCACCACGACTTCGATATTGGGATCCACATATTTGTGGATAGCCTCCACGCAGTCGTTGCTCATTTTGGCACGCATAGGACAGGCGGGGGTGGTGAGCACAAGGTCGAAACTCACGCGAAGGCCGTCTATGGCTATGTTTTCAATCATTCCAAGGTGGACAAGGTTTTGTCCCAAATCGGGGTCGTCGACGTGCGACAACGCCATTTCTATCTGAGTTTTAGTTATTTGCATCGTTAAATGTTTTTTTTGTGTTATGCAAATGTACGAATAAAAAATGTATCGGCAAAGAAAAACATTATTTTACTTCAAAAATGTGATAAAGCAACCGTGCAAATGGATAAAAAATAGGCTGTTGAAGGATTTTCTTTGGTTTTGTAACATATTGTTTTATCGCATTTTAAACAAAATATTGAAATAAAATTTTGCTGTAACAAAAAAAAAGTGTACTTTTGCAACCTCAAAACTGGAAGAGATTTGACCATTGTCCTATGGTGTAACGGTAGCACATCTGACTCTGGATCAGCTTGTCTAGGTTCGAATCCTGGTAGGACAACAAACGCAACTGATTTTCAATTAGTTGCGTTATTTTTTTTCAAAAAATAAATTGAGGCTAAGGCAGACCGACAGGGAGTATCTAACCCACCCGGCGCTTGGCCTTTTTTTTCGTTGTTCAGTGTTTTTCAATGGCTTGTGCCAGTGCTTCGGCTATGGCTTGGCGACCTGCCATGCGGTAGTGTTCGGTGGGGTAATCGCGGTCGCGGAAATCAGCGTCGGCCACCATGCCCTGACAGTTCACCACCGTAACTCCCTTGGGTGTATAGCGTTGCACTATAAAAGCGGCGTTGCGGTGCAGCAGTTCCACCAGTCCATGCCCCACCATCTCGTCAATCTGCTCCTCGTTGTCGGGGAGGATAAGAAACACCGGTTGCCAATGGCGACGCTCGCAGAGACGCACAATGCAGTCGAGGTCGCGCACACGAGGGTTGTTTTCGTCGATACGACAGGCGAAACATTTCACATAGTGGGTGGCCATAGAGACCGTCGCCTCGTCGGTGCCGACGGCATTCAGGCTATCGGCCAGACCTCTGTCCCACTCGGTTGCGGTATGGTAAGGCACGCCGGCCACCGGGTCGAAAGCCTGACGCTTGAGTGCGCGCCTTACCTTGACATTGCGTTCTTCTTCGTTCCAATGAGCATATCCTTTGAACGCCAGCAGCATACGCTTGTACAATGCCGGGGCTTTACGCATAAACACCTGTTCTTTCTGCAACGGCACCTCAAGGCTGGAGTAGATCCATTCGGCACTGAACGATCGCAGGTTGACCGTAACCACGGCTACACGCACGGGATTTTCGTCGGGGATGTTGCGCAATATGTCGTAATAGATGCCGGCATGGCAGGCATCCTTGTCCATATTGCACACCTTGTGACTTGGCAGCAGGTCCTGTAACATATCGCTTATAAAGCGTTTGTCGTCCTCGTCGTCGGCCACAGCGTGGTTCGACGATTCGCCGAGATAAGCTATGTCCGCACCCTCGACCACGGGTTTCAAAGAACGTTCCATCAGCGTACATCCCTCGTTCAAGTCGCGCTCGTATAAAGTGTATCGGTACACCACATCCAGCACCGCCAGCACGGCGGCCAGCAGCAAGAATTTGAGTGCTAATTTCTTTAACGACGGGTTCATAATCATTTATTGTAATCAGAATTGGAAATAGATGAACGGATATTGCTCCACCGACGAGAACACGACAATGGCGAAAATCATGACGGCATAGACAATCCATCGTACAACTGACGGCAGTTTCGAGCACCATGCGTCGAAGCGGGTATTACGGATAACTATGTCGAGCAGACAGAACGCCGCCAATGCCGCCCAGGTAGCAACACTGGCATGCAGATGTCCTTCGCCGCCGCCGTGTATCAACGCCGAATAAAGATTGCCGAGCGATTCGAAATTCGGTGCCCTGAAGATGCTCCAAAGCAGGGTAACCACCACGAAAGTGCGCAGCACGGCACCGGCTCTCACCATCCAGCGTCCCCATCGCCCATCTATGCGATCGAAGAGATGCACCTGACGCAATCCGCGTCCTACGATAAGCAGCATGCCGTAGGCGGCGCCCCACAGCATGAAAGTCCAGTTGGCACCGTGCCACAGTCCGCATACCACAAACACAATCATAGTGTTGAGCATCCAGCGCGGCAGACGCACACGGTTGCCGCCGAGGGGTATATACAGATAGTCGCGGAACCACGACGACAGGGAGATATGCCATCGACGCCAGAACTCCTGCACGCTGCCGCTAAGATAAGGCGCGCGGAAGTTGTCGGTAAGACGTATGCCCATGGCCAAAGCACATCCGAGGGCGATGCTCGAATAGCCGAAGAAATCGCCGTAGATCTGGAACGAGTAAAGCACCATCGCCAAAAGGATATCCGCCCTGCTGTAGTCGTTGGGCGAGGCATATACGGCATCCACCATAGTACCCATATTGTCGGCAACCACCATTTTCAGGAACAGGCCGAAGAGTATCAGACGCAGTCCATTGGCGATGTTGTCGTATTCGAGACGCTGTTCGCTGTGCAGCTGACGCAACAGTCCCTGAGGACGTTCTATGGGGCCGGTAACCAGCTGAGGATAGAACATCACATACAAAGCATAGTATCCGAAATGACGCTCGGCACGCTGGTTGCCACGGTACACCTCGATGACATAGCTAAGACTCTGGAAAGTGTGAAACGACAATCCTATGGGCAAAGCGATGCTCAGCACCCGCGACGGATGGCTCCAGCCGAGAGTCTGCGCAAGAGCCACCAGCTGGGCACTGCAGAAATTCAAGTATTTGAATATAAACAACACCACACAGGTAGATACCACGCTGACCACCATGCACCACCGCCGTCGCCGCCTATCACCCTCCCAGCGTTCCATCAAAAGGCCCGCGCTGTAGTCGATGACAATGGTTATCAGCAGAATAAAAATATACTTCGGAATAAACCACATATAGAACACACAGCTGGCCGCAAGCAGCATAAGCCATCTCCAGCGGTGAGGAAGCAGGTAGAACAGCAACGTCACCAAGGGAAAGAACAGCATGAACTCTATAGTGTTGAATAGCATATAATTAACCCAGTGTGATTATAATTATTATGTGATGCAAATTTACTAAAAAAAATTGAGATTAGCCGTTAGTGGTTGAAAATAGTCGCCGAACAAAGGATAAGTGTTTTTCCCGACCCTCAAAATGATGTCTTTGGGGCAGTTATTTCGTCAAAACGTGGCTCAATCCCCAAGAAACAACATCTCCCCTCCCCCACACAATATTACGCCACAAACGGCGTTATAATAAAAGAATTTGTGTAACTATCGATCAACTAACAAAACCACTATGGCAGAGAGACATCTAATAAGAAATAGTGCTGCGGAATTCCTTATTTTTCAGATAGAGAACAAGGAACAGGGCATTGAAGTAATGTATGCCGAAGGAACTATTTGGTGTACCCAGAAAGCTATGGCTACACTTCTCGACGTGGGAATACCAGCCATTAGCAAACATCTAGCAAACGTGTTTGAAACTGGTGAGTTAAATGAAGATGCAACTATTTCCAAAATGGAAACAGTTCAACAGGAAGGCAATCGGGAGGTAAAACGTATTGTTGTTATGTATAAACTTGACGCTATTATCGCCGTTGGCTATCGTGTAAACTCCATCCGTGCCACGCAGTTCCGTCAATGGGCCACCAGCGTGCTTCGCCAATTTGCCATACGCGGCTACGTGCTCGACAAAAAACGAATGGAGAACGGCTCTTTTCTGGGCGAAGACTATTTCGAACACCTGTTGGCCGAAATACGGGAGATTCGTCTGAGCGAACGTCGTTTCTACCAGAAACTTACCGACATCTACTCCACTGCCATCGACTACAACCGCGATGCCCCGACCACAAGGCTGTTCTTCAAAATGGTGCAGAACAAGATGCACTACGCTGTCCACGGCCGCACGGCGGCAGAACTGATAATTGACCGAGCCGATGCCGAAAAGGAACACATGGGACTGACCACTTGGGAGAACGCCCCCGACGGAAAAATAGTGAAAACCGACGTTACGGTTGCAAAAAACTACTTGAAACAGATGGAACTGGAGGACATGGGGCGCATCGTTACTGCAGTGTTGGAGTTTGCCGAGACACGTGCCAAGAGACACATCCCCATGACGATGGAAGACTGGGCGAAACGTATCGACGCCTATCTTACCAGCGACGAGCGTCCGCTGCTCGACAATGCGGGGAGTGTGAGCCACGAAGAGGCTGTGCTTCATGCCGAAACGGAATTCGAGAAATACCGCATTGTTCAGGACCGTCTGTTCCAAAGCGACTTCGACAGGTACCTCGATGCACTTCCGTTCGAGGACGAAGGTCCGGAAAAGAAAGAATAAGAAGCTTGAGAGCTATGTTTCTCTGGCACAACACACAACGCAACTGAATTTCAATCGGTTGCGTTTTTTTATTACACTTTGTGGGCAAAAATCGGCGGCATCCCCTCACCCACACAATATTCCGCCACAAACGGCGTTATATTTAATTACACATTTGCAAAACCCAATTTCATCCAATGAAAACACTGATACGTAACATAAAAGAGCTGGTGCAGGTGGAACGCACTCCGCGCACCATGGTGAAAGGTGCCGACATGGCCAAACTGGAGACCGTCAAAAACGCCTACCTCGTGGTGGAGGACGGCCGTTTCACCGCTTTCGGCCCGATGTCGGAACTGCCCGAAGGCACCTACGACAAAGAGTTCGACGCCACGGGACGCATGGTGTTCCCCACTTTCTGCGACTCGCACACGCACCTCGTGTACGCCGGCAGCCGCGAAATAGAGTATTGCGACAAGATTCGCGGACTCTCCTACGAGGAGATTGCCAAACGCGGTGGAGGCATCCTCAACAGCGCCAAACGTGTGCAGGAGGCCTCGGAACAGCAGCTGTACGACGACGCCATGCAACGTCTCGACGAGATGACGGCCTACGGCACGGGCGCCGTGGAGATAAAAAGCGGCTACGGCATGACCACCGAGGCGGAGATGAAAATGCTGCGCGTTATACGTCGTATCAAAGAGACTTCGCCCCTCACCATAAAATCCACACTGCTGGGCGCACACGGCATACCCATGGAATACCGCGGACGGCAGGAGGCTTTTGTCGACCTTGTGATTAACGAGATGATACCGCAGGCCGCCGCCGAGGGTCTGGCCGACTTTATCGACGTGTTCTGCGACCAAGGCTTTTTCACCGTTGAGGACACCGACCGCATGCTCGAAGCCGGAGCCAAATACGGCCTCCGCGCCAAAATTCACGCCAACGAGCTGGCATACAGCGGCGGCATACAGTGCGCCGTGCGCCACAACGCCCTCAGCTGCGACCACCTCGAATATACCGGCGACGCAGAGATAGAGGCTCTCCGCGGCTCCGCCACAATGCCTACCGTGCTGCCGGGTGCCGCCTTTTTCCTCAATATGGTGCACGCCCCCGTGCGTAAGATGATGGATGCCGGGCTGCCTGTGGCAATGGCCAGCGACTGCAACCCAGGCTCTTCGCCCTCGGGTAATATGCAGCTGATACTGAGCATGGCCTGCGTAAACTACCGCATGCTCCCCGAAGAGGCTATCAACGCCACCACCATCAACAGCGCCTACGCCATGGACGTGGTGGACCAACTGGGCAGCATAGCCGTGGGCAAAAAAGCTAACTTCTTCATCACAAAACCGATACCCACCTACGAGTTTATGCCCTACGCCTACGGCAGCAACAAAGTGGAAAAGGTTTTCCTGAATGGAAAATTAGTGGTCAGTGGGCAGTAGTCAGTAGTCAGCAGGGGCGAAAAATTTTTCGCCCGTACTGGTCAGTAATTTGTGATTTGCAATAATCAATTAGTAATAATCAGTTCCGAACTCCGAGTTCCGAACTCCGAATTAAAAAAAGATGATCAAGGTCGAGAATATACATAAATCGTACGGCACTTTGGAGGTGCTGAAGGGCATCAACCTGCGTGTGGCCGAAGGCGAAGTGGTGTCGATAGTGGGTGCGTCGGGGGCCGGAAAGACCACCCTGCTGCAAATCATCGGCACGCTGGAAAAGGCCGACAAAGGCACCGTAACCATCGGCGGCACCGACGTAAGCCGCCTTTCGGGCAACGAGCTGGCGCGTTTCCGCAACCGCAACATCGGTTTCGTGTTCCAGTTCCACCACCTGCTGCCGGAGTTCACCGCCCTCGAAAACATCTGCATGCCCGCGCTGATACAGGGCCGCAGCTTGAAAGAGGCCACTCCCGAAGCCATGCAGCTGCTTGAGTTCCTGAAACTTACCGACCGCGCACAGCACAAACCCTCCGAGCTTTCGGGCGGCGAACAGCAACGTGTGGCGGTGGCAAGGGCACTGATAAACCGTCCCTCGGTGATATTGGCCGACGAGCCCTCCGGCAACCTCGACTCCGCCAACGCCAAAGAGTT
>Ga0247609_10005670_pt1 | contig 12205 bp, 15 predicted proteins | sample 172DNAGHGlowgp2_FD_193487 | JGI IMG/M metagenome (GOLD analysis project Ga0247609, IMG submission 193487) | Sheep rumen microbial communities from Palmerston North, Manawatu-Wanganui, New Zealand - 1728 DNA GHGlow gp2 | ecosystem: Host-associated > Mammals > Digestive system > Stomach > Rumen ... | reverse complement strand
CTTAACTGCGTTTATATAAGCCCAGTTAGAAGCCGCCAAAAGAGTAAATAAGAAGTATGGCATACAACCAAGAGACATTATTGTCGACTCATAATAAGTCATGATGAATCTCTTTGTAAAGAATGCTAAGTCAAGCTTTCCAGCACTTGCCAGCTGATTCTTTCCGCCAATTGATCTGATTCTTGTGTAATCATTATCAAAAATGAATGTGACGAACTTTTCAAGAGATTCGTATGGATTTACTCCTCTCTTTTCAAGCTTATCTTCTATTTCAACGATAATGAAATTCTTTCCATTTGCAAAATATTTGGAATTTAACTGACCAACTGCAATCTTATCTGCAGTTTCAGGAATAAGTTCCAGAATATTAATAAGGAAGAATTTCATTTCAAAGAAAAGTAAAGACGCACATCTTTCCTTATCACTTGAAATACCGAATGATCTAATCAAAATCTGATTAACCATTCTTGCCCAAAGTAAAGCTGATAATCCAGCCGCTTCAGTTGTCATTACAGTTCTTTTCTCAAATATTTCTTGCTGATAAAATGCAGATTGCACGAGTGTATATAAGATTTTGATATCCATTGTATACTCATCGTCATCTTCTGCATTTTTTCGTGTCGAAATATAATTGGATGTATTTATAGCGGTCTTAGGACCGTCTTTAGTACCGAACTTAAAAAATGGGATTGAAACAGGAAGATTGAACTGAGGATTCGACGTCATAAAAAATACGATCTCTCCATTTTTAATATCCTCTATCATCCTGATAATCTCAGGGGTTTTATAATATCTTTTCATTTGTGCTAGAGGAGCTTCAAAGTCTGCATATGATAAAATCTTTATATCTTTGGATCCTCCACTATTTATAGCTTCAGCAATTTTCATCATTTTCTTCGAAACACCACTTGCAGAATCAAATGCTTTAAAGATATCACACTCAGTTAGAGTTTTCATAAGTTCACTCCTTTCATATAATATCTTAGAATTTATACTGTTGTTTTCATGGAGCTTCTACGCGTATTTTTTCGTTTACATCATCCTTAGATGATCCATTAAGCTTATCACCATATAATATATAAAATGCTAAAAGATGTTCGAACGCATTATATGCATAATCAAGTTCTTCTCTTGTAAATACTGTATTTCGGCAATATAGTTCATTTACACGTATAAGATGTGCTTCATTAACCCTTATATTTCTTTCAAGTTCTAAAAGCTTTGAATAAGCCGCTAATTGGAGTAGCATATAAGGATAAACACTTTTAGAAGTTTTAAAGTCACATAGAATGGTTTTTCCATCTTTTTCTATGATCCAGTCGGCGGTGCCGCCGAACTTAAGATCTGAATTAACCATTGAAACTTCTGTCATTATGGTCTTATATGTATATGAAGGATACTTATCTTCAAATCGTTTAAGTATCTCTTCAATTCTCGGTACGACTATAGACGTCACATGGCTTTTCCATTCTTTTCCATTAACATAATATTCCAGGGCTTTATGAACTAAAGTTCCAAAAGCCGCGGATTCATTAAGAATATCCGTTGTATTTTTACGTTTAAATCCCATAATGTTAGCCCATTTAATTAATCTTTGATCTCCAAGTATATGAAGAACTGTAGTTACAGAAGGATATGAAATTCCATCTTTTTCATATATATGGCTCATTTTGTTTTTCCTCCTTTTTACAATAGTTTAAGCAAATTGTATAAAGGAGGATGATAAAAAATGCAGAATATACAATGGTTCATCTCGAGCATGGCAATTGTGATTTTAATATATGTGAGTACAATATCAAGCATTAACTCACACCTTAGTCATATACGTCACTTGAGATATATCATTTTTCCTTTATCATCATTTACATCAATCAAGTTTGCAAAAACTCCGTTTAGTGAAAATTCACTAGACTTAATTGGAATAGTTGACGGGAATGAAGTAGTAATTGGTCCTCTCACATCTAATGATGTAATGAAGATAAAGAATGCATATAGAGATAGGGGATTAAACTCACAAGAGTTATTTATCATCGGTATTCGTCAGATAAGATTTTTAACTCCTTCAGTAGTTTATTATTTATTTACCAACTTTGAAGTAAGTAAATCAAAGAAGGAGGAAGTATAATGACACTTATCACAATGCCAGAATTTGTGAAAATATTAATTTATACAACTATAGTTTTCATCATAGTTACAATTATTACAACTATTATCAAAACTATGGGAGCAATTTATAATGCGTATACAATAAAACGATATAGATATATCATAGAATGCCAAATTTCGGCAGTTAAAGCTTCAAAGAATCTTATAAAAGCTTTACTTTTTAATTTTAATCGTTCTTACACAGATTCTGTGATTGAAGAATCATTTTCAAGCGTACAGAAAGCCATACGTGAAAGGTTCAATAAATTTATTGATTCAGGTACAGCATCTGTATTGTATGGTGTTTTAAATGAAAATGATAGGAATGAATTGATAGAATCTTTAATCGCAGAATGTTGGGATGAAATAAAACGCGAACGATTTAAAATTTCAGAAGGACGCCCTATTTATTTATATCCATCAGAGACACCGGATAATAAATCAGAGGCGAAACCTCTTTAATGAAAATAATAACACATAAAAACAATGCGGAAGGTTAATTCTTCCGCGTTTTTTGCCCAAAAATATTAAAGAAATATATTTTATATAAGTAGGGAAGAGGTGATATAAAAATGATATACCGGATATGTACAATTGCAGATATTCATTTTGGAGCATTAGATCCAGAAAGATTATATAATGAATTGCAACTTGTAAATGAAAGTATAAAAACAGCACACGACTGTGGATATAAAACTGATTTAGTCGTATTAGCTGGAGATTATTGGGACAGTAAGCAAAGTCTGAATAATAAAGTTTCGTATTATGGAATAAAATGGATGAAGGAGTTAGTAGACTTAGCTGAAGAGTGTGGTTTTATCATAAGAGTGATCTTGGGTACTAAATCACACGATCACGATCAGCTTGACGTATTTGACTCATTTAATCCAGAAGTGTTTAAAATATTCCGTAAAAATACATATGAAGAAACTTTGCCAGGGCTTCATGCGTTATACTGTCCAGATGAAAACATTCCAACGGATAAGTATATTGAAACTTATATAGATAATCTTACCCGTGAGGATGGATATCAAATTGGTTTCTTTCATGGAAATTTTGATCTAATTATGATGGGTCTACCATCACAAGAAACAGAGGTACAATCGTCGAATAATGTTGTATTTGAATATAAGTTATTTGATAAAATAATTAGTGGGCCTATGCTCGCTGGTCATTGGCATACACATATGGTACATAAGAAGTTGACGTATGTGGGATCTTTTTCAAGATTTGGATTTGGCGAAGAAGAAGATAAGGGTTTCATTAGTACCGTAATTGATACTGAAAATCCCATTGCGTTTGCCAATAATTTCGTTATTAATTTAAAAGCTCAAGCGTATAAAAGTTTTATTATTGATACGGCTATTTTTAAAGACATTGATGATTATGCTAAAATATTTAATAGCGTTGAAAAAATGTTACTTGAAAATCCAGATATTAAAATTCGTATACGAATTGATGCCAAAGATGATACACCGCAAACTAAAAAATACATTGACAATGTACGAAATCAGTTTGTAAATAATCGCAATGTTAAAGTTGTGGTTAGAAACCGTTATGCTGAAGAAAAGAAAAAGGAGAAGGAAAATGAGAAGAAAGAGGAATTAGTTACATATGATTTTATCGAGGATAAAAACATGAGTGCTGCAGTAAAATTACAAAAATTTATACTTAGTAAGTATGGAATTTCGGTTCCAATTGATTTTATCCAAAAATATACAAATGTATATTTAAAGTAACTAAAGGACGAGGAGTGAAACATTTATGTCAGAATTAAGAAAACAGGGCGTATTATCAAAGAAAGTAGCAATGAAGTTTGATATGTCCATGCTTAATTCCTTGGTTAAATATGTACTTTGTAGCTCAGTACCTAAACTTGGAATACACAATGTATACACTCTTTTCGAGAACCTTGATTTGGACGTATATGCGTATAATCAGAAAATATTAGAAAGGATAAACTTAATAAGGTATATAACTGATGCACAAGTTAACCTTAACATGAGTGAACATGATTTGATACATACATATGTCCTTGAAAAGGATCCTGATTTAGAGGAATTGTGTAACGAGACATGCTGGGATGATAAGCAATTATCCGTTAAGGAATGTGAGTACATAACCAAATCTATTTCCGAAAGATTACAATATGTATATCTTTATGAAACGAAAGATGAACTTAATGATCTATTCGATCAGATCGATAGAGCAGAGTTTATATCGTTTTATGACATCGTAACGCGTATGAAAACAGTATTTTCGCAAACACTTGTAAAACTTCAAAATAGTGCAATTGCGAATGATACATTGATCCGAAGACTTAACTTCGCAGATGATTCTTTTAAAGATATCATGGATTTGATTCTTAAAAGAGCAAAAATGCCAACAAACCTACTTCAAACTGGTATGAGACAATTTAATGCTATCCTGTCTCCAGGATTTTACGGAGGCCGTGTTTATACGATTCTTGGTTTAACTGGTAAGTTTAAATCGGGTACACTTCTAAATCTAGCAGATCAAATTGTAAAGTATAACCCTCAGGTAATCCCAGTCGAAGACGGAAAACGAAAAACTTTATTATTCATCACTATGGAAAATAGTATTAATGAAACCATGGAAAGACTATTTGATATGTATAGTGATTCAAATCAGGAATTACGCGAATGTGATTTGGATGAAGTTTTAAGGGTACTTCGACAGAATGGTGGGTATACATTTTCGGATACACAAGGAATATCTATCGAAATGAGATATTTTACAAATCTGGAAATTAAAACTTCTAATATCTATAGTATCATTCAGGATATGGAAGATAACGGAATGAAAGTCATTGGACTAATCTTAGATTATCTCATGCAGTTGGATAGTGATAGACCACATCACGGAGATGAACGTCTTAGACTTGCTAACTGTATAAAAGAGTTGAAAGCTCTTGCACAAACATTTGCAATACCAGTAATAACGGTTATGCAGATTAATAGAGAGGGTAATGATATTATCGATAGAGCTTCTACAGCTGGAGAACAAGATGTTCTTAGATTAGTTGGCGCATCACAAATCGGTCAATGTTGGGAAATCATGCAAGAATCCGACTGGGTATGTGTTGTTAATCTAGAACGCCAAGTTAGTACTGGACGATTATTCTTAACAGTAAAACGTCTTAAGATACGTGGTAAAAAGGATAATAAAGTCATTGATTATTTCAATCATCCTTTTGAAAATGAAAAGGAAATAAGATTGAAAGTTGATATCAATGAACCTCAAGCCGCATCTGTATTTACATTAGCTGAAACTGATCTTGAATCAGCAGATAATGGTAAGATGGATTTCACTAAAGGTCAATCGAGACCCGATATGACGAAAGGAAAGAAGAAAAAGAAAGACGATAAAAAGAATGTAGTTGAGTATATTGATACGGAAGATATTATGAATACATTACGAAAGGCGATATAAGATATGGGAAATATTGAGATGACATCACCCGAAACATTATACCTTAATATGAGGATAAACGCGTTAGAAAAAGAAGTTATAAAGATGGCGGAACTTAACACTCAAATGGCTTTTGCACTTTTAGATATGCAACGCCGAATTCGAGAAAAAGATAATGAGAAAGGAACTGTTGAATCTCAGGGATTTGACGCAATGGAAGCATTATCCATATTCAATGAAACAGAAGAAAAGAAAGTTGTAAATCATTAAAAAGTAAAGAGGATACCTTTTGGGTATCCTCTTATTTTATTGATATTCTTTTAAAGTTCTTATTATTTCCTCCTGATTTTCATCAATTCTGGTTTTCTCCAAATCCATGATTTCTACAAGTTTTTCAACGATACGGGTCGATGGAACACGTATCTTAGGGCTATTAAAATCAGAAATACTATCCATTTCATTAAGTCGGAGTATAATACTCCACATCTCAGTTGTACCATATGTATCATAACTGAATTTCTTTGGACGGTAAAAATATTTTTCCTGCTCTTCAATAGAAAATTCTTTATATCCAGCAGTAGCATCTATTTCTGAAAAATACCTATCAAAAATGGTAATTCCGTTAATTAGAATTATTCTATTAGGATATCTACTACACTCGATACATTCTTGATACTGAGTAGTTGAAATAGTAACTTCTTCATTCTTATACATGTTATAGAAGTCATCCATTGTAGGTTGGTTAGCTCGCATATATTATCGCCATCCTTTCAGTCTGTTAATGGTGGACAAGATTCCACCGCTTCATGACTTGGATCGAGTTCTGATGTAACATACATTTGATAAATATCTCCACTACGAACTTCAATTCGTAATTTATCACCGTGCTTAAGATGTTCATGTTCAAATACATCTCCCGGTCTAACTGGGACCTCGAAATAATTTATCATATCAATAGTTCTTGATGGAGTGACTTTACACTCTCTAGAATTTATGAATATTGATGAATTAACAAACTCTTTTGTGGGTTTTTTACATGGAGTCTCACTAGAATTTTGAAATGGATTCAACTTTGGTATTAATAGCTTAAAGGAACTACGAGAGGTACTTCCATGTTTAGGAAGATAAATTCCAATCTCATAGTCTTCTAAATTCCATTGAGAAATTTTATTTGATCTCATGGAGTCACCCCCTTAATAAACATTATTATGGAGTTCAGCCATATATTATTACGTCGAGAGGAGTGAATAAATAATGGCCGACGTTAAACTATTAAACGATGGTGTCATATTAAATGACGAACAAGAAGAATTGAAAAAAGCCATCGTTGAATGGTATAAAAATTTTCAAAATCGTACCCATCCGGATGATGGAAAAATTGATAGACGAGATTACTTTGTCTATTCTGGTCCAGCCGGCTCTGGAAAAACTACCGTTATGCGTCAAGCACTTGAAGCATTAGATTTGAATATAGAAGAAGATGTTGCTGCTTGTGCTTACGTGGGAAAAGCCGTTATGGTAATGAAAATGAATGGATTAGATGCAAAAACTATTCATTCATTAATATACTATACGGATATTAAGAAATATACAGATGAAAAAGGTAAGGAAAAGACTAAATATGTCTTTAAACTTAAATCAAAGTCCGCACTTTCTCAATATAAAATTATTTATTGCGATGAAGCGGCTATGGTACCAGAAAATCTATTTATAGACTTAATGTCGTTTAACATACCAATTATATTTGCTGGTGATAAGAATCAGCTTCCACCGGTAATGAGTTCATCGTATATTATGGATGATCCAGACTTTGTGCTCACAAAAATAATGAGACAAGCTGAGGGTAATCCTATTATCTGGTTATCACAACGAGTATTAAAAAATCAGTGGCTCCATTATGGTACATATGGAAATAGTCGAGTTCTTGAGAATTTTCATATGGGTATGAATTTATTAACAGATTATGATGTAATACTTACAAATACCTTACGACTCAGAGAGAGTCTCAATCACTACATTCGAAGGGAATTACTTCATATTAAAGAAATTTCTACTCCTAAACGATATGAAAAAATGATTTGCCGAAGTAACAACTGGTCATTTAGTATAGATGGATTCTATTTAGTAAATGGCATGACGGGCTTTCTTATCGATGGATATGGTAGTACGAATAAGGATGAATATGTTAATATTGATTTCTTGCCTGAAATATTCGTGAATGAAGATGACAACATCTACGAATCTATATTCGATGATGATAAAGTATTTTATGGTGTTCCCATTGATGTAAAGTATCTTAAAGCGTCAATAGACGAAAAGAGAAATTTCGGAATACCTAAATATACGAAAATGGAATATGGATACGTGATAAATGTCCACATAGCTCAAGGCTCACAATATCGAAGAGTATTGTATTTTGATGACCCATTTGGGGGATCACGAGAAATGGCGAAAAAACTTCGATATACTGCGATTACTAGAGCGATTGATAAAATTGATATAGTAAGAGTAAATAGAGGGGATGACATATATTCTCTTTAATATATGGAAAGGATTGATAAAAATGAAAACAAACATCGAAAGCATGTCAGAAGAAAAATCTGACGAAATTACAGTTGTAACTGATGATATATCTGGCAATATTGTATTATTCACCGACGAAGAACTTGGAAAAACTTCTTCTGAAGAAGATGCCGAATATTTCAAGAAGAATAATCCTGTAGCAACCTTGTTTATTACAACCTGCGTAACCGTGGCTATAGTAGTTGGAATTTTAATAGCATCGATAATATCTTCTATACTTATCGATAATTATAACAAAGGAGTGACAGAAGTTGATGAATATGGAACAGTATCTGAAACCAGTAATAAATGATAATCGTATCATGGTTTTCGTTGACGGGTCATATGATGTTAAGAAACGCACGGGTGGTAGTGGACAGATTATCGTTATACCTCATGAAAACACATGTACGGTTAGAGTTATTTCAAAACCTGTAACGAAAAAGAGGTTTATTTCAATGAGAAATGTAGTTGGGGAACTCGAAGGCGTATTACTTGCTACTTCATTCATTGTGGATAATGCGCTTAGAAGTTCAACTAAAATGCCAGTCCCAGTAGATCTTTATTATGATTACACTGGTATTGAGGAATGGGCTTTGGGCAAGTGGAAAACCAATAATGAGTTTACTACATTTTACAAGGAATATATGGTAAATATGTCTCAGCATATGGAATTAAAATTCCATAAGATTAAAAGTCACAGTGGTGATTTCTTCAATGATAACGTTGATCTGCTTGCTAAGCTCGCGGCTTTTAAGGAAAAAGAATTTGTAGTTACTATTGATGATATTGAAAAGGATGAAACCTCTATCATTAAAATAATCTCTGAAATAATGGATATTCCAGAGATACAAAAACTAAAAGAAATGGAATCTTGATATAGCCTTCAAGAATATATAATATTATGGTGTATACATAAAATTATTTTAAGGAGGCCTTAAAAAATGAGATTTCAGGTAAAGCCAAAAGTTTTGGAGTATTTTGAAAAACTAATGAAGGAATTGGGGGTTGATGATATAGTCATACTCGACAAATATAACATGATCGAAATTCCTGAGGACGCTGCTATCCGCGGCATTCAGAATGCTCGCAGTTACTTGAAAACAGCCATTGGAAAGATGGCAAAAAAGACTGCTGAGAAAATGTTAAGAAAGATACTTGTCGAACTATTTGGCACTACTAAAAAGAAGAAAAAGAAAAAACACAGCGTGTGAGTTTTCAAGGGTCCTAACAACTAACGTTATTGCTAGGGCTCTTTTTTTGTAAAGAGGTGATAACATTTGGCAGAAACTAGTAAAATGAATAAACTCATTAGTGCAATGCGAGATGATCCATTAATATCTAATGAGACTAAATCTACAGATGAAACTGATATTATCAGTCTTTTGAAACCTACGAAAGCCGTTAATAAATATTCTAGTATCATTAATGAAATGAGGGTTGATTCTTCTAAACCACAAGATACTCCAGACATCAACCAAATGTCTGAAGAAGACATGGAAAAAATTCGTAAGAAGATGATACAAGAGCAATTGGAAAACCTTAAAAAAGAAAATCCAGCAGAATATTATAGACTTATGATAGGTATTAGACATAAAACGACGTCTAAAAAACAAAAGAGGAAACGTCGTATTAAATATACATAAAAATGATATCGAACTTTAATATAATCTTTAATATAATGAAAGGAGAAAATGAATTATGACAAATAATGCTTTAAAAGCTATGATCGGCAATGATATTTTGTCAGATACAACCAACAAACCAGTGGTCATATTGCATTTGGATAATGGTGTCAAATATATATTCAATTACAACGTGAATAATTCCAAAGGCTCTACACGACCTAAGCTTTCAGATCTCCAGTTTACTTCTTACGGCGGTGAAGATGCTATTGAATTTGAGAGAACTGATACTAACACTAATAACACATATACCATTAAATTCCTTACAGACTTCGTACAGGGTGTAACTATCATACCCAACGGCAGCAACATCGATCCTAACATCGTTAGATGGTGATTTTCTAAACTTGAAAAACGAATATATATAATCGGTTTGGATTTAAAGAGTATAAAGCTCTTTACAGAGTTTTAAACTTTTGAAGTCTAAATAAATTTTTTCTTAAAGGAGGGCTCAAAAATGAGCAAAAAAGGAACAAAAATGGCGAATTATAACGCCAAACCAGACAAAAAGCGTATCGAGCACAGCAAACATAGCATCGAAGCTTACACAAAAAATATGCAGGCGATGTGCCTCCACCAGGATGAAAACGGTGCGGCGGCAGTACCTTATAAGCAGACAATTGATGGTGTAACTTATAACTGGGTGTGCCCACTTTGCGGCGAACCGCTCCTTTCGAATCGTATCAGTAAGGAAGAACTTAACAAAGCGGTTACGACAATTATCACGGCAATTGATCAGAGCAAGCAGTCTCTCCAGCGTAAGAGCATAAAAGATATGGAGTTTGCGGCAAACATGTATGATGTTATCAAGAACTTGCCTCTTGTCAGAGAATATTACTCCGTTATATATCATGAAGGCGGTAAGAAAGGCAAAAAGGGCGGCATAAAGAAGGCTAAGAACATCAGACTCGGCTGATAAGGTTGGTTTTCCTGCGCAGAATAATCAACATAAAAATCATTTTAAAGGGTTGCAGTTTAAAACACTGCAACCCGTTTTTATTTTTATTTATTATTCGTCCGTCTATTTCTTGCTTATATATTATAATTTTGGAGCCAATAAATCACCTTAAGAAAATAAAGAAGAAAAAAGTATTCAACCTTTTCTTAAGCTATCATGGCTACTACTTTGATAAAGGAGTGATGATAATATGTCAACCTATAAGGATGACGAGTGGGTCCAATTGGACAATGAGTTTGAGCAGATACAGCAATGTATGGGTATGTATATGGCAGCTACAAATGAAGCCGCCGCAATCCATCTTGCAAAAGAAATTCTCAATAACTCAGTAGACGAATTAACCTCAGCAGAAGTAACTTCGAGAATTAAAAATCGAATTATTGATGTTAACATTGATGAGGTATCTAAAATGATTACTATTATGGATAGTGGTCGAGGTATGCCTTTTGATGTCATTGTTTCAGCATTTACAAAGAAACATGGATCAACAAAATTCGGAAGACACTTTAACAAGTTTTCTGCTGGACAGAACGGCGTAGGATGTACTTTAGTTGCGGCACTTTCAACTTATCTATGTGCCCAGTCATTTAGAGACGGGCAGTGCAAGAGAATTGAATTTCAGAATTGCAAGCTCAAAGAATATGCGCCAGTAAAAACTAAAAAATCAGATCCTCAGCATGGCACAATGGTTCAATTTATTCCTAATGAAAAATACATAGGAAAAATAAATTTGGAAGCTGAAATGTTGGAGGACTGGATAAGACGTATGTCTTATATGATACCTGAAGGAATCACATTCCGTTTTGTGGGTATTAAGAAAGGTAAAGAAGCGATGATAAATAAAACGTATACAAAGCAAACATTATCTGATAATGTTACGTACCTTTCTCCAACTCTGGAATTTCCTCCAGTTGAAGTAGAATCGGAAGAAGTCGAGTATGATGGTCAGACGATAAAAATGAAAATGGCGTTTAGCTATGATAAGACAGTTGACGGGGAACTTATTGATGCATATTGTAACTTCGTTCACAACACAGATGGCGGTTATCATGTTGATGCTTGTAGGAGAGCAATTTGCGATTTCTTAGTAAAGGAAGCAAAGAATGCTGATCCGAATAATAAATATGAGGTATCATACGATGACTGTAAAAAAGGATTAATAATGTCCGTGCTGTGTTTCCACACGGAACCTAACTTTGGTGGTCAGTCAAAAGATCGCGTTGATAACAAAACGATTGGTCGTAAAGGTAGAGAAATCGTTGTAGGTTTACTTCGAGAATATTTCTCAAATAATCAGGCATTACTTAAACGAATCATCACGTATCTTCGTCAGGTCGCAAAGGCAAGATTACAAACTAATCAGATTCGTGGTATAACTGCTAAGAAAACTACGACCTTCTTAGAAGATGCAATGATACAGGGA
>Ga0247609_10005669_pt1 | contig 12206 bp, 10 predicted proteins | sample 172DNAGHGlowgp2_FD_193487 | JGI IMG/M metagenome (GOLD analysis project Ga0247609, IMG submission 193487) | Sheep rumen microbial communities from Palmerston North, Manawatu-Wanganui, New Zealand - 1728 DNA GHGlow gp2 | ecosystem: Host-associated > Mammals > Digestive system > Stomach > Rumen ... | reverse complement strand
CAAAAGAATAATCCATATTTTCCCTCACGCTTAACGATTGCTGCAAAAGAATTACCTCTTTTATAAAGGAATTCTATTTCTTCATATACAGCCTGAAGGGCAATGCTGTCTGAATCTCCCCAAAAACCACTTTTGTGGTATAAGACACCATACTTGCCATCTCCTTCTACAACATTTACTAGCAAATGAAAATATTCCTTTCGACCATTTTCTCCTTTTCGATTAAATTCCTGCACATAATCATATTTGTCACTAAGATTACTGATTGAACAGTTTACCATAGTGGTTGGAACAAGCTCTAATTCTGGATGTTTGTCTAGAAATGGTTTATAATCTATTTCTTCCATAAATCGTGCTATAAAAGAGGTGTAACTTCCACATATCTATGTAGAAGTCACACACACTATAAATTACTTCATTAAACTATCAATCACGGGTTTTGCTTTTTCTGGTTCTTTGATAAGCCAATCCATATCAAGTAATGCTGCTAAATAATGCATTTTCCTCTGCTGCATCATAGTCAACAGGCTATATCCTTGTGTGGTGAAATCCTCTTTTGCAGAGGCTTCGTGTAACCATTTGTCAAACAATGGAATTAGCTCTTTTGACATGTTTTGACACTCCTTCATTAGAAGAATTGCTCTTTTCTGTGTATATCCTTCACGTTCTGTGAGAATTTTAACTATGTTTTCCTTGTTCATCATTATTAAGCATTTAGTTTGTTGCAATATTCAGAAATGACATCATCTGCGAAAGTTCTGGCATCAGTCTCTACAGGTTGGAAGTAGTATAATCGTGCTCCCAAATGAGCAAGGCCTTCATTTGTATAATTAAAGCCTAAAATATGAAAATAAATCGGTTCACCATTGGCATATCCCAATTCTTCAAAGTTCTCTCTCCAGGAACCAACTTCTGCTTTAGATTCATGAACTTGACGCACTTCAACATTGTAGTGCTGATACATATGTCGGCCTTCATGGATAAGAGTTCCTAATACACCTTTCAAGACTTCAGGAGATTCATCTGACCTTAAAAGACGTTCCTCGTTGAGAGCGACCCCTCCATCAAGCTGATAACCGTTAAGATCAGGATCCATTTTCTCTGCACGGATCTCCGCTGCAGGCCGATGTTCTATGGCAGCAATCTTTTTTTCAAGAGCATTCAAAACCTCAACTTTGCCTTTTAAGGAAAGCTTGGTCCAATTATCATAGCGAAGTTCGTCCATCTCAGACATTGCGGCAGCAATCTGTTCCTTCTGCATCTTATCAGGAGGTGCCTCAAGGTACTGCGGTTCCAACAACTTCCTGAACTCTTTCCATACATCACTCTCTTGGCCAAAATAATTCATATTAACCTTTGTAGGCAAATTAGGCTTTAGAGATTTTACTTTCTTATCGATAGCTTCTACCAACTCTTGAACATTAGCCTTCTTTAGGTCTTCAATAGTCTGAACTCCTTCGCTTGGTAAGACATCCTCCAAGAGGTCTGTTTGGTACTCATCGAATGAGTAGCCTTCATTGCTGAAAGATTCCCCTAAGGGATTCCCCAGTTCCCCTATTCCGCTTGTTGTTTCATAAATACTGTTCATAATCACTTATCTTAATGTTGATATATTTCTTAACAACCCCATAGCCATCGGCATCCAATGTCCTTTTTTACTCCAATACCTACCTACTTCGGTATTATGGCAGAACTTTTTGACAGCCTCAAAGATTCTGTTCAGCCGACTTTCCTCATCCATTTCCTGCCAGTCAGGACTTTCTTGTAGATCTCGGATGTAGTCCTTCTGGTTATCATCGAACTTACTCAGGATTTCTTCGTCGCTCACCGCATGGTTTTCGAGTCGGGAGCAGAAATCTTCCATGGAGTCGAAGCGATTCCAATCCTGGCTGCTTGATCCTTCCGTATTAAAGCTATACATGTCCATCACTCAATTCGGTTTTGTTTGTTTAATTTTGCACCAATAGATGTTCTCTGTACTATTAATAGAGTTATTCCCTAAGTAAATTCCTGCAACGACAGCCTGTCCAATTCCAAGTTTTGGTATGATTTCCTGCTGTATTTCACCGATACCCATCGATTTTGAGACTATTTCTATGTCATCTTTGGAAATCAGCCTGTGTATGATTTTCAGATTTGTGTTCTTTACTGCATCAGGAATCAAACGTCCCGGAACCTGATCAACTATCAGCAAGCCCTCTCCATAGGCACGGATCTCTGACAGCAGATTGCTGAAGAGCTGGCCGCACTTGAACTGTGGCGAGTCAGGGTTAGGATTGTTCATCATGACCCGGTGTGCTTCTTCGACGACTGTCAAATGCTGCAGTTTATTGGAGTTAAAGCTGAATCCTTTACGCTCGGACAAGGCTATCCGGTATTCATAAAGATAAAGCAACAGAAGACCCATGACAAAGGAACGGTCATTGTCATCCGCCACCCCCGACAGGTTTATAACCACCTTACGGTTGAAAAAGTCATCCCACGTCGGCCTGCGGATACCCTTTTCCTGTTCGCTGATGCTAAGTTTCTTGTAGCCACCAAGCACCTCATTGTTGAGTAATTCGCGTTTCCAGCCTGAGAGCAGGTTCCCGAGGCGAAGATTGATGGCAGCATATATATTAGCAGTAACACGCGACTCATAACCAAGCGAAGAGATGACACTACGTATCCTGCAGGCAAGCAGCCCCAAAGTCGGGAAATTCTCTGGCACATCTTCATTGTTACCCCTTTTCAGCCATCTCTCTCCATTGGTGTATACATCCCTGAGGAGTGCTTCCATCACAGTAGGCAGGATATCCTCCATGGGGAAGGCAAGAGCAAAAATAGACTTAATACGGTCCAGGTGAGATATGACGTCTGGAATTTTCCCGTCAAGGGAGACTGGCTCGAAGGGATTCAGCTTGAGGATGTTATTCAGGCAATACTCGACACTGTCACCGTTTTCATCTGCATGCCAATAGCTTTTCTTGCCTGGCATATAGATATTTATAGGCTTTTCGTCCAGACGCAGACCTTTCTGCTGGTCGCTATCCAGCTTTGTGTTATAACTAATTGCCCAGTCCACATATTCAGTCTTTGCAGGTTCAATGACCATAAAATTGCATCCTATGTCAGAAACCTCACCCAAGATGCCCAAAACCGTATTGGTCTTACCGCTACCATTAGCTCCGCAGACCAGCGTATGCCTTGCAAGGCCGTCCATAGAAGTAGGAAGTACTAATTCCGTTTCCCCTCCGTGATAGACAAGCTTCCCGAGTTTGATAGGATTTGTGACACTTTCCAAATCAGGTACGTCCAGCCGGAACTCCGGTGCTTTGTCCAAAACGCTGACACCTGGAACGGAATGCAGAGGGAAGTTGATGAAAGAGGTGAGCTCATCTGTTGTCACCAAGGTGGTCAGGCATGAATTCCTTTCCCCCAAAGGATGTTTGAATTCGTTATGGTCTGAATCATCTTTTTTCTCAATGTATAACTCTGGCGGGGTTGTAAATGGTACGACTATTTTCTTATTCCCTTTAGTAGAATATTTTGAAATGTCATGTATGCGTATGGGTTCTATCCGTGACGCTTCCCCACTGAGAATACTCTTCAGTTGAATATGGGACGTAACATTCTCACTATCCGTGAACAGATAGCAACCAACTTGCCACATTCCTCGTGCTTTACCTTCTTGAATCCTGTTAAGGTATATTTTCAATTGTTCAGCAATAGCAGACATATGTCCATTGACAAGATTTCCACCCAGAGTAGTCGTATAGGAGCTAGTGACACCATGTGTCTCGGCAGTAGATGAGTTTTTTTGATAGGAATCGGATGTGGATTTAGACTTTTGCGGAATAAAACTGCTTAATATTCCAGCACTAGCAATACCAGCCCCACCCAGGAGTTGTGCTGCAACAGCTTCGCTACCAGCAAGTGCTGCTACCGCAGAACCTGCACCAGAAGCCATGGCTGCCAATGGGGGAAATGCGATGACTGCGCCGGCCGCAACGCCAACCCCCAACAGTCCTATCAAGGCCGATTTCACGTCTCGTTTCGATGTGCCTTCTGTCTCTGTATGGCCTATTGTCTCAGAAACCGTTTTAGTTATACTGTCGGAATACCCTTTTTGCAAAGAGTGGGAAACCGTAAAACTTTTAAACGATTCTGCCTGACCACTTATTTCTTCACACTGATAAATCATTGAGTTTATCTCAATCTCATCGATAGGCTCAGCAACAACCAAATAGGCAATCTCTCCTTCTGGCTTACAGCCTCCCAAAAGATATTCTAAAGTAGATGGATACTTGGTCTTGTCCAAATCCATAGATGGGATGCCAGTGAAAGCGTATGCCTTGTTGTACACATTTTCAGTAAAAGACGCTATTCCAGCATCCAGACTGTCCAAAACGTGTGTTTTTATCCCAGGCCAACTAATATTTATAAATGAATTCACTTCATGAATAGCGTTTGTCGCATCGTCAAGATTGTGGTCTGGCTTATAAGCTATTCCTAGATAGATATTAAACTTCCGATTCTTACCAGTAATAAGAAATAAGAGTTTAGTCTTCGGTATTGAACATGAACGCAAAATATTCTTCAGGGCAGAGAAACATGCATCTAAATTGTCGGTTTCTGGTTTCCCGACAAGATCAATCTTAAGCCAATAAATATCATCTAAGCTATTTTTTCCGTCAATTCTTTTATAGAGGCTGAACATAGACTTCTTATCATGGAAATCAGTAAGGAAACGTCGTTCCATGCAATAGCCAGTACTCAGGGCCATCGCTGTTGCCGTAGCCATTTTTGTCACTGCATCCACCTTTGTATGAAAATCTTGCTCTTTTTCTTCCTCTATCATTGTGATGGTAGGGAGTGTTGACTTATCTCTTTTCATGGTTTATAAATGATATGGTTCCAATTCACATCTATACTTAATTTCTTCATATTTATTATTTACACAATTCATACATAGAGTACTTATTGTTTCTATATTGAATTTGGGGGTAATCGTATGGCAGAATTCGGCAATAACATCTTCTATTGTTTGAGAAAGACTAACACGTGAAAGGTGTCTCCCATTGAAATAATTTCTGTCGCAGTTTAGTGAGTTTGCATTAAATGTACGTAAAGCAGTTGAATTGATCTTGGAACAGATTTTTTCAATAAGATTTCTAAGTAAGGAAATTTTTTCTGTTTTTCCAAATGCTATTTTTATTTCATAAAATTCAGGAAGTTTAGTTTCCAAATTACTATTACTTTCATCCTCAAAATACAAACTTATATATTTTTTTAATAGCGGATCTACAAGTTCATTTACCATAAAATTAAATTTTTCCTGCATCAATTTATTTATTACATCACGGTTTTCTTTATCACTCAGTTCTATGCCGTCATATAATACCCTAAGGAGTGCATGGATAGAGCGTGCTCCTGGCACGAATAAAGCTTCTGCTTCCTTTATGCATTTCCATATATAATTATCGGGGTCCTTTTTAAGTATATCTTTATATATTTGTTCGAGAACCTTATTGAGATTCTTTTTAGCATCAGATTTAATATTAGAGTGCATCTTGACCCATTCGTCTAGTATTCCACAGAAATATTCATGATAAACATCATATACCACTTGAGAAATAAGTTCATTCAGATTCTCTTTAACCCAGTTGAAATTTCGCCATGTTGTATCAAGTCTGTATTCTATGGCATTGCGAATTGGAGCTGATAAAGTTCTATACGTACCATACTTGGCTATTCCGCGAGAGATTGAAAATGTTGCATTATCATCAGTCAGCAAAGTTTCTTTTACACCATTCTCAATCTCTTCACTTGTGCATTTGTGAACTCCGTAAACGTCTTCTGTCAAACGCCTTACAAAATTCATTTTAGAAGCGCCACCCGTTAGAATGACAAAATTCACGTTTCCAACACCTTCCTTATGTTTAAAATCAGAAAAATCAGATGTGATGTCTTTGATATAATCAGCAAGGATTTCCTCCATCTTTGTTTCATTGTACCCATAATCATCAAAACCAAAACAATCACCAGAGTTTAAGGTTACTCCGGAGCCATTCACGGGGTGCATGATGGTTTTTAAAACAACATCATCAAGTTCAGCTTCATTGTTTTCACCTAAATCATTATAAAATTTTTCTTTCTTGTTCCTAAGGTTATATACTAAGAGAGTTCGGGCAAGTTTTTCATTATCACCTGCTGCTGCTGTTAATTTTTCGAAACCTTTTTTGGCTGTTGTTTCATGGCTAATCATATAATTGAACAATGTCTCTTCCACTATATGTGCACCATGTTGATAACCATGATTAATAGGTTCTTTACCTCCATAATAAGTAAAGTCTATCGTACTTGAGCCAAAATCAATAACAAGAATACCTGAATTATCCTTGTTTTCAATTGAATTACCAAGAATAGTATCACGGAAAGACATATATGCAGCTCGCGATTCCTCTATGACTTCCTCACATGGAAGACCTTCATATTGAAGGAAGTCAAGATATTCGTTAATTTGACATTTATCCCATTCGGATGGACAAGCTACATATAGGCGAAAATTCTGAGGATTCCTATGAATGATTGTATTGCTTTCTATGATGCTATAAAATACATTTTTTACAAAATCCCCAAAGAAATCTCTATTCTCATCTGTTATCTTTGATAGGGTATTGCTGTGTTGTTCGCTACCACGTCCGTCAACAAGTGGTCCCTTAAAATACGCGGCAAGCTTGGGGTATTGATTTTGCTCAACATCTAAATCTGATATACAATGTTTAAGTTTGGCATCATTTGGCCCAATATCCCATTTTTGACTTTTCCAATCGAAACATAATATTGATTTAATAGATTTTGTATCCCCCTTTATTTTAAGGTCTTTTAAAGTATAAAAGGATTTGAGCAAGAGTTTTTTTATCTCTTCCGCATTCCATTCAGTCGTTGGAGAGTCCATATTCTCATCGCATGTGTCGGATTCTTGTTCAACTTGCTGGAGAGTAGAATTATCCACGATTCTCTCTACTGATTTGACATGCTCATAAAGTTCATCATTAACTTCAAGCACAGCCGCAGATGTTTCACCATGGCCGAAATCTATTCCTATTACGTACATAATCTTATAATATTAAAATTGAGATTGATGTTGATGTTACGGTTTATATACTATGCCTTGAGCTATTATTTTGTCACCATTCCTACGTATGATAGCAGGAGTTACCATTGTTGTCTTGGTGCAGTCTGGGTCTTCACGTACATCAAAGTATTTATCGTCAGATCCATCGTACTCAACAACATCCATACCTTGTCCATGAAGAGCCATCTTGACATCTTTAATGAGAGATGTAGCTATTCCCTTATCCTGTATTTCATATGTATGCATAAGTACACGTTGATATGAAGCCGCAAGATTATTAAATCTAGACTCTGGAACAGTTTCACTGGCATGAGATACAGAAGTTGATGACAATAAGTTCTGGAGTCTTTCAAGTTCTTGTTCATGGAATTCTATTTCCTTATCTACATTTTTATAATCTTGAATGAGTTTTTCCATGGCTTTCTGAGCTGCCGTCTTATCATAAAAAACATAAATTGTTTTTTTTCTTGCCAAGCCCAAAAGGCGTAGCAGGATAAAAGCATTTTTATTGGATGTTCGTTTTTCCGTTATTCCTAATAATAGAATGTTTGAACTTTTCATCAATTCTTTTAAGCATCCAGTCTGCCTGCCTAATAGGGAATCCCATTGGTTCGTCACTTCCTCGAATGCTTGGTTCAATGAATCAAAAGTCATTTTTGATAGTTCCTCCATGGAACTTTCAAAATCTTTACTCAATTTCATGTAGTCCATAATTTCAATCATTTAAAATATAATATTTATCTGAGGAAATAATAGGTTTGCATGGTTTCGTTCCACCAAAAGCAAACTGTGTTACGCCTTTATGCCTCGTTTCATTGCGACCCATGAAGTAATATTCCTCTATTAATACAGACTCAAAACTGCCTTGTACATTTTCTAGAGTTAATGTGTATGGTCCTTCTGACAGACGGTTCGGTAAGATTCTCAAAAAAAATCCATCTATTTCTGTAGCATACACACACTCATTGCCTTTTAATGTCAGAATTTCTATACCTCCAATAAATATCGTTGCAATTGATGTAACGTCACCGTCAACCTCAATCTTATGAAGCCTTTCCTTTTTACCTGAGCTTTTGGCATATTCCAATGCTTCGTTTACAGTCATATTCTTCCCTGGAAGTTTTAATAATCCTCCACCTTCTACTACTATTACATCTGTTGAGAAATCGAGCATACCTATTGCTTTTTTCCAATCCTTTTCTGTTACATTGCACTTGGCAAAAAGTGATAGAGCTGATAGGCCTATTTGTCTAATCTCAGTAGTAACATTACCTAATTGGTCAGCCTTGATCCATTGCACAATCTTCTCATAATTTTGTTTATCAGCCTCTTCAAAATAACATATTTGTTTTGGATCCAGATCACGGATAAAGCTCAAACGTGACTTCCAAAAAGCAGGGAAATTGAAATGACGCCTAAAATCTGTCAGCGTCAATATGATAGTACCATTGTATTTCATGACAGCAGCCCTTTCTTTTCTAAAATAGGAAGATAGTGATTAATAGCACCGACTAAAGTATGGAAGAGAATCTTATCATATTTTGCATCCACACCTTTAATGTTTCCATCCTTGTCAATAAAGGTAATGTTTCCATCCTTGTCAATATTGGTAGGAGTATAGAGTAGGTCTATCTCGTCAAAATCGGAGAAGTTCAATATAAATGATTCCGATGCAGGTTCAAACTGATTCTGGAATAAGTCCAGGAAGCTCTTCGCAAGACTTGGAAGGTTGGTCTCCCCATAAGGTTTGAATTTACCCAATATTTCCTGTATCTTATTCATGAATAAATCAAGGTCATATACGTTATCTACGTCTTTCTTATTGGCGTCTTGTTTACAGCGGAACTTCGCCTCCTTGATGATGGAGGAGATATCAGCACCTGTAAGAAGCTTGTTCGAAGGCTTTCTTCCGCTAAGCCACAGCATTCTCCCATCTTTCCCACTTTTAAGAATACAGTCTTGGGGGCGTTCTGAGCATTTGGCATTAAGAATCTCTACCCATGTATCGGCACTTTCCAGTCTCTCGTCAAAAAGGCGTTGTGGCATTTCCTTCCTTTTTTTCTTGTCATAAAGGCGAAGCTCTTTATCATACTGTTTGTTCTGGCTATGAATAATGCCAGAGAAGATCTCAGCACATTCTTGCACCATGGGCATAAAGGTGAAAAACTTTCTGTCAAATCTCTCTGAACGGAATAATTCAGGCGGCAGATGTGAGATATCATTGGATGTGGCAAACACGAAACATGCTGAACTCTTCTCCTGCATCCAAGTGAGAAAAGTGCCGAACATACGCTGGCCGACGCCACTATCTCCATTGCCATTACCAGAAGAACCAGACATGGCTTTCTCTATCTCATCAATCCAAAGGACGCACGGAGCCATATTTTCAGCTGTCCTTAGTGCATTTTCAAGGTTGTGTTCGGATTCTCCGACAACACCTCCTCTTAGCATTCCCATGTTCAGGGATATTAAAGGTATGTTGTTGAGGATACGCGCTGCCGTCTGTGCCATCAACGACTTGCCGGATCCAGGAATACCAGTAATCAGTATTCCTTTAGGGATGTCTACATGTTGTTTGACTGCTCTCTCCGGGTCTTTAAATAGAACAGCATGCTCATTCAGCCATGTAGTCACATTCTCCAAGCCTATAGCGTCAGGACCACTGGTATTTTCCCATTTTAATCCCAGACAATTATTCAGCAGCTCTTTCTTTGCATTTTGAATGGCAGTCATCACCTCAGATTCTATGACGTCCTCAAAGTCAATCAGTTGGCACTTGATTATCTGTCCCATCAATTGCCGGATTTTCAGTGCGCTCATCCCTCTAAAACTGACTTTCATTTGCCTAAGAAGATCCTCCTTATCCATGATTATTTGAGGATCTATTCCCTGCTCTTTCATAGAAGAAATCATGATGTTTTCTATTTCTTCATCAGAAAGGGGCTCAAGATAAACGGTTTTAGTATAAGGAGATATCTGACTTGGAACGGAAATGTAAGTGGGACTTACTACTAAACATAGAGACTTGCTTGTCAGACTTTTCTTATCATTCTCTATATAATTCTTGTTATTCTTAATACCTAAATATTGACGAACAAATTTGGTTAGAGACGCTGTCACAGAAGCATCCCATTCTTTGCCGTCCCTCATATAAATGATGTACAGCATGGGATAATGATCTATGTTACTTGCCTCAAAAGACTGGACCACCTGGTAGTTGTCAACGATAAGTTTACCATTCTCTTCGAAAGTCCCAGAATCCACTTCTGTTATTTCATCGTCTTTTATACGCAACCGGGGTATTATACTATTAGCACTATCTTTAGAGAAAAGCATTTCCTGTATTACCTCCATATGCTGTGTAGGGATATACACAACAGGCGTATTCGACAATACAGCCAGCTTAACTTGCTCTGTCAATTTTCCTATCTGGGTTTGCTCGTATCTCATCATATCCTCCAATTAGAACGCTATATCAGACTTGTCTCCTTCATCCATTTTTTGATCTTCCGACGCTGCTTGGGTGAAAAGGCTATGACGCAGTCTTTCTGTCGCCATGTATTGCATGGCTGCTACTGGTTCCCTTCTTATCCAGTCCAGCATGAGAATGGCCCTGATAGGCTTCATGCCTTCTACATCCGTCAGTTCCCGGAAAGACACGCCTTCGTATGACACATTGGGGGTTACTGACGACAACACGTCATAAACGGTTTCCTTCAACTCTGAAGGCAGTTTCCTGATGCGCTGGATGTTCCGATACGCCTCAGATGCCTTCAGGCCTTCAGTATGGGTCAGATATCTGAATAAGCTAATATATTTTATCACTTTCATAAATCAATTACTTGGGGTATATTGTTCACGTACATAATTCTCAAATCCAAAGGCATCCCGTTCTAATGCCTGCTTTCTATAGGCTTCATCGCTCTCGTCAGGACGGATATAGACGACAAGATTGTATTTCCATGCGTCAAGGATTTCCTCAGAGTATCCATATTCTCTCTCCTGTTCTATTGCAGCATATTGGCGTGCATGCTTCAACTCGTGGAATATGGTATATATCTGTTCTTCGACCAATTCAACGTGGTCACCCTCGAGATATTCTCCGTTTAAACATAACAGATTTTCTTTACGATTGTAAAAGCCACAGCTATAGGCATAAAACTCTTCCACTGTCGCGGGATATAAAATCTCAAAATTGACGGAATCCACTTCGAAAATCTTTTCTGCCTCCTCAACAATCTGGCACATCAGTTTTTTTCGTTCATCTATTGACAACTCCTGTAATTTGGACTCGATACCATCTGGGAAGCGTTCCCTTAGGTACGAAACGACCCGAAGGGCCAGCTCCTTGTCTGGCTCTTCGGGTTCATACTGTATCTCACTACCTGTCAAGCGTCCTATGTAGCCTTTTTTCTCCTTGGCAATTTCACGCCTCGTTTGCCATTCCTTGATTCTACATGAAATCTCATCTACAAGGTCTGAAAAGGCATTCTTGACAGCTTCTACTATTCTTTGAATGAAATTCATATCATCAGCTTTGAGGAACAACAACTACCTGCGGTTCACTTTCTGTCTGAACTTCGACCGTTTTTTCTTCCGTCTTTGTCTTGAACCAATCAGCTATTTCCGAAGCCCTCTCTTTGATAAATGGCCATGCGGTCTCCTGCCAGTAGCAAATCACTTGGTCAAACGCGCTTCCGCTCCACTCCACAATGGACAATACGGTTTCTGCTGTAAGTTCAGCCAGTTCAAAGGCAAGGCACATGGAGACAGCACCGGATATAACCATTGCCAGAATCGAGCCACCCAGGAAATTGGTCATTGCGGCAAAGGACAGCAATGTGATGACAACAGCGGCGGAAGTGAAGAGAAATGCAAGAGTACACCACAAAGCCACTCCGCCGATAAACTTCAGGATTTCCAGAGCCTGATCCCATGTAATCCGTCCGAGCCTGAAGTCTTCCATGACCCGAGCCTGTTCTACGCCAGCTGCAGCGCCTACGGCAATCGCTTCTGGAGCGATCTCCTGACCTGCCAAAGAAGCTATCTGCCCCTTCTGATAGGCGATGTAAGTCATCATCGCATT
>Ga0247609_10005667_pt1 | contig 12208 bp, 7 predicted proteins | sample 172DNAGHGlowgp2_FD_193487 | JGI IMG/M metagenome (GOLD analysis project Ga0247609, IMG submission 193487) | Sheep rumen microbial communities from Palmerston North, Manawatu-Wanganui, New Zealand - 1728 DNA GHGlow gp2 | ecosystem: Host-associated > Mammals > Digestive system > Stomach > Rumen ... | reverse complement strand
TGATGAATCACGGTTTGGAAATGCCTTATCGCAACGAGCCCGAGTGGTCGAAGAAGAGCGATTGGAGCAGTCGTGTACTGCTGTTAGAAGCCCAATAACTTAACTAAACAATATGATTATGGAGGAAAACAACAACAAAAACTTGTCCCGTCGCGATTTTCTTCGCCGATTGGGTATGGGCGCAGGAGCTGTTATGGCTTCAAGCGTTATGGGACCGCTACGTGCGTTGGCTCAAGACGATAAGAAGGCGGTTTCGCCTAACAACCGCATGACATATCGTGTTCAGCATGGCTCTGGCGAGCAGATTTCTCTGCTTGGATTTGGCATGATGCGATTGCCAAATAATCAGGAAGAGGTTAACCAATTGGTAGATTATGCCATAGAACATGGCGTTAACTACTTCGATACTGCTCCTATGTATATGGGTGGTCAGTCGGAGGTGCTTACTGGCAATGCCCTAAGTCGTCATCCGCGCGACAAGTACTATATCGCTACCAAGATGTCGAACCAGAATCAGCGCCTTTGGAGCTTTGAGGAGTCACAGAAGATGTACTACCAGTCATTCCAGCGCCTTAAGGTTGATCATATCGACTATTATCTGCTGCACAGCATTGGCGGCGGAGGTATGGACACACTCAACAAGCGATTCTTCGATAATCATCTGCTTGAGTTCCTGTTGAAGGAGCGTGAGGCTGGTCGTATTCGTCATCTGGGATTCTCGTATCATGGCGATGTGCGCCCGTTTGACTGGCTGTTAGACCATCAAGATGAGTATCACTTCGATTTTGTTCAGATTCAGATGAACTTCCTCGATTGGCGACATGCCTCTATGGGTAATGGTTGGCGTAAGGATGCCGATGCTGAATACCTGTATAATAAGTGCGAGAAAACGGGTGTGCAGTGCGTCATTATGGAGCCCCTTCGTGGTGGAGCCTTTGGCAAGATGGCTCAGGAACTTACTGACCAGCTAAAGGCAGTACGTCCTAACGATAGTACTGCTCGTTGGGCCTTCCGTTGGGTGGGCTCTCATCCCAATATCCTGACCACATTGAGTGGCATGAACCAAATGGACCACATGAAGGAGAATGTAGAGACCTTCTCGCCGCTCGAGAATTGTACTGAGGCTGAGAATACGCTGTTGGCTGAGATTGCCGACCAGATGGCAGGATTCCCAACCATTCCTTGCACAACTTGTGCCTATTGCATGCCTTGTCCTTATGGAGTGGATATTCCAGGTAACTTTGCCTACTACAACGAGGCTGTAAACTCTCACATCCTGCCACTACCTGAGAAGCAGGCTGCCGACTATGCCACTAAGAAACAGCAGTTTGCCGATGGCTTACGCAAGGCCCTGCCCAACGTAGAAACATGGGCTCGCAGCTGTGCCGATTGCGAGGAATGCCTTGCCAAGTGCCCCCAGCAAATCCGCATTCCAAATCAAATGGCCCGCATAGTAGAGCTGCTCAGAAAGTAGTAAAACTAGGAAATATTTTTTCTGCCAAAAAGGGGTCGAATTCAATCCCTTTAAATCACTAAACCTCCCAACCTCCCGTTTTGCTCTGAAACCCGCATAAACACAGGGGATGCAAGACGGGAGGTTTGCTCGCGAAACCTCCCGTACAACCTCCCGTCAAATCTCCCGTTTTGTTTCCCCTATTATTGAAGTTATCTGATAATCTTTTTCTTTCCGTTAATGATATAGATACCCTTAGGCAGATTATTGATTACTTCGCTTTGCTTACCCTTTTTAAGTAAGGTTCCTGATAATGAATAAACTCTAACGACAGAATTGTTAACATTGTCTTTTTTCATTAAGACATTGTCGATAGCTGTTACGCCATTACCACCTATGAGACTACGGACAGCAAAAATACGCGAATTCGTTTCAGTTGGTAACATATAAGCCTCGAAAGGACGTACATCACGAGAATCTGCTATAAACACACTTCCTTCAGGATGTCCATCTTGTGCCTTGCCTACATTTATTGCAAGTACGTCAGATGAATGTGTAACAAGGCTATAGGTAGGCCTTAAAGTTACACCAGCACCTGTAACATCTTTAAGAACTGATATTGGCACCATTGCATTTTGCGCCTCGAAGACAACATTTCCTGCTTGGTTAAACTCATTGGCATAAACCTCAGGGTTGTTTGGCATACTGATAACGTAAGGGATGTTGGCTTGAATAGCTTGGGCAAACTTTAAACTGTCGGGTGATAATTCCATCAACCAGAATGGCAATCCATCACCTTCGGCATAGAATGGCTTCAATGCTCCATTCTTCTCGTGCATTATCGTTTGCACATCGAATGGCAAAACCAGAGTCTCCCAACCTTGTGTAACTCCAATCTTTGTTTCTTGTTGATAGTCGTGCGTATAGCTGATGTTTTTTGCTATAAACTCACGTGGACTATAGAAGTTGTTATTACCCGTTGTGGTATCCTTGAGTTCTATGTTTTCTGCAACACCATCGACAACTATATTCTTAATACCTGATGGTTTCAGAGACTCATTGTTTACATATACCAACAGATTAGGATTGTCTATATTCTCGAAAGTATTGTCTTTCATGCTGATATCCGCATTCCACACTACCGTTGCCAATCTTGGACAGTCGGCAAACAAACGTCCTCCAGCATCTGTAACATCTGTTGGTGACACAAACGATATTATCTGCGATTCAGCAAAGGCATCGGCAGGTATCTGATGGCTTGTAAGACTGGCCTTGCCCAAGTCCAGATATGCCAATACGGGTATAGCTCTTAGAGAGTCGAGGTCGTTGTTATTCAGCGGACCTACAACGTTTATCACCTCTCTGGTATTCATGCCTCCGCACCACTCGAATGCCTTTGGCAGAACACCTTCCTTGCTTACATAAGCCGTATCACCCGTATAAAGATACTCTATTGGGTATTCATTCACATCTGACACATTCATACTGTCGATGATGGCAACGGCACGGACTGTACACATATTTTCGATAACCAATCTTCCATCGTAAGCTATCGCTTCGGCAGCCACATCCAAACTATCTGTTGGTGAGGTGTCATCAACTGTATAATAGAATTTTACGCCACCCTCATTGCTAGTTAGTTTCAAATAGCGGCCATCATAAGTAACCACAGGTGTGGCACTCTTTACGGCACGAGGCTGATAGGTGATGGTTTCAGAATCATTATATCCATCCCTCTTTCCTACTATCTGCACCTTCGACTGATTGGGCAAACGTATAGATTCGCTATAAAGATGTTCATTGTCTTTTCCAATCTTATAATAGATAGAGGCATCGGGTGTCGTTGTGCTGATAGTCAGTTTGTTGCCGCTTTGCGAAACAACAGGATTTGCCACCTTAAACCAATCTACTGTCAATTCTGCTATCTCAGAATAGTCATGGGCATACTGAACACCAGTAACCTTCAGTGCGCAGTTACGGGTGACAACAAATGGCCCATCATACTTTGTGCTTGTCTTATTTGGCTTTGAACCATCTGTGGTATAATAATATTCAATGGGATATTCCGTATCAGGATTCTCACCATCTGATATCGTTATTGTATCACCACTATGTGTAACTACTGGAGTGGGTACAAGTGGCAAGGGCACTGGCGAGAACTCATAACTATCAAACAGCCAGCGTTCACCATTAGAAGATAAACCATAGTAATTAAAAGTATGAATATCCCCCTTTGTCAAATCTGATATGTCTACAGTAATCACTATCACACTATCTGTTATTTCTTGTTTGGTGGCATTCTGAATATTGTTATCTATCCAGTATTCAATAGTTGAAAGGTCTTTCTGGTACACCTTTTTATCGTGTACAAGGAACAGATATCTTGATATGCCACTCCATAGTTCCTCAACCTGAGTACGGAAATTGAAGAAATGAATTCCAGGTGAAAGATTGGAAATATCAACATTAAGCGGGCTGCTTATAGTATTGCTATTTATTACTGTTCGCCCATCATAATTGTTATCTATCCAATATTCATATTTACTATACGAGTTGTTTCCTTTACCAACATCAGGAATCCAGAATATGCTTCGCGAAGTACCTCCCCATTCAGTCCCATTGGCTGTAGAACGGAATTGGAAGAAGTGCACTCCTGGAAGTAGTTTGCTTATATCTACATCAATTGAGATATTGGTATCTGAGCTAGAAACAACTGTTCTTGATTGATAGTCGTTGTCCATCCAATATTCATACTTCTGTTGCGCCAATGCAAGTCGGGCAGACAGTAACAGCATGATAAGTATATACAGATGTTTTTGCATCATAGCTATTGTGCTTTAATTATTCAGTGCCAATCTTTAGTGTAACTTTTAGAGTTGTTCCTAATTCGTCTACTTCAAGCGAATGCTCTTTTATATGTGGTGTTGCAGGAATTAAACTAAATGGAGATGTACCACCATAGCAACCAACTATAGTTCCATCGGTTCCATAATATCCTTTTGTAGCTAATTCTTCATTTGTTAAAGAACAATCCAGATCGTTAAAACTCCATGATTCATCCTTATAGCAATCTACTCTGGTGCCGCCATCGTCTTTGTATAAACAATTCTTCAATGTTCCAACAAAAGAATATCTTGAATTGACTATGCAATTTTCACAATATGCATTACGTCTGTATTGCCTTATATTGCAATTTACAAAAGAAACACATCCAAATGCTAAAGTTGCGTCTGCAACGTCAATTTTACAGGAATAAACATATAACTTCTTAACAGAGCTGACTATTGCTGTAATATGTGATGCATAACAATTGATAATTTGAGCGTTATCTAGTAGAGTTAGTGTATTTTCACCTGATTCACCAGGGAAGAAACTATTAAAATTGCATTGCTTAATAATAAGACCATTAATACTCCCTTTAGTAACAAAATCACCAGTAAGTTTCATTAATGAGAATACGAATCCATCATTCTCTTCAGTACCATTTCCTGAGATGGTAATATCACCAGAAATAAGGGTGGATTGCCCTGAGCCGATAACAACAGCACCTTTTGTGATGGTAAAACCTCCAAATGTGCCCTCGCTCAAATAGAGGGTATCACCCTTTACTGATGCATCTACAGCACTCTGAATATTGCCTGAGTCATAAATGGTTACTTTTCCTTCGTGATGCAATGCTATTGTTCCCGATTGTGCATTTGACATCTGAACGCCCCATACAGCGAGGTATGCCATCAAAAATAGTTTCTTTTTCATAATCGTTTTTTATTTTTAAGTTATTTTTTTCTGTTAAAAAGGTCGTGGATTGTCGTCTGGATTAGGCGCATTTCCAAGTGTCGAGATTTCAATTACATTATCGCTATAAGCCGTACCGACATTACTCTTGGCATAGGCTCTGACAAAGAACGTCTTACGAGGCTCCAAATCCTTTATTGTAAGACTGAGACCAGATTCTGATTTCTTGTTGCCTTCTTGTTTTACGATTCCGTCTTCCGTAGTAGGCACTCTGTTCTCTGTGCTATAGCAGAGTCCATATTCCGTAACAGTAAAGTCCGACTGATAATCAAAGCCAAAGGTGGCAGAGTCGATAATGTAACCTGTAGTAGAAAGAGTGAAGTTCTTAATTTCTGGCAGCTTTCCTGCCTCCTGTACGATGTTTACTCTTCGCTTTTCTCCACCATTCTTATTACCAGACATAATGATGGCAACAGCTCTACGACGAATTGGTGTATCATTGTCGGTACAACTCACCTCTATCTCGTCATTCAAGAGACCACCCTCTTTATCGAAGGTTATCCAGCTGAGGTCGTTTTCTGGCTCAATATCCAAGAGCCAAACCCACCATTGAGCATTACTTGATATCTTTATCTTTTGTGAACCGCCAGCGATACTGCCAAAAGTCAACTGCTCTGGCGTAACATCCAGCTGTATGAAGCTCAAAGCACTCTGTACTACAGAAACAGATGCTGAGGCAGAAACACCTTCTTCGGTCGAAGTAATGGTGATGGTTGCCTTGCGCTCCTGGTCAGAAACGGCTTTTTTGGCCGACACCGTAATGCTTTGGTTTTCTGATCCTTCAGAACTGTTCAGCTCCAGCCAGTCTATATCTCCCTCTGTATAGCTGATTGAAATCATCCAACTGGTATTACTCTGTATTTGGAAAGATCTGGTTCCTTCTGTTTCGTCAAACGAGAGCGAACTTTCTACATTGGTTCTTACGTATGCATCGCCCTGTGCCTGACGAACTGAAAGAGACTTGGCCAGGCCTCCTTTAGTAGTAAAGGTTATCGTGGCTGTACGGTCTGTACGCAGAGGATTCTCTTGCGTTTCTATCCTGATACTATTGTCAGATGCCTTCTGAACCACAAGATCGCTCCAGTTGGAACTGCTTGCTGATACATTCCAGTCGCAGTCGGTTTCGATACTTACAATGCGTGTAGTTGCTTCCTTACTAAGCTCGATGCTGGATTCATTTACCTTGAATAATTCCGAACTGAATTTTACACCTTCTTCCAGTTCTGAACTACAGGCAGAGAAAGCGATGACCATATACAGGCTGATGCCTATTTTATTAATAATACTATTTCTCATCGTCGTCATTCAATTTAGAAATTCACAATCAAACCCAAATGTGCCACGAATCCTCCTGCTGTAATATTGCTTGCATCAACCAGCTGTTGGAAGTTGTCATCTTTCTGCACAGCAACATCAAACTCGGGAGCTGCAAACAGATAGAAGTGTTGGGTTGGAGCATAAAGTAGCTTGGCGCCAATGCTGACACATGTTGCCGAAGCACCATCGGCATACAGATTCGTACCACTTTCCAAAGTTCCAGAGAGACGGTCTACACATACTCCTATCTGAGGAGTAATAGCAAGTTTATCCATTAGATTGACTTGATAACCGTATTTGATTCCAAACGAACTCTGTTTATAGCTAATGGTACTTTGGTAGTCATCGCTACCCTCACCTTTATAGCAGTGAATAGGATTAGAGGCCTTTAGCCCGAACGTATAATGCAACTGAATGTCGTGACCTTTAATAACAGCACCCAAAATACCTGTTGCTCCAGAGAGCGAACGTAGAGAATAGGCTGCACCGAAATAGAAAGCCAGAGGCTTTACATATTTGATACGCTCAAGAGTAACTGTATCTGTGGTTAACTGATTATGACTAACTGTAAACTCATGATTCTGTGTAACATACCCCTTCCTGGTAAACTCTAACTGATAAGTTCCAATCGGCAGCGTTACAGCCTCATGGAATTCTATAGGCTTATTACCATTATAGGTAATGGCCACGTTGGTTGGTCTGGTAAACACATTGAGATAACCTGTAAACGGAGTAGGCGCGTTTGCCTTAACCTCATTTTTCTTCTGAGCCACAACGGTAAAGGTTGTAGTTGCAGGATTACAATCCACCTTATGGGTCTCTATCGTATAACTGCCCTCGCGCAATTGGGTTTTCCAACTACCTGCGCCTACATTTCTGCCGTTATAGATAATTTCGGCATTATTATCAACCGTTACTTCCACATCGCCGAAGTGGTCGCTCATGTCTCTCATTTCCACACTCACCACTCTGCCTTTTGAGTCATCGGTGGGCACAACGCTGAAAGTGTTTACACCCTCATAACGCCCGTTCTGTGCACTAATGGTATGCTTTCCGTAACTCATATACCTATTGTAAATTGGAGCCTTGCCTACATATTCGCCATCGATTGTCAAGTCCGACTTGGCTTGTGAGGTAGTAATGGTTACATATCTACCCGTACCAATATCAAGTAGCATCTCGTAAGTACGACCACCCTGTATGGGAATCGGATAATAATAATCACGAAGTACACCAAATGATTGGTGAGTAATGGTTAGTTTCTGCGCGCGAGGTGGCACATACAGCCAAATCTCACCGGGCTTGTTTTCCGTAGCAACAATACCAAGTGATCCACCATTAAATAGGAATCCTTGTTCTGGTGAAACAATCTTGATTAGTGCAGCTTTTTCGCCATTCTGATCCTGCTTTTGGGTTCCTCGAGTGTTGGCGGTTAAGTCTGTTTCAAGCAATTTGAAACTAACAACATTTAATCCATCAGCCCAACCTATGAGAGAAGAAGCCATAAAAGCCACAACAGCGAGTAATAGTTTTCTCATGTCTTCGTTCTAGGTTTTAGTGCCTATGATCTCCCAAGATTTGGCGGATTAATAGATGTCGCACTTATAAATGCGAAAGACGTGGGAGTCCCTACTTCTTGCTTATCCCGTGTGTGGGCTCTCGCATCGCCTTGTCTCAGGATAAGCAACTCGAGTTAGCCCACGCCGTGATATATAGTATAGGTACTATACACCTAACGCAGACGCTCCGTTGCGCATCTTTTGAGACATTTGAATTTGCGAGATTCACACACAAAAGATAACGTTCGTAAACGTCCTATTTTCAACATGTCTGACACCATGAAAGTCCTTACGAACTAACTGGAGTCGCTGCAAAGATAGGAAATAATTAAATAAGTTCCAAATGTTTTGGCAAAAAAGTGGTATTCGCATAAAATGAGACTACCACAATTTTGCATAAACACGCAAAAAATGCACTATAATCGAATACAAACCTCCCAACCTCCCGTTTTGGGCTGAAAGCTGCATAAATACAGGGGCTGCGGAACGGGAGGTTTGTTTGCGAAACCTCCCGTATAACTTCCCGTCCATCATCACTTTTTTGAGAATTTGTTGGCGGATAATTTTTCTGTTTCAGCGATTATTTGTACCTTTGTACCTCGAATTTATAACTAACGATTTATGATGGAAAAGGAATTATTAGAGAAGGATGTTCCATGGGGATATCCATTATGCTTTAATGGCGATTGTGCAAACAAAGATAAGTGTCTGCATTATCTGGCTCAGTTGTTGACATCAAAAGAACGCAATTATGGTAACGCTATCTATCCAACAGCTTGGCAGAATGGCGAATGCAAATGTTATAATGAGAAGAAACTAGTCCAGAAGGCTTGGGGATTTAAGGGACTTTATAAAAACGTTCCAAGATATCTTGTGGCTGAGGCTAGAAGAAGAGTTCGCACTTACTTCGGTAGCGGAATGAGCGTTTACTATCGAGTGAATAATGGCGAAAACATGCTTTGGCCCAAACAGCAGGAAGAAATTATGAAGATAGTTGCTGAGTTCGGTAGTACTGAAGGTGTTAAATTCGACCATTATGTAACGGATTGGAACTTTGAGTATTAAAATTATTCCCATACTGGGAATGAAATGTTCCCACACTGGGAATAAAACATTCCCTTACTGGGAATATTTTTTATCCCCTTTAGGGGATAACTTCGAGCCATAAAAATGTAAAAAATGAATTGTTAAAACCGAGAAAAAATTAAAGAATAATTGCCGAAAGACTTGGAAATTGGATAAAAATTTTGTATCTTTGCAGTCGCTTTTGAAAAACAGTGCTATGAGACATACCACTCAATTCATGAACCGAAATTATTAACATTAAGATTATTATAAACATGAGAAAAAACTATGCTATCAATGGCGAGGCGGTAAACGACTCGCTTGTAGGGACTCTCGCAGTCGTTGAGTTCCTTAAGGAGAACTACCAGTTCCGTTATAACGTGCTTAACGGCAAGGTAGAATTTATTTGTTTGAAGGCTGAAACGACCAACGATCAGCAGGTTTGGCGACCTCTGACTGGCAAGTCCGTTAACAGCATTGTGCTGAAAGCTCGTAGTGAGCAGATCACTAAGGGTAGTCCTAAGACGGAGATCAACGAGTATGTAGACTCTGAAGAGGTGCCCCTTTACGATCCTATCAACGAGTATCTCGACAATCTGCCCAAATGGGACGGTCAGAACCATGTGGCTAAGTTGTTTAGTCGCATTCCTGGCATCACATCTGAGCAGTTGGAATTTTTGTGTATTTGGTTTCGTTCATCGGTGGCCCATTGGCGTAAGATGGATATGCTGCACGGAAACGAGTGTGTGCCTACGCTGATTGGAGGTCAGGGTTGTGGTAAAACCACTTTTTTCACCCGATTGCTGCCTCCTCAGTTCCGTCAGTATTTCATGGACCACCTGAATACGTCGAACCCTAACGACAAGAACATGACGCTGACGAACAACCTGTATGTGAATATCGATGAGTTCGATAGCCTCACTCCTCGCCAGCAGACCATTCTGAAGCAGCTGCTCTCTGTGAGTGTGATGAACTATCGCCCCATCTACGGCAAGACTCAGCAGGTGCTGCATCGCTATGCATCGTTTGTGGCTACTACAAACAATCCTCATCCTCTGACGGATGTAACTGGTAGCCGTCGATTTATCTGTATGACCGTGCCCGAAGGCCAGTATATCGACAATACTGGCGAGATAGACTACGACCAGCTGTATGCTCAGGTTATGTACGAGCTGGTGGAGATGAAGGCACCATATTGGTTTAATAACGAGCAGGTGGCCCGTATCCAGGAGTTGAACCTTAATTATATGGCTCAGACTGATATGGGCGAAATGGTGAAGATGTGCTTCCGCAAGCCTAAGGAGGGTGAGAAGGCCAAACCTCTGGGAACAGAAGATTTGCTGAAGGTTATTCGTAATGAGTTTCCCTCAGTAAAAACCAACCTCAGCACTAAGGGCATTCTAGGACGAACCATGAAAGAGTTGGGGTTCGAGAAGACCGAGCACTCGCATGTGGCCCATTACAAGGCTATCCCCAAGAAGGCTGCATGAACCAAAAACGGGAGGTTTGACGGGAGGTTGTACGGGAGGTTTCGCAAGCAAACCTCCCGTCTTGCATCCCCAGTGTTTATGCGGGTTTCAGAGCAAAACGGGAGGTTGGGAGGTTTAGTGATTTAAAGGGATCGAATTCGACCCCTTTTTGGCAGAAAAAATATTTCCTAGTTTTACTACTTTCTGAGCATCTCTACTATGCGGGCCATTCATATCCCCAACCAAATGGGCCGTATCGTAGAACTGTTGAGGAAAAGGTAATACTTTTACTCAATAGTTCTTAACTTGGTGTCGAAATCTTTAGCACCGCCTGTCTCGTTGAAGAGTTTCTTCAGGAGACGGACGCGAGTGTTGGTTATGGTTTGAGGTGTGGAGATGGTAAGAGTGGCTATCTCTGTGGGTTGGAAGTTGTGACGGATAAGCAGACAGATGCTCTGCTCCTTAGTATTGAGAGGAGAGAAGAGTAGTTGCAGATTTGGACTAAGTGCGTAAGAGCATTGTGCCAAGGCATTCATGTCCTCATCGGATGCTGCACGACCTTTATTGGCTGAGGCATGCAGAGAGGCTACGATGGTCTTGAGCTGCTCAGAGTTCTCACGTTCTTCGCGTTCACGTTGCAATCGCATCTGAGTAAGCTCCTCACGAGTTCTATCGTACTTTTTCTGACTCTCAACAAAACGGGCGTTTAGTCTGTCTATTCTGCGGCGACTATACCAAATACCAACGATTGTTACGATAATCAGCATTAGAATGACCGAAAGCAGTATAATGGTAGTGCGATACTGCTGTCGCTCTTTCTGCTGCTCGTCAAACTGGGTTTGCAGGTCGATGATGCTGGCTACATCGCTGCGCTGATAGAGATCATGGTAGACATCATTCAGACAACTGCTGAAATAGGCCGCCCTCTCAGTAGCTCCACGATTGGTAAGGTATCTTATCAGCTGGCGATAAGAGCTGATGCTGACATCGGGCGAAAAGGAGTTAACCAGTTGGTACCATTGTTCAGCAGCGCTAACGGTGTCTTTCTCAGCAAGATACACATCGGCAAGGAGTTTTGAGGCTCTGTCGGTAGGCGACTCCTGAATGGCTTTGAGCAATAGCTGTTTGGCATCTTTGCGCTTGTTCTGTTGCATCAGATAGCTGGCCACATTAGTAAGATAGGTGGCTCGAATCTCACCATCAGTCTTAGGTGCATATGGCTTGGCCAGATTGTTGTAGTAATGCAGACTATCAGTCTCGCCAAGCATATCAAAGGTCTGGGCTATGTTGTTCAGTGCTTTTACAATCCAGTCGTCCTTATGACATTGGCGTGCTGCGGCCAAAGCCTGTTTGTAGTATCTTAGTGTCTGGGTATAGTTGCCCACATTGTCGTTGATATCGCCAAGCACAGAATAGAGATAATTATTGAAAACGGGATCGTTTACTTTCAAGGCTATCTGCTCGGCACGTTTCATGGTTAGAACAGCCTCGTGGGTTTGCTGCTTATGGTAGAGTACGATGGCGTGGTGCAGCAAGGCCCTTGCCAATCG
>Ga0247609_10005665_pt1 | contig 12213 bp, 9 predicted proteins | sample 172DNAGHGlowgp2_FD_193487 | JGI IMG/M metagenome (GOLD analysis project Ga0247609, IMG submission 193487) | Sheep rumen microbial communities from Palmerston North, Manawatu-Wanganui, New Zealand - 1728 DNA GHGlow gp2 | ecosystem: Host-associated > Mammals > Digestive system > Stomach > Rumen ... | reverse complement strand
GCCCCTCGATGCGTGAAGGAGGTTTACATGTTCATGTGATGCTATGCGGGCGGGGACTTCGCACTACTCATATACATCGTCCAGTCACGACTTACTTTCTGGGTGCAAAGATAAGAAGAACTTTTGAGAATTGCAAGTTTTTAAGAGAAAATTTGCTCCATTAATAAAAAAGTACTTGATCACCTTTCTTGTTTTTATATGCAAAATAAAGAGAGAGTGCCGAAGCACCCTCTCCCTCAGGAAACATTATATAAAATGATTCTCTGAAAACGCTCTGCAAAGGTAAGGCGTTTATTTCAAACCACCAAATTTATTAGGATTTATTTACTTATTCTAATGTTAACTTGCGTAGTTTATCCATTATAACATCTCACGCCATTATTATTCCATATTCAATATGGCCCCTATATCCAATACAAACCAACTACGAGTATTCCAGCAGACATCTAACACGGTAATTTATTCCCATCGTGATGACAATATTTAGCAAATAATAATTTAAATATTTGGAGAATTGCGAAAAATTATTTAAATTTGCAGCTAAACAATCTTTATTTTCAAAAATTGATACTGTATGAAAAAGTTATTTATGATGGCAGTAGCCGCTTTCATGGCTACAACAAGTGCAAATGCACAGTTCGAGAAAGGAACATGGTCTATACAGCCATTCGTTGGAGGTGTTGTATCATCAGTAACAAACGTTGAGCCTTTAGACGTTGGTAATGGTGATCTGAAAAAGAAAATGGCTGCAGGTTTTATCATCGGTGGTGAGGCTGAATATCAGTTTGCTGATAGGTTCAGTATTGCAGCAGGTCTTAACTACACTACTCAGGGATGCGCATGGGAAGACTATGCCTATTATGAAGGGCCTATCAAAGTTAAAATTAATAACCAAAACGATATTCTGGGCTACCTCAAGATTCCAGTAGTAGCAAACTGCTACATTTTCAAGGGCTTTGCTGTCAAGGCCGGTATTCAGCTCGGTTTCATGGTCGACTCTAAATTCTTAGCACATGGAGAATCCAAGATGGATATCTTTGGTGATGGCGTTGCGAGAGATGTAGATCTTTGGGGTACTGTCGATATGAAAGACCTGTACCAGAAGTTTGATTTCTCTATTCCTATAGGTATTTCTTATCAATTCAAGGCGCCTATTACGATTGATGCTCGCTATCAGATTGGTCTGACAAGGTTGAACAAAGAGACCTTTCCTGGCGTAAAAAACAGTAAAAACAGTGTATTCACACTGACTGTTGGCTACAAGTTCGCTCTTTAAACGAGGTGCTTAGATAGTTAATTATATCTTCTTTTCTCTAAAAAAATATATATAGCGTCAGTAGAGCTTGGTTAGAAAATTTAAAAGTATTACCTTTGCAATAATTAAATTGTTAAACAATATTTTTAAGTAAAAACAAGATGGGACTCGCAGAGATTGCGAGTCCTTTCTTATTTATCTTTATCCTTGTAATCATACAAATAATATTTCCTATTTATCTTACCATTAAATGTTCTTTCTATTTTTGAGACTTGAGTATATAAAAAGGGTATTTTGTATGATTCTAATATTGATTTCAGATATAAAGCTAATGATCTCTTGTTTAATACTTTAGCATCGTTCATCACGACAAGCAGTTTTAACGCTTTGCCAGTGATAACATGATTGACAGGAATACAAACACAGTCTTTTATATCCGGGTAAGACAACGCAGCATCTTCCACTTCTGTTGGAGCAACTTTAAAACCACCTACATTAATAACATCGTCTTCACGTCCTATAAGATGAAGCATGCCTTCCCCATCAACCATTCCAATATCAGACGTGTATACAACACCTTCTTTTAATACAGAAGCCGTTTTCTCTGGGTCTCCGATATATCCCGTCATAAGAGTTTTACCCTTACATGCAATTAGCCCCTTTTCAGTGATAATAATTTGAGAATGTTTCATCGGTTTCCCTAAACATCCTACAACACATTTCCCATCATTATAATTATAAGTACTAATAATACCAGTTTCTGTTGAAGCATAGGTATTGTAGAGCCGAGTATTTGGCAATAGTTGGCAAAGTGACTTCATGTCAGCATGAGAAATCGCTGCCGCTCCAGTTTCAATAAAATCAATTCGGTCAGACAGTTTTTTTAGTCTTTCTGCAGCAAATTGTATTAGTATTCGAATACTCGCCGGTACAAGAAATGTTGCCATTTTGGAAGCAGGATAATCAAATGCCTTAAAAAACTCATTGAGATCCTTTAATCCATCAACAATGATGATTGTCCCACCCATCATGATAATTGGATACACTTTAGACAAGCTTCCAATATGGTTTAAGGGACCGTTAATCACGAATGCCAATTCATGAGAAAAGCCTTGGCCTTCTATAAGATTTTCAGCATCAGCCACGATAGTACTATGGCTTATCATAACACCTTTTGATTGTCCCGTAGTACCTGTAGTATATAAAATATCAGCGATATCATTGGGACAACTATGCCTCCTCAATTCATTAGAAATATTCTCAAATGAATCCTCTGGCATATCTCGTTCCATTGGAGCAACAATCGCACCAAGTCGGTGAAGAGCGAAATATGTTATCAGATAATCTATCGAACATTTTGCCCGCAAGCATACGATTTGACCACGTTCAGCATGCAATGTTTTTGCTCGTTCATCAACTTGTTGATCCAATTCAGCATATGTACATTGATGATTGCCACAGATTACAGCTACCTTATCAGGCCATTTTTTCGCATCTTGTCGAAGATAGTCTTCAAGCCTCATTTTTCTGCCAGTTTTCGTTCTACCATACTAACGATACTATCAAGCGTTTTAAAATTCTTTGGAGTAGCATCCGTTGATTCCAATATTATACTATACTCTTCTGAGAGTAACATCATTATTGTTGTTACCCCCAACGAATCAAGTTCGCTAAACAGAAAGTCAGAATCAAAATCTACCAATGGTAAAGCGTCTTCTAACAATTGTCTAATCCTTTCCTTCATTTCCATTTTATTCAATTTTCAAATTATTAATCACACCCTCTATAGCATAACGAGCAATGATTGCCCGTTCTTTATCTTCAAATATAGTCATGTACTGTCTCTGAGGATTCTGTAAAGCTATAAGCATGGCCGTTTCTCCCCACCCATTATCCTTTATAATCTCATCTTTCGATAATAATTCCAACTCGGAAGAATGATTACGCCAATATCTGAGATGCCTATTTACAGATGTAGAAATCTCTATTCCTCGATAGCGATAACGATCTGAAACAATGTGGAATGTATTGTTTGAATATCCGCATAAAAGATTGCGTAAAGTTATGGGGCGTCGACGCTCATTTCCATCCTTTGTATATACCAACCAACGAAAAATATAAGGAGGAACTAACCATGCCATAAGAACAACAGTAAACATTCCCACTATTGTTACATGAGCCAATGAAAGCAATGCTGGGTGTTTAGCAATAATCAGCGCTCCAATACCAATAAACATAATCAAAGCAGAAATTATGATGCTATGCTTATATGAATTCAGCATTTTACGACGATAGGTATATTCGTACTGGCACCCCTCCGTCATAAAGATTGTATAATCATCACCTTGACCAAAGATAAAAGTTGCAAGGATAACGTTAACCACATTAAATTGGATGCCCAATAATGACATTAGGCCCAATATCCATATCCAACTTAAAGCCATGGGAAGGAATGACAATATGGCCAATTCTATACTACCTAATGAGAACCAAAGAAAGAAGAACACAATAAAACCGCAAGCCCATCCTATATAATTAAAATTATCAGATAGATTTTTGACTATTGCAGATGTAAGTGACGTACCATCCTCTTTTGGCGCTGTTGTGATTAGATTGCAAAAATCATCAAACGAATCAACTGAGAAACCAGCTTTTACAGCTCTTTCTCTCAGCTCTTTGCACAAAATCGCACCATTATTATTACTCCATTCATTCCAGAGATTCAAATCTAATGACTGAGACGAAAGGGGTAAGAGTCGTTCCAATTGTTGCATTTCTGTTTTTTGATCATCCGTCATATAATTGATGTTCCGCAAATCCGCATCAAACGAAGTTTGCATACTAAAATAGCTTAAAATAAGAGTAATTATCACAATTATCCAGGCGACAACCCTCTTATTTTCCAACTTGACATCTCCTATTCTTTCAAAAATACTATGATCTGTTTTTATAGATTGATATACCATATGGGGCAACCACAGAAGAACGAAAAGAATTGTGCCTATTAGCAAGAAAGCGCTAAACAATCCTAAATCACGCAAAGCTACAGACTCTAATGGAACAAGGGCTAAGAATGCACCAACTGTAGTGATATTACCAACAACAAGAGGGATGACGATTTCCCTTAGAGCAGAACGAATATCTGTCGTATGAGAAAGATGGGCAATTAGATGAAGGGGATAATTGACTGCGATACCCAATATTACCGAGGATATTCCTATAACAATAATTGAGACATCATCATGAACCAATGTCAGACATCCCATAGCAAATAGCCATCCCCATCCAATACTAAATGCTATTAGTAATATATTACGCAAATTGCGGAATGCCAGCCACAATAGAACCATAATTACGACTACAGCCAACGTGATAGCCTTCCAACTATCTTCTTTTATCTGGCGAGCATTCTCTACAGCTATCACAGGACCTCCTGTTAGGTGTACATCTACTTCTGGGTATTTACTACGAACACTATCACATACTTGTTGCAGTGTCTCTATTAATCGCGAATTGTTGTCTGTCTCACTTGCACCATATGGAGAGTCTATCAGGAGCATCGTACGATTAATGTTTTCTGCAGGCCTCATACGTTCCAATACTGGTGCAAACAAATTGAGAGGGTCATGCTGTACTTGTATTGATATCATCCCAGCCGTAGGCAACATCAACATTTGTTTGTCGTTTTCTAACTGCAGTGAAATATAATCAGGCCTTGCTAACAAACTGTCAATACGAGCATAATCTTCTTCTATCAAAAGATATGGCATACGATTATAAATAGCAATCGTTGCTTCACGTATAACCTCAGGGTCATCAGCAGTAAAATAATCAACACAAGCTGTATCTACTTTATCCAAGACATCGCAGAATAAATCATGAGCCGTCTGGCTCGAACCGTCTGATGTTTGAAAAATAACAAAGATACGGTTAGCGCTCGATGTGTTTTGATAATCTTGAAGTAGTTTTTGCTGTCCATGATCAAGTGGAAGAAAATCTGTTATATCTTCCTTATACGACTGTCTCGTGAGCAATAGCCCAAGAACAATAGTCAACACGACCATTGATGACCAGCGAAGCAATGCATGCCTTTTTAATACATCGAATATCTGCAGTACCAACTTTGTCATTACCTTATACTCTATCTATTATCTACAGGATTTGCATAGATGCCCAAAAATATTTCTCTTAATCGCTCTATATCACATGTTTCCTCATAACGGTCAAGTTCATTTAAATGCCAACCAAACGCATGATATTCTTGCTCTGTATACATCGAATGGTATCGAGTATTACCATACAACATATCATGAGCGATATAATTATTTGGATATAAACGATAGGCAATATTGATGCGGCTATCGATTAATCGAGCTACGGACTTATGATATTCATTATTTGTCTGTCGCTCAAAAGCTGATAACTCTGCCATACGAATAGGTGGGCAGATGGCGATATGAACACGTCCTTTGGGCTGCAAAATACCAGTAAGAATACTATTCAGATCCTCTCCGGGCTTCTTTGTATACTTTGTATATTGAGATTCATATAACTCCAACGCTTTAAGAATATCACATGACTCCCATTCATATGAAATAGCAATAGGAACAATGTTCAATTCATCTAAAGCCTTTATTTTGTCTTTAGATTCACTCATGCAGAACATTTTTATAATTCCTTGATCCGTTTGATCAATACCATTTTTAGTACGACCATTTCGCTGAGCAATCCACACCGATTGCCCCTTCTCTTTGATTGTATAACGTATATACTCAGACAGATGCATTGAGCTACGATAAAATTCTTTTATATCACTACTTGGACGGGCTACTTTAAACATTTTATTACTCTTGCCGACATCTATAACAACTGGGTGCATCATGAGATTCGCTCCAAAAGTAATCTCCGTAGTTTCAAAGCCATTTATTACAAAGTAATATTGGAGAAGACTCGCATCAAGCATTATATCACGATGGTTTGAAACGAAGAGGTAATGTTTATCTGGTGATAAACGTTCTAATCCCGAAACAGAAAAATCGCTAATACTACGTGCTATTATTTGTTCATTAACACGTCGCATAGTATCATGTTGGAATTCTCGCACCGTTTTAAAGGAGTTAACACGATCACGTACTTTCTCTAAAGGTTCTGTTGGGTAAACAAAAGATGCCAATAATGGAAACACATCACTATCAGCTATGCGATGCATGGCTTCATTAATCTCTTCTTCGTAATACGGACGGATATCGTCAAATTTAGAATTCTTTTCCATATTCTTAACCTTTTATATTTATTACATTATCAATCCATTCCAAGAACATCGACTTCCATTGACGGGATTCTGGCGAACCTTTCTGTTCGCTTACACCAAATCCATGTCCACCAGTCTTAAATTTCACATATTGATGATTTATCTGTTTGGCTGTCAAGGCTGAGTCAAGTAGAACGGAATTGCGACAATCTACAATTGGGTCATCATCACAATGTACTAAAAACACAGGAGGACAGTCATAAGGGACATGACGTTCTAAAGATAGTTGATCACATAAAATCATGTTTTTAGTACGTGAATCGCCCATCAAGCCTCTACGAGAACGTTTATGAGTACACGATTCAGTCATTGTAACTACAGGATATATAGGGGCGACAAATGCTGGTCTATCTTGTACGTCAAAATACTCCGCTGCAGACATTACTAAATGCCCCCCAGCCGAAAAACCCATAGCGCCAATGTTTTTTATATCAATATTATATTCCTCAGCATGAGCTTTTATGTATCGAATAGCTTGACGCAAATCATCTTGTGGATCAGGAAAACGATTGCCACGAAAAAGCAGACGAAAACGTGTTATAAATGCAGGAAAATAAGCTGTTCTATAATTCAATACGAAAGCAGAGATACCATTATTTTGTAACCATTGGCCCACTTCATGTCCTTCTGTTTCCATATCATGCCAAAAGTAGCTACCACCAGGGCAAATAACAATTGCCATGTTTGGAATGTTACTATGAGGTTTGGACAAATATGGTGTCAGCTCTACTCTCTTATTTATAGACGAATCCTCCCAAATATTTATTTGGGCATACATCGTTACAAATAATGCATTAAAGATCAATATAATAATTAACTTTCGCATTCGTTTATTTTATTAACAACATAATTCAAACCCAAAATTGCTTCACATGTGTTTATTGCAGTAAGTGGAACACCACAGAAACCATGCAAATTGTTATTCTGGCCTGTTAGGAACAAGTTGCTTACTTTGGTAACAACAGGCACTTGTGATAGAGCAATATTCTGACAATTCTTAGCAAATCCACAAATACTACCATCCTTCACTCCATAGAAGTCACGAATGGTAAGTGGAGAAGAAGTATTAATTTGGTCGATTGAGTCAGTAAAACCTGGATATATTTCTTCCATCTGTACTAATAGTTCCTTAGCCCTTTCCTTCTTCCATCCTTCATACTCCTGCCCTCGGTTTCCAACTGTCGTATTAGTCCATTTCTCCACCATCTGGAAAGGCATTGGAGCTGTTACAAGAACTTTTGTTGCAAAATCACCTTGTCCTTCATTTGGGGGCGTCATCATTAAAAAACCCAAAGGCCATGGACGATCTATCCTACTAAAGTTCCAAACATCATCATACTTTGTCATATAGTATACCGAGTGATTTATGTATGGAAAACTATTTGGTTTCAGTTTGATATATAACGAAAAAGCAGAATGGGTATTTGGAATCATATTCAGACGCTCACGGTACGACTTAGGGAAAGCCTTTGAGTCTATCATTTTTAGAAGCGTACATGGATGAATATCTGAAATATAGTAGTCCGCAGAATAATGTTTTCCACTCTTTGTTTTTACATAATCAACCTTCCTATCATTTACCTCAATCCAATCTACACCATCATTCGCAATTACTATCCCCTCATTCTTTTTGATCACATCTGCTAAAAGTTGGGCAAAACGAGCGCTGCCTCCAACAAAGCGGCTGGCTCCTTGGATATATATAGTACTAATAATAGCATGAATATATGCTGGTGTTTCGTGTGCACGACCACCATACAATGGATTCATATAGGCCAACACACTCTGCAACTTTTTATTTGATGTATATTTAGCAATAAAATCATCTGCTGGCATAAGGAAGTCTTTTGATTCTGCAAAAAGCCCAATTTGACCATTAGATGGTCGCAGATTAAAGAGATCTACTTTATCAGCAATCGCCATTACAGCATCAACATATAACTTAATATTCTTACGTTCCTCTGGGAACTTTTGTGCCAACGAATGAACAAACCTTTCCCGCCCCTTACCAATTATATAATATGTGCGATCTTCTGAGAAATACAATCGGTCTGTACATTCATCATCAACATCTTTTATATTGATTCCATCAAGTATGCCGAGATAACGACATATCTTCCAAATATTACCATTAGGTTGTAAGCCCCCTATTACATGCATGCCAGTATCAAAATGCTCACCAAAGCGCTGAAATGTTTGCAGTCCACCACCAATAATGGCATTTTTTTCAAGAATGGTAACTTCGAAACCTTCCTTGCTTAATATTGCCCCTGTAAACAAACCGCCCAGGCCAGCCCCTATGATAACAACTTTCTGTTTCATTGTATATTAGCCTCGATAATTTGTTTATATATACGTTCTGCTGACAAGAACTCACTACAAGTAACAACACTGCCAACCAATACACCTAAAATACCATGAGAATTAATATTCTGGCCCGTCTGAAATAGGTTGGGAATTTTTGTACGATGAGAGACTCTACATGCTGCTCCTAAATGGATATCACGAGCAACGCCATATATACTGCCACTCTCTGTTCCCGTATAATCTAAGTATGTTAATGGCGTAGATGTATAATAGTGTTTAATATTATCACGAAGATGTGGGAAATGCTTTTCTACAGATCCAATAAGTTTCTCGGCTTTACGCTGTTTAAAAGCTTCATAATCTTCCCCTCTCTGTCCAATCTTTGTCCCTCTCCATTTCTCAACCTCCTTCATATGCATATATGATATAATAACACCAGTTTGAGCATAGCGAGGGTTTGGGGCTTGGCAAAAATGCATATATAGGTAGCCCTTAGGCCACGATTGTTCATCATAAATCTCACAATCCCATGGTGTACCATTGTTATAGCCATAAAAATTATAATTTTGGTATGGTACAACATTATTCTTAAATTCAATATATATAGAAAAAGCACCTATAGTCTGAGGTATTGAATTAATTCGAGAACGGAAAGCAGGGCGAATTAGTTTTGAGTCTATTAATTCAAGTGTTCGCATTGGATGAGCGTCAGATATAATGCAGTCACATGGAATATAATTACTTCCATTAACTTCAACACCTGTTGCATGCGTCTCGTCACACACAATCTTTGTGACTCTTGAATTAGACAAAACCACTCCTCCATATCGGCCAATTGTATGAACCATCGAAGTTGCAATCTTATCGCTGCCCCCCACTACTCTATATGCACTCTGATTATAAAAATCCATAATAAAAGCATGAGTAGAAAAGGGAGTTTTACCTTTCTCAGCCGCATATAAAGGTAAATTACCAACAAGCACTTTTGCCAAAAGCGGATCTGTAATAACGCTTTCAATTACATCATTAATAGAACGTAGCTGATATTCTGTATTAATAGCAGCATCACTCTCTGCATGTCTCAGCGAATGAACTGATGATGCAGCCGCCACTTTCTCTACTACATCAAAATAGTTGTTCAATTCGTGGTATTGATGGGGGAAATAGCTAGTCATTTGCTTAATAAATGCATCACGTCCATTGGGGAAGCGATATATCTTGCCATCTATACAAACTACATCATATCCATCCCTATCGAGTTCTGACAACTCAATATCCTTTTTAATTTCAAGAAATTGCAACAATCTGTCAAGCGTCTGACCTTGAGACGCACTACCTATGAAATGCATACCTGTCTCAAATCTAACACCTCTACGGGAAAAACATTGTAAACAGCCTCCAAATTGTGCACCCTGCTCTAAAACAGTTACATCAAAACCGTTTCTAGCCAGAATAACCCCACTGGACAAACCGCCCATACCACTTCCTATAATAACGACTCGTTGCTTAGACATTCTGTTCTATCTGATTAGCTATTTGTTCATACTTATGTATGTAATGTTTACGCATCAATGAAGCCTGCCCCTTTATATCTCCCATTTTCTTCAATTCGGCCTGTGTTAAAGGATCATTTACTTCGATATATATTGGCCCCTTTTCTAAATGATAAGTTCTTTTGGGAAGAATTTTCCCTGGACCATATAGGCACATCGGTATCACATCAAGTCCAAGCTGCTCTGCAATATAAAATGCGCCCTGATGGAAACGACCTATTTGGCAGTCTTTTGAGCGTGTGCCTTCTGGATATACAGCAATACTATAACCTCGTTCTACTAAAGATCGTAATTTGGGCAACAAGGCATCAATGCCATCGGCTACAGGATAAAATTCTGCATTACGTATAAGCAATCCGTACAATGGATTATTCCATACCCACTGATTAGTAAGGAAAATAATATTAGGAGTAAAAATCAACTGGCATGCTAGATCAATATGAGATTGATGATTGCAAATTACAACTGACGGTTTTAAGAAATTAACTTTATCGCTTACCTTATAGGAAAAGGTTGTACCAGGAATTCCATGCTTTAGCATTACAAAGCGAGTGGAGTGATATATTAAGCGATGGAGATTTTTACGTTTTTTCTCAGTCATCTTGCCTGCCTTAACATAAAACCACACAGCAGGTGTTATAATACAGAAACAAAAGAATAATACAAATAATAAAGAATAAACAGTCCTTATAAAATTACAAAGACCTCTATATAATCTTATTGGTAGGCCATATATCACAGCCATAATACATAATATAGTGTTGAGTACACTTATACGAGCAAAGTCTTTTCCTGGTCGGAAATGGCTTATTCGCTGTTCACGAGGTGGATAATAGACATCAATATCAATTGGTATTAACTTTATTCCGTGCCAAGATGCGAATACTAAAAGTTCTAATTCTGCTTCATAACGAGATGTTAGTAAATTTAAACCATATAGTTTTTTTAAAGGATAAAGTCTATACCCTGTCTGCGTATCTGATAGTCTACATCCCGTTTGAACATAAAACCAAAAGTTTGAGAACTTATTAGCAAAACTACTTCCTTTAGAACGTTCTACCCCCTGGAGTTTTCTACTTCCTATAATCAAAGCTCCTGGATTCTGTTGGTTTGCTTTGAGAAAAAGGTGTATATCATTTGGATAGTGCTGACCGTCGCCATCGAGCGTTATTGCATATGAAAAGCCCATTTGGATAGCCCTTTTGAAACCACATTTCAGAGCATATCCCTTACCTCTATTCTTATTATATTCTACTAATGTAATTCCTTCAATAGTATGGAGAATATTAGATGTGCCATCTGTAGAGCCATCATCAACAACAATGACATCACGACACTCTTTAAGTGTATCGCTAACTACTTTAGCAATAGTTCTATCATTGTTATATGTAGGAATTACTATCCAAATACCCCTGTCATGTAGTAATTGCTTTTGCCTTTCCTTATCATTCATCATCATTTCTCTATACATGTAAATGATAATTTTGTTAATACATTATTATCTGACAGCACGAGAGACTGCACATTTATAATATTTTTATTTGTGTCATTAATAACTTTTTCAAAAACATATTTAACATACGAAATCTCTACAGGAGAAATCACACCCAAGAATTTCACATTCTTAACTGACTGGATGTTCAACTCTTTCCCCAAATAGTCCTCCAATAGTTCCTTTGCTATTTGCAAAACACAAACGCCAGGAGTAATTGGTTCCCCTGGAAAATGAGCCTTATATATAAAATGTTTAGCATCCAGTTGAATGACATAACTGATGGGGGAGTCTG
>Ga0247609_10005663_pt1 | contig 12214 bp, 14 predicted proteins | sample 172DNAGHGlowgp2_FD_193487 | JGI IMG/M metagenome (GOLD analysis project Ga0247609, IMG submission 193487) | Sheep rumen microbial communities from Palmerston North, Manawatu-Wanganui, New Zealand - 1728 DNA GHGlow gp2 | ecosystem: Host-associated > Mammals > Digestive system > Stomach > Rumen ... | reverse complement strand
AGAATATCACGGTGTGCACTATGACAACGGACTTAACTCTGAGTGATGATTTTTTGTGCAATTTGCACAAAAAACAGCCAGAATCGTTGTGCATTTTGTCTATTTGGCAATTTGCACAAAAATGTTGACATAATTTGTAAATATTGTATATTCATATATAGGAAATATTCGCATATAAGAATTGAGGTGATCGCATGTCATTCCATATTAAACTATATAAATATTCCGGTGAGCAAAACCGGCTCAACAAATTGTCATTATTATCCAATGAAATTGATTTGGTCGGTGTTGCACGTGAATCCGTTGACAAAATGAATTGCGATATCAGGATAGAACGATCCGGAACACTAGACGGATATAATTATGCATATGTTCAGGAATTTAATAGATACTATTTCATTGATACAATAACAATAGAAAGAAATAATATAATCAGGATATCACTGACAACTGATGTTTTAATGTCACATAGATCCGCAATAAACAACTGCACCGGACTGGTGGCACGTAATGAGAATCTATATAACACCCAGATAATAGATGATCAGTTAAGATTCTTAGGATATAAAGCAGTCAACACATTAAAACTTCCATATTCATTAAAAGGAAGTGAATCATTTATACTTGCCGTGAACGGGGGTGTGTAATATATGGCTACAATGAGTGAAATATTTGCACTATTTGATGGATGGCTGCAGTCTACCAATTACGGCAATATAATGGCCGGTGAATATAAATTTATTTCACCCGGTGGTAGTGAACCAAACAATGACTGGTATGAAAAGGGAACACCTATAATATCTGATTCCGTTCCGTATACAAAAGAATTTGATATCATATTTAATGAACATAAGTTCATAAGAGTATCAATATCAATGGAAGTTGGCATTCTAAACATGTGGTCCGGTCAATTTTCGTTTTCATGGAGAGCATATTTAGACGGCCAGCCATATGAATATGAATCTGGTGGTTATACGTACGGGATAGGCAGCTCCGCCAGCGGATCAATGGCAGGATCAGGAGCTGGAACATATCCGTGGACCATTTCAGGATTTACTTTGCAATTTAATAAAGAAACGACCACACCTCTATTAACAAATAGTCAATATTCAGTCGGCATGATGCTGATACCTAACGTTTATGAAGCTGGGGCACATTATCCTTTTGAAGTGCCATTTGAACCGTATGAAGAATACCAGCTGTCTGCTATCCGTGCCAATATCGGCTGGTATGATATAGATGATGACAATCCACAGTGTGATGCACTCGTTGATTATTTCAGTGATATCATTACTGCAGATGTTGAATATGATGCTGGTGATAACATACCAACCGGTGGTGGCGGTGGCTCATATATGGACCGCAATGATGCAATGTCACTTCCATCACTTCCAACACTGGGCGCACTTGCTACTGGTATGGTTAAACTATATGCACCAACTGCTGCCCAGATGTTAAGTATCTCAGCGTGGTTATGGTCTGGCAATTTCTTTGACAACATTATTAAAAACTTTGCATCACCACTGGATAATATAATCGGGCTTTATATTTCACCTATTACACCATCATCAGTTTCTGACACTTTTAAGATCGGGAATCTGGATAGTGAAATTCCTATTAATAAAGTCGGAGCGGAGTATCTATCTAAGAGTCTTGGCAAATTGAACGTTAAAAAGTATTACAATTCATTTGCTGACTATGATAATTATCGTAATTTCAAATTGTTCCTACCATATTACGGTATTGTAGATATTTCAGCAGATGATTTTGTCGGTGGATATATTGAAGTTGCTTATCACATCAATTTCTTTTGTGGTGCTGCTACCATTTTTGTTATTACAACACGCAACGGAACACCTCATATTCTACATCAATACAGCACCAATATATTCACATCTATACCATTTAGTGGTGTGAATATGATGAGTTATTATACTCAGATGGCAGGTGCATCAGCTGCACTTGCATCATCGACAGTATCCGGAAACATAACCGGTATGACTGCAGGTGTTACCGGTTTACTATCAGCACATCCAAATTATGGTGGAAGTAAATCAATGTCTGCCATGGGCGGTTTGATGGGCATCCAATATCCTTATCTGATAGAGTGCAGATCTATCAGAGATATGCCACCGTCATATAATAAATATAATGGCATCCCATTGAATCATACTAAGAGAGTAAATACACTATCCGGATATACTGAATTTGAATCAATAAGAATTTCTGCTGTAGGCGCTAGCAGTCAGGAACTTAATGAGATAGAAAGAATTATGAAGGAAGGAGTGATTTTATAATGATACCACGCAACAGACTTGAAGTGATACTCAAAGCAATATCAACCGGTACAGTGATAAGTGATGCGCGCAATCGTTTTGAACTTATCATGTCAGCTATTGCAGATAAAATATCGCACTCAGGTGGAACAACTTATTCCAGCACAAAAATTTCAGGTGATTCATACTCCGGTACACTTTCAGAATCATGGGAAAATTTTGATTCACTCAGAATCATGATCAGGAAGGCTATTACATCGGATCGTTACGGTACAATTACTGTTGAAGTGCCGAAAGAGTTGCTGACACAGTTAAAAGGGACAGATGAGAGTGCGACCTTGTATTATGCGGGCAGTATGTTCCTTTATGCCAGATTCCCATCTGACACTACAACAATAAGTGTAATAGAAAATAGTGGAGATTTTGCAATCACAGAAGTTTATGGAGTGAAATACTGATGGAAAAAATAAATACTATCGTGCAGATTATAAACACAACAGGGTTTCCAATATTCTGCGTGCTAGCGCTTGGATGGTATATCAAGACATGTCAGGATAAACTGGAAACCACTATTACAGAAATGAAGATAGTAATTGAAAAGAACACTGATGTTATCGCAAGAATCTGCGATAAATTACCAATATCGAAAGAAGGTGAATAAACATGCTAGGGTTTCCGCACACTGAATCATTAAATCCCAATAGAAGGATTGACTTTGAAAATGTTGAAACATTGAAGAAATTACATGTCAGGATGATGCTGAACAGATGCATGCGTATGTTTAAATGGGAAGGACTTCCCGAATCACTTCCAGCACGTTTTATAGAACAGAATCTCATGATCAACGGTTTCGTTGGTATAGCCGAGACTGATAAAATACGTGCATACTTCGGTGGTATGGGTGGTGTTCTGGACGAATATTATCTTCCATCGGTGTTTATAGTTGCAAATCCATGGTTAAAACTTAATAAAGAATTCACTATATATAGAGATTATCATGAAAGTGAATTCAATAAAGAAGAAAACTGTATTATAGGTCTGAATGATACTTTTTCATATGGCCTATATCCATTGATTGAAAAGTATGCGATCCAGCTTGCCACGAATGAAATAACTTTGAACGTGGCAGACATAAACAGCCGTGCTATTAACATTTTAACAGCAACGTCTGAAAGTGCATACAATTCAATCAAAATGTTCCTGAAGGACCTTGTGAAAGGTAAAATTGCTCATGTCAGAGAATCCATGATTCAAGATAATGACGTGAGATCTTTACCATTTAATTCACAGACTAACAGCGGTATTACAAATCTGATAGAACTGCAGCAGTATTACAAGGCAAGTTTCTATAATGAAATAGGTTTAAATGCCAATTATAATATGAAGCGTGAATCTATCCAGCAGAATGAATCTGATATGAACCATGATTCATTAAGGCCACTCATTGATGATATGCTTTACCAGCGTGAACAGCTTGCAGATCAGATGAACAAGTGTTTCGGTCTTAATGTCAGTGTTGAATTCGATTCTATATGGGCACAGCGCATGATGTCTGAGGATGCCATACTTGATCAGGAAATCGCTGCAGCGGAGCAGATGGAAGAAGCTGCAGAAGAACCGGAGACAGCTGAAAATCCTGATCAGGAATCTGCAGAACCGGATGCAGATGCATCTGAAGAACCTGAAGAAGATCAGAAAGAAGGTGAAGAAGATGAAGAAACTGTCTGATATGTACGATATCTACACCGGCACACATGGAGTATTCAGGACACTTTACACAGTGGCCACTTTCAAAAGTTTGATGGATAAAGCCGGTATAGTTGCAGCTGACGCGGACGATTATTATTTTAACTTCTTCTCACCCAGCAAGCTGATTAATGAACGTATGCAGCGTATTCTGGAAAAGGTTTATAATTTCAACTGGGATGTCGACCATAGTGGTGACATCTCACAGACTATAATCACACAGTGGTCTAATCTATTCAAGGCACTATATGGTAATAAATACGCTAGATTACTTGAAATGATAGACGTTGATTATAATCCTATTGAAAATTATGACAGATATGAAAGCCTATTAAAAGAGTATAGCAATTCAGGAACATCATCTGAAGATGCATCACGTGGCAACACAGGAACAGTTACTACTGTTGATCAAATAGAAGGATTCAACAGTGCAAGTTTTCAAGACAGTGACAAAGTTACGAGAACGGATGCATTGTCAGAAACTAATGACGTTGACAGAGAGCATGCAGATGAGGGTACTGAAGAAAATACAAATCATATTCACGGTAATATCGGCGTAACAACTGCGGAGCAGATGCTTAGTGGATATACTGATTTTTGGTCAAGATTTAATCTGCTGGAATATATGTGCCGTGATTTTGATAATATTATAACAACAACAACGTTTTAATACGAAAGGAGAAAAAATTATGCAGGTAGCACAGGTTTATGAGATAGTTAACACTATGTCAGATGAATTCCTCGGTGAGGAAAGTGTAGTAAAAGAAGATCTTAGTAATGTGGTTGATATAGGTAAATCTATATTCAGCGCAACCAGCGTAGATAACTACGTTAAGAAACTTCTTGATGTAATCGGTAGGATGGTTTTTGTAAATGAGGTTTACAGATCTAAAATGCCGGACATACTCATGGATTCATGGGAGTATGGCTCATGCGTTGAAAAGATCAGTGCAAATCTTAAGGAAGCAGAAATCAATGAAAGTTGGTCGCTCACCTCGGGTGAAACCTACAATCAGGATGAGTTTTATGGTGTATCAGTCAATGTAACTTTCTTTAATCACAAAGTTACCTTTGAGATACCATGCTCTTTTGCAGAGATTCAGGTTAAGGAATCATTTAATAGTGTAACACAGCTGAACAGCTTCTTCAGTATGATCCAGACCATGATCGAAAACAGCATGACCCTTAAACTTGATGCACTTATCATGAGAACCATAAATAATATGATAGGTCAGACACTTCTTGCAGATGCTGCAGCATTTACACCGGAAGGTGGTACACTTGATTATGGTACAGCTTCAACACTTAAAGCAGTAAATCTTCTTTACCTCTACAATCAGATGTATGACACCAATCTCACTGCAGCAGCATGTCTTACTGAGCCGGAGTTTATTAAGTTTACAGCTTATATCATGTCACTTTATGAGGACCGTCTCACACGTATGTCTACAAAGTTTAACATTGCCGGACTTGAGAGATTTGTAGAGAAGGAAAACATGAGAACTGTTGTTCTGTCAGAACTTGCAAGCGCTCACAAGATATATCTTCAGTCAGATGTATATCATGATGGCCTTGTGCAGCTTCCTGATAACTATACAACAGTGCCATTTTGGCAGGGCAATGGTGGTGATTATTCGTTCACAAATGATTCAAAGATTCACATTGAAGTTGCAGATGCAGACCCTGATTCACTCACAGGTAAGGCAGAAGTTGAGATCAGCGGTGTGCTTGGTGTCATGTTCTCAAAGTATGCATGCGGTGTTAATCAGTTTAACCGTAGAACTACAACACATTACAATGCTAAGGGTGAATTCTTCACGAACTGGGCGAAGACAGATGCAAATTACTTTAATGCACTTGACGAAAACTTTGTTGTTTTCTTCGTAGCAGATGCACCGGCTGAAGATTCAGGTGTTGACGGTGAATGATAAATAGCATATAATCTAATTACAGGCCTCCCCTGTACATTGTTAGATAAGTTACAATCTTGAAAGCCGTCACGGTCTGCCCCGTGGCGGTTTTCTCTTTGTGCAAATTTCACAATGAATTTTATTAATGTTTGGTAACATTTTATTATAGTATTATGTTAATATATACACGTAACAAGTTAACACTGTGTACGAAAGGCGGTGCAATATGAACAAATATGAATATGCTAATGAAAATCTGAAGAAGCTATTCACAATAGTGATGGATGAACTTCAGGAAGAAGTTGAAAGCTGGGACTGTGATGATGTGACAGCTCTCTGTGTAACATCCACACTTAGATCTATACAATGTAAAGTTGAAAGTGCTTTCAATTCAATCCAGTCAAACATCCTGAAAGCTGAGCATGATGAACTTGAAGATATGATCAATCAGTTTTACGGTCAGGTGATGGAACATCTGGGAAAGGATGGTGAATAATATGACTGAATATCTTTTTGAACTTACATTTGAAGATCTTTACAGTAATGATTGCCATAGTTTTGAAATTAATCTATCAGATGATAATTATGAACATGCTTGGCACTCTGCAATATCTCAGGGAATTGACTTCATGGATATTAAGAATAAAGATGGTCATTCAATAGAGTTAATAAGGATTGAAGTTATATCAATGTTCAATCCTAAAATATAATATTTTTACAGCGCTGGAAGCGCAGAAAGGAGCGCAAGTATGAGTAATCTTGCAGACATGGCTAAATCAATAGCCTCAAAAAATCCTATTCTAAATGGAAGGGAAAAAATCGACAGTGATAAGGTTGTTGAACTTTTCAAGACCGGATTCACACCAAAAGAAGTTGCACGTGTAGACATTACAGACAGAAAGACCGGTGAACCTAAACACTACTATTACATAGCAGTGAGAGAAGATGACACAGTTATCATTTCATCCGGTCAGGTGCTTACCAATGTCCTTGATCAGCTGGTGACAAACTGCGGTGATGTTGCAGCACTTAATGCAGCACTCACATCAGATGATTCACTTCTTTTAATACCACGTATGAAGAAGTCACAGAACGGCAACAGATATCTTGATATCGAATTTGGTGAAAATAAGTAATTTATAAATAGCGCATTAATAATGGAAGGGAAGGCGGGCAGTCTTCCCTTTTATTATGGAAAAGTTTTTATTAAAATTTTATTTTGTAACAACAGCGGTTTTCCTGTGGTCCTTGATGCATAACAGACTGTATGTGGATTCTGAACCGGATGATTATGAAGAAGAATGGAGCGATGAAGAAGATGATGATACTTGAACTTATAGGATGGATTTTTCTGCTGGCAATATGTGTTAGCAATTATATTTATATAAGAAAGGAAGGTGAGCGCTGATGAAGAAGTTAGTAATTAAAATAACAAAAGAAGATTTTGAAATCATGAAACATAATGTTGCAGTAGATAATCCATTATGCCCTTTAAGTCAAGAAGAAATAGTTACTATAATAGCAAATGGCACACCACTACCAGAGTGGATTCCTGCAAGTGAAAAATTGCCTGAAACAGTTGATGATGTGCTTGCGTGTGATGGTAGGGTTATGTTTATTGCATGGCATTGTGGCAACGGAAAATGGGAAAGTGGAGATGATTATTTTGATAGTACTGTGTCGATAAAAGCATGGATGCCACTTCCAGAACCATACACAGCAGAAAGGAGTGAAAAGAATGAGCACACATGGATATGATATCAGCGCATACCAGCGCGGAATAAGTTTTGATATCCTGAAGAACAGCGCCCGATTCCTGATCTTACGTGGTGGATATACTACGAACGGTGGAAGAAGAAAACGCTGCACTGATCAGTATTTCAATACATTTTATAATGAAGCTAAGAAGTATAATATTCCTGTAGGAGTATATTATTACAGTTGCGCTCAGAACTATCAGGAAGGAAAGGAAGACGCTGTATATCTTTATAACAACGTCCTGAAGGGTAGATGGTTTGAATATCCCATCTATATTGACGTGGAAGACCAGTGGATGTTGAAAGCAGGCAGAGCCGGATGCACGAACGCAGTGCATGGATTCTGCCAGCATCTTGAAAGCAAGGGATATTATACAGGCTTTTACGCCGGTTATTATGTATTATATAATCAGATGTATCCTGAACCGCTGAAGCGTTACACTTGGTGGTGTCCATGGTGGAACAAGTCAACCACGCCACCTAAAAAGATTGCGACACTTCCTAATATGCATATATGGCAGCACTGTGGTGGCGGGTGTCATGTTGCTGGGTATGACATAGACGGTGATTATAGTTATGTTGATTTCCCTAGTATCATAAAGAAAGCGGGGTTAAATGGTTATGAAAAGGTATAAGATAGTTAAGACCGATTCACTCCAAAAAGGAAAGATTCCTGAATATCTATGCAGGGGTGGAGAGATAGAAAAATTCGGACATCCTAAGATTTATAACTCATTTAATAAAGCGAGACACTGGATTGAAAGAACTGGAAATGAAGGAAAATTTGAGATTATAGAGGTGTAATATGGCAAAATATAACATACCATTTGATGTTGCTATTGAATACGATTCAAGACAGCTGGGTGAAATGAAGTTTCAGGACTTGCAGCGTGCAACAGCTACACTTGCACGTGAAGCGCGTCAGAGGGTGAAAGAACTGACGAAAGCAGAAAAGACACTTGGACGTTCACCGGCGCTTGCAAAATATGAGGAGTGGAGACTTGACAAGGGTCATGGTGCTTATTCTGCACGTTATAAGGGCCGTGATGCACTTATGAAGGAATTCGCTGATCTAAAAAACTTTCTGGATGATGAGACAGGAACGGTAGAAGGTTATAAGAATTTTATAAATGAATTCGATAGAAAGTTTGATTTTGAATCTACAAAAGAAGACCGTGATCAATTCTGGGGAATCTATAACAGACATAAAGAGGAGCTGCAGCAGACCAGCGCATTTTATTCCAGTGACAGGATTCTCAGGAAGATGAAGTTATACATCAAGCAGATGACTGTCACTGAAAAGGATTCTGAAGGAAACGAAAGGAAAGTAATACCGTGGGCGCAAATAGAGGAAAAGCTATCAAGAACGATGCAATAATACTTCCGTTTATCAATAGATTCAATTATCAATATTATAGCCGTGATACTTTCACGGCTTTTTTAAAACACTTTAAAAATGCTGATGTTGTAAGGATCCGGAAGGGAAAAGTTTACCAGCGTTATTACAATATTCCTTGCGCATTTGATATAGAAGTTTCCAGCTTTTACGATAATCAGGGTGGGAAGACTGCACTGATGTATGTTTGGCAGATTTGTATAAATGGTTATTGCTGGTATGGAAGGACCTACAATGAATTATATGACATGTTCCGGTGCTGTCATGATGTGCTGAATCTAGGTTATACCAAACGGCTTGTGTTCTTCGTTCATAATCTATCTTACGAGTGGAATAATCTAAGGAAATATATGACCGTAACTGACTATTTTGCAATAGATAAAAGAACACCTTTATATGTGCAGACTGCAGATGGTATAGAATTCCGCTGCAGCTATCAACTATCCGGCTGCAGCTTGGCCTATCTGGGAAAGAACGAACTGCATAAATATCATGTCGAAAAAGCAGTCGGAGATCTTAATTATAATCTGATCCGGACAAAAGATACGACCCTGACACGTAAAGAAATGGGATATATAATCAATGATGTACGTGTGGTGACTAACTATATTCAGGAACTGATTGAACGTGGTGAAGATATCGCACATATACCACTGACTAAAACCGGAAGGGTCCGGAGAAAACTGGTTGATGATTGTATTAAAAAAGATGGGCATCTGAACAAGTCTTTCATACATACTATGCAGCAGTGCATACTCACTCCGGAAGAATATTATATATGTAAATCTGCTTTCATGGGTGGATTCACTCATAGCAATCCTTTGAATACAGGTATTCACTTCAAAGAAGACCGTGCGATCATACCGCATGATATTGCTTCAGATTATCCTCATGTTATGGTGACATGTAAATTTCCAATGGGAAAGGCTAAACATGTTAATGAAATAACACTTGATGAATATCTGACATTTGCAGCTGATTATAATATAATTGCGGAATTCACTTTCACCGGTTTACAGGCCACTTTCATACATGATTATTATATAAGTAAGTCAAAGTGCTTCGTTGCTTCCAATGTCAGGGAATCCAACGGACGTATAGTATCTGCAGATGAAATAACGATGCATATTACTGAAGTTGATTTTGACATCATACAAAAGATGTATGAATGGAAATCGGTTTCAATCCGGAACTGCCTGATCTACGAGAGTGATTATCTTCCACGTGAATATGTCCTTTCAGTCCTTGATCTTTATGAGAAGAAAACCACGTTAAAAGGTCAGGATGATAAAAAGATAGAATACCAGATGTCAAAAGCGCTTCTCAATTCAACGTATGGATGCATGTGCACGGATATTATCAGGAAGATGTACTCATATGATGATGATTTTGTTGAGGAAGAACCGGATGTCGCTGCTGCTATTGAGACATACAACAGCAGAAAGAAACGTACTAACTTTTATCCGTGGGCTGTCTATGTTACAGCGCATGCACGCCACAAGTTATTATCCAGCATCCTGAAACTGGGCAGCTTATATGTGTATGCTGATACAGATTCTATATATGCTTTTGATTGCGATACAGTCCGTGCACATTTTTCTGCAGAAAATGATAAAATAATAGAGAATCTGAAGTTTATTGCATGGCTGCGTGATATACCTATTGAGAAGTTTTCACCATGTGATCAGGAAGGGCATAAACATCCGCTTGGTGTATGGGAATTAGAAAGCCGCTGCATTGAATTCAAAACGCTGGGAGCGAAAAGATACATGAAAACATACGAGGATGGAAGCGTGCACACCACTATTGCAGGACTCAGTAAGTCAGCTGTATCATATATCACACAGCAGGGTGGTTATGACTTCTTTAAGAACGGTATGACCGTTCCAGAAGCGTTCTCAGGGCGCACCACAGTGACGTATATTGATGAATTAAAGCAGGGCAGTATAAAAGACTATCAGGGGCATGAAACGCCGTACAGCGTCCGTACAGGCGTGCATATGGAAGCGTCTGATTATACTTTATCTATGAGCAGTTTATTTATGGAATTTATAAGGAGCATAATGATATGATGAAATTCGAAAAGGGTGTAAAAACCAATTACGGGAAAAAAGGAAAATTTTATAGCAAGAAAAATCTTGATAAGACCGGTGCGCTGTATCGTATGTGTTTTGGTGAACGTGCTAACGGTAAATCATTTCAGGTACTTCAGGACTTTCTGATTGATTATATTGAGCACGGATGGCAGGGTGCATACGTCCGGCGCTGGGTGGAAGACATCAGACCAAAAACAATGAAAAGTTTGTTTATGAACTTTGAAAGTAATGAGATAGCTGGAAACCTCATAGAGAAGTATTCTCATGGAGATTATAACAGCTATATATACAGGGGCAGAGATTTTTATCTTGTTAAGAAAACTGCAGACGGTGAGATAGAAAAGGAAGACATGAACAGCTTTTGCCATACTTTTGCACTGACTGACTGGGAGCACGAAAAGGCAGTACAGTTTCCTAAAGTGAAAAAGATCTTGTTTGATGAATTTCTGACCAGAACTCACTATATCCCTGATGAGTACAGTGCATTTAACAATGTACTGAGCACAATAATCCGTAGACGTGATGATGTAATCATATATATGATAGGGAACACAGTCACAAAAGCGTGCCCTTATTTTGACGAAATGGGATTGAAACACGTCAGAGATCAGAGACAGGGTACTATTGATGTCTACACGTTCACTGATGAGTTGAAAGTGGCCGTTGAATTCTGCGAGGACACTTCACAGTCAAAAGCATCTAATAAGTATTTCGCTTTTGACAATCCGGCAGTCAAAATGATAACCACAGGAACGTGGCAGACGGATATATATCCTCATTTACCCATGAAATATAATCGTGATCTTATCCAGATGATGTATTTTATCAACTATCAGAACGTTATATTACAATGTGAAATAATGACGGATGAACAATCTATTTTCACATTTATTCACGAGAAAACGGGTCCTATTAAAAACGAGACTGATATACTGTATTATTCAGACGTTGATAATAATCCTTACCACTATACGGATATGACACGGCCGGTCAACAGTATCACTCGAAAAATATGGGATGTGTTCAACAGATA
>Ga0247609_10005661_pt1 | contig 12216 bp, 9 predicted proteins | sample 172DNAGHGlowgp2_FD_193487 | JGI IMG/M metagenome (GOLD analysis project Ga0247609, IMG submission 193487) | Sheep rumen microbial communities from Palmerston North, Manawatu-Wanganui, New Zealand - 1728 DNA GHGlow gp2 | ecosystem: Host-associated > Mammals > Digestive system > Stomach > Rumen ... | reverse complement strand
GCGGGATTTATGCCGTGCAAAATAAAAATCAGCGGCACAGAAATTTTTTTCAAGTCGCTGTGATTCAAAGAACGCAAATATCTATAAGTTGAAGTCGGAACTATCAGCGCGTCGAATTTTTTCTGCGAGAGTAGGAGCTGACTATACCAACGTTGCCGATTAAATTCGCGTCGTATCGTCGCAAAAATTTTCTTCAAGCCGCGTGAATTCGTATAAGTCACGGCGTCGCCTTTGAGCTTGTTGACGGGCGTCCGATAATCGAACTGGAATTTAAAATTCTGCGGAACGTAAAACTCGACCTCGTGACCAAGTGCGCGAAATTCTTCAACCAAAATTCTATCAAACTCGACCTCGTGACCGCCGGGCGTCATTATGTTTTCAAATATTGCAAGCCGCATTTTTAAATCCTTTCAATGTTAAATCAATCGTTGCGTCCAACTCGTCAAGCAAGGCAAATCGCCGCCGATATTGCGCCCGCTTATGGCTCGGAATTTCTTCAAAAGTTTTGCGCGTCTCGATAAGCGGCAGTTCATAAAATCTTTTGTCGCTCGTCGGGATGCCGCCGACTTCCTGCCAAAAATCGCTAAACGAAGTTTTTAATTTCCTGTCGCGGCGGACGTGATTATTGGCGTAATAGCCCTCGTTCGTCACGGCAAAAATTTTCTTGACACCAAAATTTCTCGCAACCGCCTGTGCGGCGTAGAGAATTAAATTTTTCGTGCGGTAAGCGTGACATTTCTTAGTTATCTTCTTGATAAGTTCGCGGGCATCGTCAACGTTGGGACCTTGCATCGCGCCAATCCACATCGCCCAATCATTTTCATGACGCGCTATCCAAAATAAAATTTGATAAATCGGCACTTCATTTGACAGTTCAAACATTATCGCCGCTAAACCTTCCTTGCGCTGTCCGGACTCCGCGCACATTACCAACCGCATTTCGCCCAAAATTTCGTCAAGCGGCATGCGCCACAACTCAATTTTTTTGTCGCCGTAAAGTTTCAGCATAAAATTTTCATTCAGCCGCGCAGATAAAAATTGCATGTGCTCTTCAATGAGCCGCGCCCGCTCCTCAAATGTCGACCGATAATAAAAAAATGCCCGCGTCGCCTGTTCATAGACAAACGGGTAACCCTCCGCGACCTTAGTTAAAAGTTCTGATTGCTCAAAAAATTTTTCAAGGCGATTCATGCGTTGCGGGTGCAGGCAACACCGCGCCAAAAATACGGCGAAGCGGTGCGCCTCTCGCGGATTTTTTAAGTCATAAATTTTTTTCCCAAGCTCAATAAAGTTGCTCATTGTTCTAAAGTTTTTTCCAAGTTGCGCCCTGCGGCGTGTCCTCAACCACAATTCCCGCCGCTTTTAGTTCGTTGCGAATTTTATCTGCCACTGCCCAATTTTTAGCGGCGCGGGCGTTCTGCCTAAGCGAAAGGATAATTTTCATCAAAGCATCTACCAATTCCGGCTCATCGTCGGATTTTTTCTCTTCCGCCTCGACCGGCAAGGGCTGTTCAAATATCCCGATTATCTCCGCCATTTCCAGATAAATTTCGCGGACGCGCAAAATTATATCGCCGTCAATTTTTACCGGCAAAATTTTTCCGTCGGTAAATTCCTTGTAATAATCGCCGATTTCCTTTGACAGCTCGAACATATAAGTTATTGCAAGCGCGGTGTTGAAGTCGTCGCTCATTGCCGCGTAAAAATTCGACAGGAGCCGCTCGCCCAAATCGACCAGACCGCACGCCCGACTTGCCGTTATCGCAAAATTTTTTTCGCTCGTGTCCTTTATGAATTCGCCCGCAGAAATTTTTTTAGCTAAATCTTCCAACTGCCGATAAGCTTTAGCAAGCTTGCCGTAAAATTCTTGCGTCTCAATAACTCTTGTCTCGTCAAACTCAAGCGGATTGCGGTAATGCGTCTGCAACAAAAGCAAGCGAATCACTTCGCCCGAATATTTTTGCAAAACCTCTTCCACCGTGAAAAAACCTTTGGTTGCCTTGACCATTTTTTTATCTGACTTGCTTAATTTCTCGTGCCCCTTAGTTATGAATCCGTTGTGCAACCAATACTGCGCAAAAGAATTTTCATCGCCAAGATAAGCCTGACTTTGTGCGATTTCGTTTTCATGGTGCGGAAAAATTAAATCGGAGCCGCCGCCGTGAAAATCAAATTTCTCGCCCAAAAATTTTAAAGACATCGTTGAGCACTCAATATGCCAACCGGGACGACCTTTTCCCCAAGCACTTTCCCAAAAAGGTTCGCCGGGCTTCGCCGCCTTCCACAGCGCAAAATCCATTGGGTGACGCTTGCGCTCGTCAACTTCGACACGTGCGCCCGCTTGCATATCAGACAGCTTGCGCCCGCTCAACTTGCCGTAACTTTTATCCTGTTCGACGCTGTAAAAGACATCGCCATTATCTAAAACGTATGCAAAATTTTTATCAATAAGCCCTTGAATCATCGCGATAATATCCGGCATGGTTTCTGAAACTTTTGGATAAATATCTGCGCGGCGGACGTTTAGCGCGTCCATACTCTTAAAGTAAATCGCAATATTTTTCTCAGAAATTTCCTTCCACGTCAAGCCCGCTTCATTTGCCGCCTTAATTATCTTGTCGTCAACGTCGGTAAAATTTTGTACGTAACGAACTTTATAACCGAGCTTCTTAAAAAAGCGGCGGATAACATCCCACGTAACGAACGGGCGGGCGTTGCCGATATGCGGCGCGTTGTAAGGCGTAACGCCGCAGCAATAAATGCTGACTTCATTTTTTTTGAGCGGTTTAAAAATTTCTTTCGATCTGCTCATCGTGTTAAATACTTTTATCATAAGCTCTCTCCTTTCACTGGCGCGAAGATTATAAAATAATTTTCCACAATCGGCAAGAAAATTATCAGCGCGTAGACTTTTCAGCGATTTTAGTTTAAACTTTGCTAAAGGATTTTAAGGAGTGATTCAGCATGATTAAAAATTTTTCGCGCAGAGATTTTATAAAAATGTCGACGGCAATGACTTTTGCAACGACGAATTTTTTTGCAGGTGACGCGCAAGCCGCCGCGCCTTGTTCAGTTCGGACGCGACAAGGAATTTATAACGGCTTTACAGATAAGCGCGGCGTTCAAACGTGGCTGGGAATTCCCTACGCCAAACCGCCCGTCGGAAATTTGCGTTGGCACGCGCCAGAAGTTTTGCCGCCGAGCAATAAAACTTTCAGCGCAAAAAAATTTGGCTTCTCGCCCATGCAAGACCACGACGAAACCGAAGCCGCTTCTTTACTGCCACAAAGTGAAGATTGTTTGACGCTAAACATTTGGACACGCGGGGCGAAAAAAAATTTGCCCGTAATGGTTTTCATTCCAGGCGGCGGCTTCGTCAACGGCGGCTCCGGCGACCCGCTCTATAACGGCGCAAATTTCGCGGCGGACAATGACGCGCTGATTGTCACGATAAATTATCGCTTGAACATTTTTGGCTTTATGAACTTCGCGGCGATTGATTCCAATTTCGCTGACACCGGTTATCTTGGCATTAAAGATCAAATTGCGGCGTTGACGTGGGTTAAAGAAAACATTTCGGTATTCGGCGGCGACCCCGATAACGTGACGATTTTTGGCGAGAGCGCGGGCGCGGCGTCGGTTATGTTTTTAATGGTCACGCCCGCCGCGCAGGGTCTCTTCCAAAAAGCCATCGCGCAGTCGGGCAATTTAGCAATGTATCACACGCCCGAAGAATCCGCTAAGCTAGCTGATGAATTCATGAACATTGGCGGCTATAAAAATATGCAAGAACTTACCAAAACGCCGACAAAAAAACTTTTGGCAACTTACATTGAACTTTTGGAGGCGCGACCTTTTGAGAAGGAGATTGATTACTTCCCAACCTGCGACGGAAAATTTTTGCCCGCCCACCCCTTACGCGCTCTTAAGGACGGCGCGGCGCGTGGAATAAAATTTTTGACGGGCACGACGGCGAACGAATACGGATATTGGAATTTGTATTCAGCGGACTTCACCGACAACATCGCTAAATTTAGTACGCAAGTTACTCCCATTATTTTTGAGGGCGAATTTACCAATTCCGACGAACTTTATCAAACGTGGCAAAAAAATCATGCGGGCAATTATTTGGAATTTGCAAATCAGTTATACTGGTGCGTTGGGCAAGAGTTGACAGCGGAATATCAATCTTCCTTCGACGACGTTTATTTTTATCTGTTCAGTCAAGCGTCTATCAATAAACTTTTAGGCGCGTGTCATACGATTGATTTGCCTTTTGTTTTCGGCAATCCTCATGAACAAATTGAGCCGAATCCTTCCGCGAAGTTCGTTAAAGAAGTTCAAGCGGCGTGGTTTAACTTCGCGGCGACGGGCGACCCGAATAATTCGCTGATACCTCAATGGAAACCTTACAACGTTGACGACCGCCAAACTATGGAAATAGAATCTTCGCTGTGGGTTTGCCATAAAGATTTTAACGCGATTAACTTAAGCGAACTGCGCGGCGTCTACGAAGATAATTTGCTGGATTAAAATTTCAGGGAGCGTAAGGAAATGATTCGTAAGTTTATCGCGGTGTTCATGATGATATTTTTCGCGACTTCAACAGCATTTGCGGCGGAAAAAATCAAAACCGGTGAAGATTGGGATAAAGGTTTGATTGTAGTTGAAGGCAATGCCGTAGGACAAGTGACTCTTAAAGAGTATCCGCGCTTTTACAAAAATTATGCCCGACAAGGTGCCCGTATTGATGCCTTAAGGCAACTCGCTGAAACGATCAAGCCTATTACTTTTTTAACTGTTGCCTATAACGATAACGTAATTAGAACAAAAATATCTTTTGAAGAACCGTTTATGAAAATTATCGAAATGGGCGCAAAACAAATTGGCGATGTTATTTTTAATACCGATTACGGAATTTGTACGGTATACATGAGTTTGCCAATCTTCGGCGAAAACTCTTTGGCTCAAGCGTATTACTTGAATTTGAAAGACGAAACTAAGAAAAATTTCCCGCAACCGACGGTCGTTGAAAACATTTCCGAAAAATACACCGGCTTAATTGTTGACTGCAGAGGTCTTGAAATTTATCGAACTCTTAACCCGTTTATATGTTACGACTTATCCGAAAAGGAATCTATTACAATTTACGGAACGCAATTTCTCGACTTCAATAAAATTGGTAGCACGTTCATAAATCAAGGAATAGTTTCTTACGTCCGCGACGTGAAAGACGCAACCCGCGCAGGCAATAATCCTTTGCTCGTTAAAGCTGTCGCTCATAAATTCGGTTTGGTTGTCTCGGTTGCCGACGCCGATAAAATTTTGAATGCGAACAAAAACAGCGGCTTTCTTGACAGTTGCGCGGTCGTTTTTCTCTGCGACAGTTTCAGCAGATAGAGCGTGTTGTTAAACTCGAAATTGTCACGTGGCGAGGAATTTTTTCGGCTGACAAGGCGCAAGCGCGAAGGCGTAGTAAGCTACGTCAAGCGCGAGGCAACGAAGTCAGGCGGAAAAATAACCGTCATTTATCAATTTACCAACAGCCCCTAAAAATTTTTACCAATCGGTGCGGTAGCGTATATTAAAAATTCTGTCTTCCTCAAGTGTATATTCACTAATTGTTGAATTAGCTTCAAAGGACGGATTGATATTTTCAATGTCAGACTTTAAAACGTAAAGTTCGCGGATTGTGTTCGTGCGTCCGGTGAATTCCAAATCTACTAATTGCATGTCATTGTTATTGACAAGTTTTTCAATCTGCGCCGGAGTATACCGCGCCTTGACAAGCGCGATACCTTTATCAACGTATTTGCGGGCGGTGTCGTTGTCTTTGAAGTCATTGAGATAAATATCGCCGAGTTGTTCGCAAGCTTCAATAGACAAATCAACGGGCGAATTTGTGCGCAAAATTTCTTCGCAGTAGTCGATGATATTTTGAATTTTGTTTTCGCGCAGATAAACATAAATCATTGTTCTGAAAACGGCGGGATTGTCCGGATCGATAGCCGCTAATTTTTCTGCCGTTGACATTATGTTTTTAAGGTTTTTGTTCTTGAATTTGTAAATGTCCAATTCGCTTTCATACTTAGCGATTAGAATTTTGTTTTGCCTGCGCTCAGTCAGCTTAGCTTTTTCGGTTGGGTTGTCGAGTCCAAGAAATTTTTCCAAATCAATTTTACTTGTGTCGACAGTCGCAGTGACATGGCAGATAAAAACCATGTCGCCTTCAGAATTCTTATCGAAATCGGGAGTTTCTTTAACGTTCTCCAACAGCGAAATTAAAAATGTCTCGACAATATCCGCGTCCAATTCGTGGTCAATCATCACGGAATGACTTTTGACGATAACGCCTGCTTTTTCCGCTGCAAGTCTCATTGCAACATCGCGGGCTTTTTTTGTGGCTTCAGCAAAAGTTTCGTCGCGGTTTTTATCGATAACGTAGCGTCCGACACCCTCGACGGGAACAATTTCCGCGCTCGCCACAGAAAAATTCAGCGTGAACAAAATTATTATCGCGCTCAAAATTTTTCTCATGTCAATTCCTCCTTTAAAAAGATTATAGCGTAAAAATATTATATTGTGTACTTTCGCGGGCGGTGTCGACTTCAAAAAATTTTTATGGTAAAGTGTTGCGAAAATTATTGGAGGTGGACTTATGGCAGATTTACTTTACACAATCAAAGCGAACACTCCGAAAGAAGAAGTTATCCGACAACTGCGCGAGCACCCCGAAATAAAATTTGTGTCGCTGGTTGGGATTGACTTAGCGGGCAACGATACAGATGAAAAAATTCCCGTGCGACTTTTTATCAAGGACATTGATGACTTTTACGCGGGGCGCGCCGTTCAGACTGACGGCTCAAGCGTCGTGTTGCCTGGTATCGCCACGTTGAACAATGCAAAGGTTGATATGCCCGTTGACTCGTCGGTTAATTGGTTCGTCGATTACAATTTTGAGCATTACGACAACGTAACTAATCGTCCGGTCGGTACGTTGAGAATTCCAGGTTTTTTGATTCACGAGGGCAAGCGCGTTGACTCCCGCGCAGTTTTGATGGACACGCTGATTAACGTTAAGCGCGAGCTTGTGAATCTTTTCCACGCGCACCCCAATATTGACGGCTTGGACGTGAGCGGCAAGGAAATTATTGATATAGTTTTCACGTCGGCGACGGAACTTGAATTTTGGGTAAAGACGCCTCTTGAAGAGGCTTCAGTTGAAGAAATGACAGCGTCGCAAGTTATGCAAGAACAATATTGGGAGCGGACGCACGGCGCGGTTCGTTGTGCGTTGGAGCAATCGATAATTGAGCTAGATAAATACGGCTTGCAGGTTGAAATGGGGCATAAGGAAGTTGGCGGTCTTAAGGCGCAGATTGACGAGTCTGGACATTTAACGCACGTTTGCGAACAGCTGGAAATTGATTGGCGATTTGCAGACGCTGTGCAAGCCGCCGATAATGAAATTGTCGTTCGGACGGTCGTCAAGGAAATTTTCCGCGCCAACGGTTTGGAAGTTACCTTTAAAGCAAAGCCGATGATAGGGCTTGCGGGCAACGGCGAGCATACGCATATTGGGCTTGCGGCTAAGACGGCGGACGGCAAGTTGCACAATCTTTTTGCCGCGAAAAATCCCGCTGAAGATTATATGAGCGCGGTTGGTTACGGTGCGTTAATGGGCTTGCTGAAAAATTACGAGGTTATAAATCCTTTTGTCAGCGCGACGAATGATTCACTGAATAGATTAAAGCCCGGCTTTGAAGCTCCGGTTTGTATCGTGACTTCGCTTGGGCACACGCCCAAAATACCCGCCCGCAACAGGACAATTTTAGTTAGCGTGATTCGCGACATGGAAAATCCGATGGCGACTCGTTTTGAGCTTAGAAGTTGCAATCCCTACACGAATATTTATCTGGTATTAGCGGCGTCGTATTCGGCGATTCTTGACGGCGTGAAAATGGCGGTTAATTATAAAACGTCTGAGCTTTTAGCGGAGCTTTCAAAGGACGCGGGGCAGAAAGGTTTTTATTTAGAAAAAGACCGCGCCTATCGCAGTGAACGCGACGTTTTCGAGGATTATACGCAAAAGGAGCGCGATAAACTTTTTGGCAAGCCGCCCGCGACCGTCTGGGAAAACATGGAGGCTTTAAGCAAATATCCCGATAAAGTTAAAATCATTTCTTCGGGCGGCGCGTTGCAAGAAAAAATTATCAATGCCTTTCGTGAAGGTGCCCTGTTGCGTTGGAAGACGGAGCTAATCTCGCGTATCCTGCCCGAACTTAGAAATATTGTTCGCAAGGCAAAAAAAATAGACGCGGAGTTTGTAACCGACCTCGACGCCTATAATTGGAATAAAATTTTCTTGTTGAGAGCCGCGCTTGCTAAAGATTCAATCGACGAAAAATCTTTGTTCACGCAGTTAATAAACGCCCTTAACGCAGGCAAATACGATAAAGCGTCGCGACTGCAGGTTGAGATTTACGATAAGATTGAGGAACTTAAAGCCCTTTACGACGCTTACGAAAAAAATATGATATAAAATTTCTGATTCTGCACGAAAAAAGACCGTTGAAAAATTTTCAGCGGTCTTTTTGATTTAATATTTCCTGTTAAAAATCACGCCGCGCAGTTCCGCCGCGCCTACCAAATCATATGAACGAACCGTGTTATTCTGTCGCCTCGATTTGTTCAGCCACGACCGCGCCCGATACATTATCTGATTGTCCATCGGAATTATCTTTTTAATCATCGCTTGACATTCTTCCGATTCGCGATAATTATTTTGCGGCAACTTTTTCATCTCGTCAATAATTTTCCCGCGCTGGTCGACAAGCTCCAGAAATAAATCTGTATCGCGCTGGTCGCTGAACTTTAAAAGTTCCTCTGTCAAGACAAAATATTTCTTCCAAAGTTCACGCGCCTTTTGCAAAACCTCGTTATCAGGCATAACCGTTGCCGCCCTTACCGTCGCCCTTCTCGAAACGCGCCCGCTTCATTGCCTCAAGCCACGCGTCGCGCAATTCCGAAACGATTCCGCGTGCTTCGTCTATTTGCCCCAAATCGCTTTTGATGTTGCCCTCAACCAATCTGTCATAAATGTAATTGTACAGCGGGAAAAGTTGGTGCGAAACTTCGTAGTCCATGTTCAACGTTAAGCGGAATTCCGAAATGATTCGTTGCGCTTTCTGCAAAAGGTTATTTGCCTCTTCGTAATTTTTTACTTCGAGTGCCGCTCTGCCGTCGTCGATAAATTTCAAGCAACCGTTATACAGCATAAGCGTCAACTGTTCTGCTGGCGCGTTTAAAATTTGTTGTCGTCTGTATTGTTCCGCCGCATTCATCACCATATATCAAATCAACCTCCTAAATTCAATGCGTAATAATTTTGCTTTTAATTACTCATTACTCCTTACTCATTACACATTGCTTTTTACTGTCCGCCCGTTATGAAGCTAAGTTGCGTGCCGAGTTTGGTAAGCGCGGCTTCCATTGCGTCATATTTTTTATAGAGCCTATCTTCAAACGAGCTCATCAACTTCTTAAAGTTACTCATCTTAGTTTGCAGTTCGCGCAAAAGATTATTCAAATCGCTATCTTCGGCAATGTCGGCTGAAGAACCCGCGCGGTTCTTGATTGCCTTTGTCGCATCGGTGAAAATATCGCCGAGACGTTGCGCAACGCCTTGATATTCGGAACCCGTCTTGCCTGTATTAGTATTGAGCGTACCGAAAACGTTATAAACAATATCGGGGTCTTCGCTGAGTGCCTTCTTGAGTTTATCCTCGTCAAGCGTCAACTGTCCTTTAATGCCCGTCGTCGATATGCCGAGATTGAAAATAGAAACTTTGGTGCCGTCGTCCAACTCAACAGTACCGGAAATTGACGAACGCATATCACTGATAATTTTGCTCAAGGTAGAATCATGATAAAGCAGACCTTGCTTGGCTTTTTCTTCCCATTTAGTAATTTGCTCTTCCTTCATGCTGTCCTTTTGAGACTGCGTGAGCGGCTTATAATTGGAATCGGCTTTTTCGTCGTACTTTTCATAAAGACTGCCGAGAATTTTATTGTAGTCTTCAACAAAACTTTTTACCTTACTAACAATCGCGTCGGTGTCCTGCCCAACCGTAACCGTAACAGGATTATCAACTTTGCTGGCACTTAAATTTCCAGAGGAATCGAACGGATTTGTAGTGGTTGTCTTGTTGAAAGTATAAGTTACGCCGAGAGCTTCAATATTAAGCTTGTTATCTTGGAAGGTGTATTGCACGCCGTCAACCCTTGCTGTTCCGTCTTCGCCCGCAACAGAAATTTTTCCGTTATTATCAACCGTCATATTTGTTCCGAGTCCGCCGTCTTTGGTTTGAGCAAGTCCCAAATTGTTAAAGAAATCTTTGGCAAGGTTGCCTGTATTGCCAACAACGTTAACGTTACCTGCATTGTCGTCTGTGATATCCGAGTTTCCAATCGTTATCTCGATTTTATCGTCCGAGCCACTCTCCGAATTGTAAAGGAAAAATCTATCACTAAGACTTTCATAAGTTGCCCTTACGTTTAAATCATTAGCTTTGGCGGCGTTGTTGATTCTGGAAACCAAATCATTTATTGAGAATTTTTCATATTCTTTTTTTGTTTCGTTCCAAGTTCCCTTGTAAATCTCATCGAAAGTAATTCCGATGACCGCGTCCTGATTCTTACCGTCGCCGATTGAGAATTCTATTGCCTTTTTATTGCCATCCGTAATTATCGAAGAAGATCTACCAGCTAGAAAAGCTTCGTTGTCTGCGCTGTTGTTGTAAACGCTACTTCCGATAAATCCGCTTTCAGTGGCTACGGTATTTGCGGAAGTTGTTATACTGCCGCTTTCGTCTGTATTGGTAGTTATAGTTGCTGTCACGTTGTCGGCTGTGACGGTTTCCACTTTTTCGGAAAAGGTACTGCCGTTTGAATAATTCGTAACTTCTTCAATTGTAAACGACGCGTCATTTGTGCCCGTGCCCGCATTAAATGTTAAAGTTTTTCCGTCAGTTGTCGTAAAAGTAAATGCGCCGGAAGTGCTACTTCCTGTTACAGTTTCGTTATCTATGCCGCCGCCGTTGACTGTGTAAGTTGTGTTGCCGCTACCGTCCGTGCTTTGAGTTATCGTTATGCTGGTATCGCCAAATTTATAGGTGGTGGTATCTGGTGGACTTGTTGTTTCAACTGTTCCGCCCGTGAATTTTGTTGTATCCGTAATTGTGAGCGACTTATTGTCCGTGTCAGCAACCAAAGTTCTGGTTGAAGTTGAACCGTCGGTGTTTGTTTTAGACGCGAAAGTAATATTTCCGTCCGTGTCTTTTGTCCCGCCCGTGTACGTTGTCGAATCATTAACCGTGAACGTGTAAGTTGTATTTCCGTTTGTTGTACTCGTATTTGCCTTTAAAGTTGCCTTGTAACTTTCAAAAGTAAAGGTTGTAGTTTCTTCGGTTGCAATGTTACTGATAGATTTTTCTTTTAAATTGCCGCCAACTTTTTGATATTCAAGCTTTTCTATAGCTCCAGCGTTGTTTCTGGTTATCTTCAAATCAGTAAGTGCGCCGTTGCTTGGGCTGTAATCAATAGTTGTTGTGCCACTCGTGTAGCTTTGTGTTTCGTAATCAACTTTAACTTGCGGACTGGACGTTGCGCCACTTTTAAACAAAATATCCTGAAGGTAACGATTCTCTGTTGACGCATTGCCGTTGGTGCCGGTGATAATGCTGGAAAGCGTGTTGTTGCTGATAAGATAAGCGTTGGTGCTGAGACTGTCAACGTCGACGCGGTGCGGCATGGCTACAGCGTTGCCGTTAGCCGTAGCCGTAACAGCTGTTTCGTCTGAACTTGTAGCGGTCTTCGCCTTCATTGTCGAAGTTAGCTTATAATCGAAAAGCTTCGTCATGTTGAAAGTATTTATCTGATTGTTAAGCTCAACATAAGCCGCCTTTGTCCATTCGTTCTTGGTGTATTTTTGCGCCATTTTGTCGTATTCGTTTTGCTTGCTCATCATGCCGACTTTAACCAGCGACTCAATATCAAGCCCCGAACCTGACAATCCGTAAATTCCGTTTACGCCCATAATAATCCCTCCTTAGTAAGGCGCAAATTCAAATTGCTCTGTCAATGAACGCGCCCAGCCAATCCTTAGCTTTAATCATATTCTCAATCATTTCTTCCGGCGGAAATTCCTTGATAACT
>Ga0247609_10005659_pt1 | contig 12219 bp, 6 predicted proteins | sample 172DNAGHGlowgp2_FD_193487 | JGI IMG/M metagenome (GOLD analysis project Ga0247609, IMG submission 193487) | Sheep rumen microbial communities from Palmerston North, Manawatu-Wanganui, New Zealand - 1728 DNA GHGlow gp2 | ecosystem: Host-associated > Mammals > Digestive system > Stomach > Rumen ... | reverse complement strand
CGAACAATTTGAAATAATAGGACAAACACAAGGCGACTCAGGTAAAGAACTTGGATTAAAGCCTTTCCCGCGTGAATTAAAGAAACTCAATCCCAGTTTAAGGGATGGTCAATTATACTACTTTGATAAGGATGGCCTCCCTCAGAAGCCATATGCTCGAATTTTAATCCGCAAAAAACAATAAGACGATGGAAACGATATTAAGGACAGACATCACCGTTCGCGACATCTGCGAGGGTTTTATCTATAATGAGCTGGAGGGCAAAGGCTTGTACGGCATGAATGGCAAACTCACCATCCAACCCGAGTACCAGCGCAATTACATCTACGCCGACGGCAAGCGCGATGTCGCCGTCATCGACTCGGTGCTGAAAGGCTATCCGCTGGGCATCATCTACTTCAACCAGGTGGGTGACCACTACGAGGTGCTCGACGGGCAGCAGCGCATCACCAGCCTGGGACGCTTTGTGACCCACAAACTCGCCATCAAGGACAAGAACGGCATGCAGCAATATATCGACGGCCTTAATCAGGAAGACCGCGACAGGGTGCTTAACACCAGCCTGCTCATCTACATCTGCAACGGTACCGAGAGCGAAATCAAGGACTGGTTCCAGACCATCAACATCGTGGGCGTGGAACTTAACAATCAGGAGAAACTCAACGCCATCTATTCGGGACCTTTTGTATCGGCCCTCAAGGAGGAGTTCAGCAATTCACTGAATGCCAACGTGCAGAAGTGGAGGCACTACATCACCGGCAACGTCAACCGCCAGGACATCCTGGAGCGTGCCCTGCAATGGGTGAGCAAGGGCAATGTCGAGGCCTACATGAGCCTGCACCGCCAGGACACCGACATCACACCCGTCAAGGCCTACTTCAACACCGTGCTCGACTGGGCATCGGGCGTGTTCAAGGACGTGCTGCCCCAAATGCGCGGCCTGGAATGGGGACGCCTCTACGAGCAGTATCACAACAAGCCCTATAACGTGGATGCCGTGTCACAACGGGTGCATGAATTGATGGCCGACGACTATGTGACCAACCACAAGGGCGTGTTTGAGTACATCCTGGGGGGCGAGCAGGACAAGAGCTTGCTCAACATCCGCGTGTTTGACCGGGCGACCATCAGCCGCGTCTATGCCAAGCAGACCCAGGCGGCCAGGGACAAGGGCGTGAGCAACTGCCCCGACTGCGCCCTGCAGGACGGCAGCAACAGCACACGCATCTACAAAATCAACGAGATGGATGCCGACCACGCCACCGCCTGGAGCAAGGGCGGCAAGACCGACGAGGCCAACTGCCGCATGCTGTGCCGCTACCACAACCGTTCCAAGGGCAACAAGTAAAAGACGGCAAGGCCCCCGCAGCAGCAAGGCGGGCCTGATCAAAGCTGCCGCATCAACGTGAAAAACCAGGAGCGAAGGGTATTGTTCCCTCGCTCCTGGTTTTTAGATAAGATGTGGCGCCGTTGATTACTTGACGCTGATCTTGAAGGCCTGCTTGCCCACGGTCACGATGTAGATGCCGGGAGCCATCGACAGGCTGTGGTAGCCGTTGGCGACAAAGCTGCCCGCCTGGCGGCCGTCAATGGTGTAAACGCGCACTTGCTGACCCTCAAAGCCCTCGACGCTGATGCCGCCCTTGACGGCAGCAACGCGCTGCACATCGGTCAGTTCGTTGATGCCGCTGGGATTCTCCTTGGCGGTGATGCGCACGTTATCGATCCAGATGCGCTCGCTCATCATGCTCATGTAGCCGCGGAAGCTCACCTTGACAAAGTTGGCCAGTTCGGCACCCGTCAACGGAATCTCTACCAGCTGCCAGCCAGCCTCGCCCTCGGTCATGTCGATGGTGGTCAACTCCTCGAAGGGATCATCGTTAAGGCTCTGTGACACAACCAGCGTGGGCAGGATAGCTGCGGTCGAGGGATAACCCATGTAGGCATAGAACGAGAGCGTGTACTGCATGCCGGCCTCGGCCTTCACCTTGGGCGAGATCAGGTCTGCCCAGTGGTAGCTGCTGTAGTAGTTGCCGTTGTAGCACAGGGCATAGCCGTTGTCGCCGTCCTGCGAGGTCATCTCCTCGTTGTCGGTGAGGATGTTCCAGGTGGTGCCATAGTTGGCCACGTCGGCATCGGCAACCCAGCCGGTGGTCGACAGGATAGCGTTCTCAAACGACTCGATAAAGGGAGCCTCCTTGAGCTTGCCCAGAACAACATCGTCGAGGCTGGCAGCGCCAACGCCGGCCGATGTCGATGGAATCACGGCATAGTAGTGCATCTGCATCTCGTCGGTGGGTTCACGGTCAACGATGAAGGTGGTCGCGGTGGTGGTGCCCAGGATGACCATCTGCTCCTCGGGGGTCGTGCCGTCGGGGAAGTACTCGACGATGTTGTAAATCAGCGAGCCGTCAACCACGCCGCCGTTGGCACCCACCTCGCTGGGTGCGTCCCAGGTGAGGACAGCCTTCTGGTTATCCTCGTTGCCGCGAATCCAGTAGTTCTCCACTGCCAGGGGCACGTCAACACCGGCAAACACGGCGGCCTCGCTCACCTTGCCGCGGCCGTAGCTGTTCTCGGCCACGATGATGTAGGAGTTGTTGCCGTGCATGGGCTGCTCGTCAATCCATTCCAGGGCCTGGCCGGGCTCAACGTTCTCAAACGTCATCAAGGGGATGGCCGAGCCGCTGCGGTAGATGTAAACCGTCAGCGGGCCCTCCAGCGGGCGCTGTGCATAGTCTACCGAGGGGGCATTAAAGGCGAAGTTCACCTTGAGCAGACCCGTCTTGTCGTTCTCGACGTTGAGGTTCTCGACGCTGTAGGGGGCAAAGGCCGAGCCCACAAGCGTGATCGTGATGTCGTCGATGCTGGGCGAGATGTAGCTGCTGGCCACATCGGCAACCATGAGGATCGAGGGATAGTACTTGCCGGTCTCGGCAGCGATGACCTCGTTCTCGATCCAGTGCTTCTCACCATAGTTGGTAAACGGCAGCTGGTCAGGGTAGATAGACTGGGCTACCGAGTCGGGTGCCATGCCGATGCCGGCATAGCCCGGGCAGGTCTGGTTATAGGAACTGTAGGTCCAGTTGAAGGCGTAGGTGTAAACCATGTCCTTCTCGAGCTTGATGGCGGGCATGTAGAGCCAGATCTTCTCGACGGGGTGCTGCACAAAGTAGCCATAGCCGCCCAGGGCCAGATTCTGGTTGTAGCTGCTCCACAGCCAGCGATACTCGTTGGTGCTGTAGATCGACGAGTCGTTGACGGTGATGAAGTCGCGGGCGTCGGCCTCGGTGTCAAACGCGTTGGTGTAGGGGGCGGTGTAAACACCGATAAAGGCCTCGGCGCTCACGCGCTTGCCCTCGCCGGCCTCGTTGCTGATGCCCACGGTGTAGGTGTGCACACCCACGCCCTTGACCGTGTAGTCGGTCCACTGGGCATTGGCGCCCACCTCGACGGGGAACTGAGCCACGGCCTCCTCGGCACCGTCACGGTAGATGTTGGCGGTCAAGGGAGCAGCCAGGGCATCGCCATCGAGCTGGGTGGTGGGAACGGTAAAGGTGACATCGGCCAGCATTTCGCCGCTCTCCTCGGGGGTGATGGTCAAGTTGGTGACCTCGGCGGGCGCATTGGTCTTGCCCAGCGGGTTGACCGCCATGGCGTTGACAAAGATACCCGATGCGTTGTCCTCCTTGAGCGTGTAGACGCGCACGGCAAAGTAGTAGGTGCCGGTCTCGGGCATCAAGAAGTCAACCTCCCAGTCGGTGAGCGTTCCGCCCACGTCATAGGCATCGTTGGCATCCAGTACCTGGAAGGTCGAGATGTCGGTGGGGTCGGTGCCCACGAGCAGGCTCACGCGCTCCTTGTAGCCTGCAAAGGTGTTGCGCATGTTCACGATCAGGGCATAGGAGATACCCTCCTCGATGTTGATGCCCGGCGAAATCAGGTAGTCGTCGGCACCGTCCTGGTCGTCACCCATGTTATAGGGACCGGTATAGATGCCCCAGTTGCTGTTGTAGTCGTTGAACTGCCAGGTGTACTCGCTGCCCCACTGGCTGGCGTCGTTGTTGGCGTTGACAACGGTCCACAGGTCGAGCGTCGTGGCATCGCTGTAGTCGTCATAGTAGGGGGGCATGAAGGCGTTACCCGTCAGGATAGCGTTGGAGGTGGCGTCGGCACCCTGCTTGCCGTCGGCATTGAACGGGGTGACGATGTAGTAGTAGCGCTCCATCTTGCTGGGCAAGGTCTCGCTGAACTCGCAGGCGCTCTGGTGGTCGGCGACGAGGACGTTGCCGGGCATGCGCACGACGTTGTAGGTCACGTTCTCGAGGTAGCCGCCGTTAACACCGGTGGCGGGGGCGTCCCACGTCAGGTGGCTCACTCCATCCTCGACGGTGAAGGTGAGGTTGGTGACAGGCAGCGGGGTGTCATAGCCGGCAAACACATACAGGCTGTTGACGGGCGAGAAGCCGTTAGCATTCTCGAGCAGCACATACACATAGTGGTTGTCGTTGCTCACCTCCTGGTTGAAGGTCTGCTTGCTGCCGGGAGCTACCGGGATATAGTTGGCGATGAGTTCGCCGTCGAGCCACACGCTCATCATCACGTTGCCGGCGAGGGCGCTGCCGTTAAAGGCCGTGGTGGGAACGGTGAAGGTGATGTTGCCATTGGTGGCGCTGCCGTCAAAGGTGAAGGCCAGGTCGCTGATAGCGGCGGGAGCCAGGGCGGGAGCCTGGTTGTCCTTGAAGAACACCGTGGTGGCCTGCTCATTCTTGGTCATCTCTTGGACAAGCGTCGCGCTGCCGTCATAGGGGTTGATGGCATACAGCCCCGAACCCTGCTGGGTCACGGCCATCCACAGGAAGCTGCCGGTGATGGGCTCGTAGCCCATGCCCTGGACATACATCGTGGGCATGACACCGAGTGTGCCCACCGAGCGGGCATCGCCGGTTTCCTTCTCCATCTGGTACAGTTCGCCATCGCTGCCCACGCAGTACATCTCGCCGTTGGGAGTGAATCCCATGGCCAGAGGCTGGAAATTGTTGGGCCAGGGGCCGATAGCTTCAAACATGCGCTCATCGGGATTCCACACGGCCATGTTCAGCCCCGTCAGGTCGCTGTTGTACTGTACCGAGTAGATGCGGTTGCTGGTCACGTCATAGGCCATCGTCGAGGGGATGTAACTGTAATCCACTTGGTCATAGACCTGCGACCACAGCTCGCTGAAGTCGGCGCGGCTCAATCCGTTGTACTCCACGCCGTTGAGCGAACCAAAGAGTTCCATGGGGCGGGCACCCACCAGCTGGTCGCGTCCCATGGCGCTGGCCATGAAATTGTATCTCAGGTCGGTGGCAAGAGCCTGGAAGCCGGTGCTGCTGCCGATGGTGTAGGAATAGATACCATAAGGCACCGAACCGATGCCGTATCCGGCCCAGTCGTCGGAGTTGGTCAGGTTGACATACATTGTCACACCCTGGAACAAGTCGGCACTGGGAGCCTTCTTGCGCGATACGGCCTGACGCGTCGGGAGCATCTTGGCCCTCTGCTGGGTCTTCACGACCTGCTTGACGGGCTTGGGGGCCGCCGTATAGGTCGTGGACTGCTCACCTGCCGACAGCGCCATGGCTACCAGCACGAGCATTGCGAGTAAGGTTGTTGGTCTTCTCATATTGATCCAAATAGATTAATGGTGATTAATGACTGCCGGCAGGATGATGCGCGGCATGGTTAGTTTACACTTTGCAAATATAGCGATTGTGGCAGGTACACAGGGCTGAAATAGGGTTTTAAATTGTACGGATTTCGGCAATTTAGACAAAAAACTCCCATAAACCGTGGCCCTGGGGCGATTGATGATTGGCTGTGACGGCTGCTTGGGCTTCACGAGTGGGACTGCTGCCGTGCCAGGCGCTGGTATTGCGACGGAGTGAGGCCGGTGATGCGCTTGAACGAAGAAACAAAGGTGGAACGCGACTTGAAGCCCACACTCTCGCTGATGGCCTCGATGGTGTAGTTGCCATAGTTCTCGAGGTCGCCCATGCGCTTGCAGGCCTCCTTGATGCGGTAGGAGTTCAGAAAGGTGTTGAAATTCTGGCCGTAGTGCTCGTTGATGACCTGGGAGACGTACTTGTACTTCGAGCCCGAGAGCATCGCGAGGCGCTCCAGCGAGAAATCAGGGGAGAAAATCTCCTCGCTGTTGTCCATGACCTTGAGGATGCAGTCCAGCAGTTGCTGCTTGTCGTCATCGCTCAGGTGGCTGCTCTTGTACTTCACCTCGTCGGCAGCGGGCGGCTCCGGGGCGGTGGACTCGGTGGGGGGCGCCAGTTTGTCCTGCAGCTGGCGGCGCATGCGCCGTTCCTCTTCCTCGGCGCGCAGCATCTCCACATTCTTCTGGTACAGCGACTGGTTAGAGCGCGTGAGCTCGCCATTCTTGCGATACACGAGGTAGAGCAGCACGGCCAGCACCAGCAGGAAGCCCAGGGAAACCAGCGTGACGATGCTCATCGCCTCGCGGTGACGCTTGGCGTCGTTCATCTCCTGCTCCATGCCCTTGAGCTCGTTGCGGAATTCCATCTCGCTCACGCTGGCCAGCTGCTGGTAGTTGGTGAGCGTGTCCTTGAGCTGGGTGAACTGGTTGTAATAATGTTCGCGCGCGGCACGGTCGCCCAGCCGCTGGTAGTACTGTGCCAGCATGCCGTACACCTCGAGCTTGCAATCCTTCATTTCCAGGTCTACGGCGATGAGTTCGGCTTGCCTGAGCGATGCGATGGCACTGGGGTAGTCGTTTTTCATGGCATGGACCTTGGCCTGCTCGACGTGGGTGAAGTAGATCAGGCGGGAATACCGGCTGGTGTCGATGAGCGCCAGCTGCCGGCCATAGATGCCAATGGCGTCATCGAACCGTTGCTGCTCAACGCACTGGAATGCCTGGTAGAGCATCTTGTTGTAGCGGCGCAGGATCCATGTCTCGCCCTGCTCGGGCAGTTGCAGGTACTGCTGCCAGATCTCTTGGATCTGTGTCAGTCCCCCCAGCACATGAGCCATCGACAGCACGTCGGTGCAGGCCATGTCGGTGTGCTTGTCGTCGTGGGTTTTCATGCCCGTGGCCAGTGCCTGCTGGTAATATTCAAAGGCTGTGGTGCCCAGGTTCTGGTCTTTGCATTCCTCCGAGATGGTCTGGTACATGCACCCAAAGCCCAGATAGATGTTGGCATCCTCGATGCCGGCATCGTTGGCGATTTCCAGGGCGCGCGTCAGGCAGTCAAAGCACTTGGGGTAGTCATAGAAGTCGTAGAAATAAATCGACCACAGCCTCATGTTGGCATCCTTGCACAGCACCTTTTGATCCTTGGCCATCGAGGACTCATAACGGTTGGCAACGATGGTGTAGCACATCATCGCAGTGTCCTTGCTGCCCCCGTCGGCAAAGTCCTTGTCGGCCATGGCGAGCAATTGGCCGATGGGTTGGTTCATCCACTTGCTGTGATGCCACGGCTCGGGAGCGGCGTGGCACAGCAGCCCCGTCAGCAGGGCGGCCAGCAGGCATGCTATGGCGCGGCTAGTTCTATTCATATCCAGTGGATTGGCCCGCAAAAGTAATAAAAAAAACCGAGACTGCGACATCGCCGGCCTCCCGATAAGAATAAAACAACAATGGCGGGGAATGTCCCGCCATTGCGCATTTAAAGGTTAGTTAATGGTATTGGGTTTTATATTTTTTAGCCCAGTCGCTTGAGCTTCACGGTGAAGTGGCGCATCAGGGGAGCTTCCCACTCGATGGCGACACCGCGCGTGATCTCGTTGCGGCGGTCATACACGTTCTTCAGGGCGGCGGCAATCACGTTCATGTGGTTGTCGGTGTATACGCGGCGGGCGATGCACAGGCGCAGCAGGTCGAGGCCGCCAAAGCGGTTCTCGCGGGTCACGGGGTCACGGTCGGCCAGAATGTAACCGATCTCGCAACCGCGGATGCCGGCCTCCAGATAGAGCTCGCAGGTCAGGGTCTGAGCGGGGAACTCTTCCTTGGGAACGTTGCACAGCACCTTGTCGGCGTCGATGAACAGGGCGTGACCACCCACGGGACGCTGATAAGGAATGCCATACTCGTCAAGTTTCTTGGCCAGATACTGAACCTGGTGGATGCGGGTCTCGAGCATCTCAAACTCGGTGTTCTCGTCCAGACCCACTGCCAGAGCGTTCAGGTCGCGGCCGTTCATACCACCGTAAGTGATGAAGCCCTCAAAGGGGATGCAGAACAACTTGGCTCCCTCATACCAGTCCTCGCGGTTGGTGGCGATGAAGCCGCCCATGTTCACGAGGCCGTCCTTCTTGGCCGACATCGTCATGGCGTCAACATAGGAGTACATCTCGCGGGCAATCTCCTTGATGGTCTTGTCGGCATAGCCTTCCTCACGGGTCTTGATGAAGTAGGAGTTCTCGGCAAAGCGGGCGCTGTCCATTACCACGGGCACACCATACTTGTGGCACAGCTCGCAGGTCTCCTTGATGTTCTTCATCGACACGGGCTGACCGCCAACGGTGTTGTTGGTCACGGTGAGCACCATGAAGGGGACGTTACCCTTGTTCTCCTCAAGCACCTTCTCCAACTTCTCGAGCGATACGTTGCCCTTGAAGGGGATTTCGAGCTGGGTGTCCTTGGCCTCGTCGATGGTGACGTCGATAGCCTTGGCCTTGCGGGCCTCGATGTGGCCCTTGGTGGTGTCAAAGTGGGCATTGCCGGGAACGACGTTACCCTCTTTCACCAGATAGGAGAACAGCACGTTCTCGGCAGCACGGCCCTGGTGGGTGGGGATGACATACTTGAAGCCGAAGATGCGTTGTACAACGCTCTCAAACTTGTAGAACGAGGTGGCACCGGCATAGCTCTCGTCGCCCAGCATCATCTCTGACCACTGGCGGTCGCTCATGGCACCTGTACCAGAGTCGGTCAGGCAGTCAATGTAAACCTGCTCGGCCTTGAGCATGAACACGTTGTTGTGAGCTTCCTTGAGCCACTGCTCGCGCTCGGCACGGGTGCTCTTGCGCAACGGCTCGATCATCTTAATCTTCCAAGATTCAGCAAATGGTAATTCCATTGATAGTCAATTATTTAGGTTAAACTGTTTTTCGCTTTTTCTTAATAATTGAACCCCTTCAAAAAGGTAATTATATTCAATTTTTATGCAAAGTTACGGCAACTTGCCGAACTAGCAAAATTCCAGCCGTTTTTTTTGCCCCATTGATTTTTTTTAACAATTACACCCCCTCCTTCGGCAATTACCCTGTGATAGGCAATAATGTGGTCAACAGGCAATATCCACGGGGGTGATTGCGCCATTGCCGGGCTGCGCAATACAATTCAGGGACCTGTAGGCCCGAAGGCCAACATGGTCCCTGATGGTGTGTTTGCTTTAATGGAGATACCTTATTCCTAGTGGGCAGCCTCGATCAATACTCGCAGCGCGTGCGGTTGTTGGTGGTGGGATAGGTCGGGTAATTGTGCCGGTCGTTGTCCTTGTTAAGGATGACCAGAGCGCCAATCACGCCCGGAATCCACCCGGCGCAGGTGAGCAACAGCACAATCAGCACCGAGCCGCAACCCTTGTCCACCACAGCCAGCGGCGGGAAGATAATCGATAGTAATACTCTGAAGATCGACATCGTTCAACTCCTTTCTTTCATTAACTCAATTATTCAATTACACCCATCATGCTGCAAATCCCATGCCAAATTGTCAGTCTCCATTCTTTTGGGGGACACAAGAACCGTCACCGTGTCCCACGCTTAATGGCGTGAACCGCCACCGTATGCCAATGGCTCATGCGGTGGAAAACGAAAGTAGGTCAGGAAACCCCTGTTTCCTGACCTACTCGATTAGACCTAATTGACGATTTAATTCTCCCAGCTGCCAGAGAGCAGATAGTCGATGAGTGCCGTCACATCAGAAATCGTCACATCTTGGCTGAGGTTGCAGTCAGCGGCAGCAACGTTGATGCTGGTGGCATCGCCGCTCAGCAGGTAGTCGATGAGTGCAGTCACGTCGGCGATGGTCACGTCATTACTATTGTTCACGTCACCACGCAGGAACGTAGGCTCAACATACTTCTCCCAAGCAACGGGTTCGAACACAAATGCGTCGCCAGACTTCCAAATGATACCATAGATGTTGTAATCGCCAGTGGCGGGCTGATTTCCAGTTCCGGTCAGCTGAATGCTCGTTCCGTCAGGCAGCGTGATTGAGCGGATGGGGAAGAAGCCCTTGTTCACCTTCTCGACGTAAACATAGGCGTTGAGCATGCTCTCATCAACACCGCCGGTGAGCTTCTGGGCTGCAGCCAGCTCGGCATTGGTTTCACCGCTAGCGCTGAGGCCTGCAGCATCGATGAACTTCACCCAACCGTTATCGCTGGTCTTGGTGGCATTCCAGCCCTGGGTCAGCACCTGACCGTTCTCGAAGGTGCCGTCAAAGTCTGCAATCTGGCCATAGCCAGTCTCGTCACGCAGGTAAACGCTACCCTTCCAGCAGATGGTAACGACAGCGTCGCCGTTGAAGGCGAACTCGGCTGCATCCTCGAGTGCGTTAGCTTCGCTCAGGTTGGCAACACCATCCACTTGACTGCCTCCACCTTCATAGACGAAGGTAGCCTTGGGCAGCTTGGTGTCACCCTTGGTGCTACCGGCGTAGCCATAGGTGCTCATGACTAAGTAAGAACCCATTTCCTTACCATAGAATGCGGTGCTCTGATAGTCACCAGCAACCGACTGAACATCTACCAGCAGAGCGCCACCGGTGTAAGTAAAGGGAGCGTTGAAGGTAATGGTCCAAACGCCATCGGCATCGGCAGCAGGAGCTACAGTAGCAACAGCGGTTACAGCAACATCCAGCAAGCTGCCTGAAATGCCGCCCCATGCGTCAGGGGCCCAGGGGGTCACCTCGTCCATGTTAGCCAGCGAAATCGTTACAGTGCCACCCAGCTGGTTCACCAGATCGATAGTGCTGGTATAGAACTTCAAGGCAGTAATTTCGGTGCCAGCAGCCAGACCGGTTAACTCAGTAGCAGGATACTGCATCTGGTTGTGCTGATCGGTCTCGAAGTTGTAACCATAGACGGGAGCGTACTCACCTGTTGCGGTGCCGTCGGCAGCGGTCCACTCAGTGGCCTGGGCAGCAAATGCCATAGCGGCCACAGCGATTAATGTGAAAAGTTTCTTCATAATTAAATGTAATCTTTTAAGTTAATAAATACAGATATCTATTCATTCTTTTTATTCCAGCGGATGTAATCATCAGTTGCAAAAGTAATAGTAATTAATGAGAGTAACAAATAATAATAAGGGGAATTGGATAATTCCTTAAAACAATAGTTAGAAATAGTAATTAGAGGTTTTGCTATTTTCTGTTGTGAAAATAGTAGCTACTCCGATTATAGTTGAAAAAACAAAGCGCCAGGCAATTTGCCTTGGCGCTTGTGGTCTCAGTCTGTGCCCGTTGCCATCAAGTGTCGATGGTGGCATAGGTGGCGTTCTCCTCGATGAACTTGCGGCGGGGGTCAACCTCCTCGCCCATGAGCATCGAGAAGATGCGGTCGGCCTCGGCGGCGTCGCTGATATTGACGCGCTTGAGCAGTCGGTGCTCGGGATCCATAGTGGTCTCCCACAACTGCTCGGGGTTCATCTCACCCAGACCTTTGAATCGCTGCACGGTCACGCCGTCCTCGTTGCCGCCGGCATACTCGTCGATGAACTTGCGCAACTGGGTATCATCCCAGCAGTACTCCTCGCGTTGGCCCTTCTTGGTGCGGGCGCGGTACAGCGGCGGGGTGGCGATATAGAGGTAGCCGTTCTCGATGATGGGTCGCATGCGGCGGAAGAAGAAGGTCATCAGCAGGGTGTCGATGTGCGCGCCATCGACATCGGCATCGGTCATGATGATGATGCGGTGGTAGCGCAGTTTGCTCAGGTTGGCCTCCTTGGGATCCTCCTCGGTGCCGATGGTCACGCCCAGGGCACGGAAGATGGTCACGATGGAGTCGCTCTCAAACACCTTGTGGTCCATCGCCTTCTCGACGTTGAGGATTTTACCGCGCAACGGCAGTATGGCCTGGAACTTGCGGTCACGGCCCTGCTTGGCGCTGCCACCTGCCGAGTCACCCTCGACGAGGAAGAGCTCGCTCTCGGCGGGATCCTTCGACGAGCAGTCGGCCAGTTTGCCTGGCAGGCCA
>Ga0247609_10005658_pt1 | contig 12220 bp, 16 predicted proteins | sample 172DNAGHGlowgp2_FD_193487 | JGI IMG/M metagenome (GOLD analysis project Ga0247609, IMG submission 193487) | Sheep rumen microbial communities from Palmerston North, Manawatu-Wanganui, New Zealand - 1728 DNA GHGlow gp2 | ecosystem: Host-associated > Mammals > Digestive system > Stomach > Rumen ... | reverse complement strand
GGCTTCATTAAGCCCTTCTATCACATATTTCTACAGCGATGCAACCTTCTTCACGCCTTTTTGCCACAAGTCCTTTTGTTTCTCTGATCATAGAGTCAGTCGTCCAAATGCGACCTTGTACATGCGGTACATTCAGTTCACTGAATATCTCAGCCAGTTTATTACCGCTTGATCACAAACATCTTCAATTCTTTCTTATACGTCTCGCTAAAAAACTCATCTTTCAGCATCCCTCCGCATTTCATGATCACACCGGCGGAGGCGACATTTTCTTTTTCGCAGGATATCAGAACTTCGTCTATACCCATCTTATCGTAAATCTTGAGCGCCCTATTAAGAATTTCCGTGGCGTAATGTTTGCGGCGCTCGGTTGGTCTGACCGAATAGCCAATATGACCTGCGTCTTTTTTACTGAAATTAATCAAAGAAAGACGCAGATTAATCATCCCGACTATTCTGTCGTCCTCTTCTCTCACGCAGAAATACGTAATCCTCGGCACATCAAATTCGGCAACATTGGCAACATCCATATATCCGATCACATTTTCAAGCCAATCTTCATATGTTGATTCTTTTAAAAAATAATCCAGACCGCCGGCTCCGTTTATCACAGAACCATACTCATAGAATTCATTTATGTAATCAATCGCTTTTTCTTTATGCTCAATTCGTGGAAAAACCAGTCTCATTCTGCCTCCGTCACAATAATGCTTACCGCATAACTTTCATCTTTTCAGCACATAGTAAATGTCTTTCGTGTATAACTTGGTACCATAAAAATCTTTTCTTGAGCAACCGGCACGGCCACCTCCTGCACATGCGCATGCGCAGGCACAGGCGCAAGCACATCCGCCGCCACCGCTGTGACCGTGATAACGGCTTCCGCTATTATTGGCAATACCTTGCCCTATATAATACTTTGCACCCAGTCCCCTTTTTTCTGAATATCCATCTTCACGCATCGGCTTAAACATCTTCATAAGGACAATACATATAAGGAAGCCGCCTAACGGTATGACCAATAAAAGGATGCTGCCCAATCGCATATCCTCATTAGTATATAATCCGCTACTGTCATCTCCATATCGGGTATCCGAAGTTTTATCGCTCACATTGCCCGACATATAGTCATATTGATTTATGTCATAAGAAAGTTTTGCCGTTACTTTCGACTTATATCCACCGGCATCATTGATCCAAACATAATATCCGTTCTCAAGCCTCGGATTGCCTTTAACATCCAGGACCTCCTCCGCATTCCAACGAACTGCCACTTTGTCTACCGGCGTATCATCGAACCATCCCGGAGTAAATTCATAATTGGCGCAATCTTTTTCCATTGTAAAAAGATTTTTTTGATGCAAAGAGAAATCAAGTACCAGTACGTCGCCTGCCCTATATCTTTTATCAAGGTCAAGTCTTACGTAATCGCCACCATCCCTGTAATATCCGATAGAATCAATATTACTTGAAATTGCTTTGTATTCATCGGCATATTTATTGGCTATTCCAACCTTTATCCAAGTTAACGGTCCCTCAGATTCACTGTCCAACACTTCCCATACGATATGATACGAAATATCACAGGAGCCATCTTTACGCATATCTACCGTCACTTCATAATCATGAATGTGATCTAAAGGTTTTGCCGCCTTTACAACCGGGCAGTATAACAAACTTGCAAAAAAGATTATTGCAACAGCAAACCCAAATATTCTTTTATTCATGTACTACCTCCCCTTCATTCATATTACGAAGAGGACATATTCCTTTCGCTTTTGCAGATTCCATGCGAATTTTCTTACATTTTCGCCCATTCCAAATCTTCTTCCAAGAATCCTTGAGCATATCGCCAAGGGTATCATCGGATAGCCAGCTTTGACAGGGTATTACCCTACCGTCCGGATTAATTGCCATATTGCTAAGGCATGCCCCGCAACTTGGTACGACCATGTGAAGTTGCATTAGTTTATCGCTGTCGATCCATCCGGGAGATGTAAAATCTATTTCCATGTCATGACTGTCGGTATATTCTTTTGCAGCTCGTAATATTTCATATAATTCGTCACTTGTAAGCTGGGATTGTCTTGATGCATCCGAAGTAGCATTTCCCGTGACAATCAAACCTGAACAAGTCACGTATTGTACACCTAATTCGTGCAGGAACTCCAGCATACCTACATAATCCTTATTAAGTGAACATAAGGGTGTATTAACACTTAAATTCAAACCTGCTGCCAACGCATTTTTATTCCGTTTATCGTATCATTGAAATGCTTTGAACCAACCAGCTCATTATGCACTTCTTCAATATGCGAATACAAAGTTACCTGAACACTGTCAAGTTCAGCATCCATCAAATCCTTAGACAACTGCTCTGTCAGAAGTATTCCGTTAGTATTTAATCGCGTCACAAACCATCGCGAATATTGAATCAGCTCAACTAAATCTTTTCGCAAAGTCGGCTCTCCACCGGTAAAAGTAAGCTGAGGTATTCTTGCGCTCTTACAACAATCAATTACCTTCTTCCATTCAGAAGTTGACAATTCTTTAGTTTCCGCATATTTTTGGCCTGCGGCGTAACAATGAAGGCAATGCTGATTACATGCCCATTTGCCGTCTTTTGTCATAGCTGATACCATAAGATCTATTCTATGTGGAGCCGTCATATGCGGTGCATACTCAGAAAGACTCATTACTCCGATATCAATGGCCGGAATCTTATTTCTTGCAATGTCATCAAAAGTACTGACGATTGTTTGCAGGTCTTCTTTCAAAAGCTCATCTGATACGGTAGGGTATACGCTTCTTACGCGATGAAAAACTTCCGACATAATATCATCAAGAATCTCGCGGCTCATTTGTCCGTCACCAAAGCTGTTAACTCCTCGAATAAACTCTGTTAAAAGAATCGCCCACGCCTCATTGATAGGCAGTACATCCTGACCGTTTAAAATGACCGTAGAAGGTACAAAATGAAATAATCTGAATTTTGGAGGAATCATGTGGATTCTGATCACACCCGGTCCGTTGGGATTCCATGTAGTATGTACAACACCCTTCCACTCTTTTAATTCATATAATTTTTCACGAATCATATTTTTTCCCTATGTCATTTATTATGCTAATGTAGCTTTCCGACAAATTACCACCATAAAAGAATGCACTGTACGGCATAATTTATTGCAAACACCAAAAACAAATATATATATCCCCAGTAAGGTCTTAAATTTCCAATTCCGTCGTCTCGTACCAATCCGGTCTCATCCGACATTTTTTCTCTGATTTCCATTTCGTTCTTATAATTGTAATAAGCACCTTTTACCAAAAAATAAAAAACAAATATCTCAACTAATCCGCAAAGTATAGCCGTAGTAACCACTGCATCATGTCCACCGCTTATACTAAGTAATATAAGATATAGGAGCATGTTAAAAAACATTACTATCAACTGATGTTTACGACTTCTTTGGTAAAAACAGCGCTTATCCAGCAAATCGATATTTTCTTTTGTGAACTTCGGCATTTTCTGTCTGATCATTGGATCTACTCCTGCCAAATAATCAACGAACAGATTATATCGTTCTTCAGCTTTTTTTCGCTCGCCCAAAAGAGCCACATTATAAAAGAAAACTATCTTCTCAAATCCCAGTCGGAATTCAAAGCCACGGCTACCTATACGATAGTGTCCGGCATTTATGGAGTCTGCCCATTCACTGTAACTGTGCTGTTTCGTAATACCAAACGGCCACTCATACAAGATTCCGGATGGAATCATTCTAAGTACACGCTCATTTCTCATTTTAGTAAATAATGCTTTCAAAAACATCAGATATACACTCAACACAAACAATATGACCGCGATGACTTTTGTTTCTACACTGACTTGTCCGTTATCATCCAAAATAACTACAGCAACCACAAAAAATGCCATAAATACGAAAAAGCCCAGCAAAGCCCACAAGCCGTCATATGCTCTGTCACCTATTTCTGCGCGCGGTATATCCCTTATATTTTTAATCTGCGTTTTTAACTTTTTTTCTTTTTTGGTCTTACCGGCTTTAAAATTTTTTCTTTTCATCGCTTTTATACCATGTACGTAGTGGCTCTTTATAACGCTTCATCCTCAAGCCACTTCGCAACCCCGTCCTCATTGTTGGAAAGAATGACTCCCGTAGCAACTTTCTTAAGGTCCTCATGCGCATTGCTGACCGCATAACCTTCATCCGCAGCCTGAAAAAGATCTATATCATTTTTGCCGTCGCCGAAAGCCACGACTTTATCGCATCCGATCATCTCACGAAGCTGCCTGACCGCATTTGCCTTTGACGCAGCCTTGGGCAAAATCTCAAGCCACTGATCGCCGGTATAGATATCTTTTTGAAAAACGCAGTGATAATCATGCTTGTACCGCTCATACATAGGCGCAAGCTTCTCCGTCTCATCGATGCAAGAAATGTAAAAGATATTTCCCTTTTTCAGATCTTTATAATCGCCAATCGCATTGGTTCTGATATCGCCCTTGCGGAAATTTATGAATGTATTCATGCCCTTTGTGCAAAGCTCAGGGACAAAAGAAAATTTCTCTTTTCCATCAACAATCCCATACACGATTGGATATATATCATGCGAAAAAAGATCCTCCAAAACATCATTCACACTGTCATCAAAGTAATTGGCGCGAAGCACTTCCTCTGTGACATTGTCAATGATAAAAGCACCGTTATAAACGATCAGCGGTATCTTGGCACTAAGCCCTTTTGTTACTTTTTTGGCCGTGATCAGGGAACGCGCCGTTGCATAAGAAAAAAGCATTCCCTTGCTCACAAGCGTATTTATCGTATTGTTTGTATATTCTGACATCTGCTCGTCACTTCGAAGTAACGTACCGTCAAGATCTGACACATATAATGTCTTCATATTTAAGCAAGCGCCTCCTCAAGCGCCTTTGAAAGCTGATCTGCGCATGATGTGCCTCGTCCGCCGCAGTCATTTCCTTTAAGAATCTCTGCAGCATGCTTTGCATCCTGCCCCTCAAGAAGTCTGCCGATAGCTTTGAGATTTCCGTTACATCCGCCTTTAAAACTAAGACCTGAGATCTTGCCATTCTCATCAAGGTCAAAATTGATTTCCGTAGAACATACTCCCTTCGGATTATAAGTATAGTGCATAAGATATTCCTCCATGTTTAAAAAATGTTTTAATAACATTTTCAATCATACAATTTCTTAGGTCTATATAAAATGCTTTTTTCACAAATTATATTGCATAAAATTCCCGTTGTGCACAAAGCCGCACGCAGTATAGAGTTTGACGCCCATATCGGACGCAGTGATCTGAATCGCACCGCAGCCGTACTTTCTTGCATCATCCATAACTTTGGTCAAAAGATCTTTTGCAATCCCTCTGCGCCTTTAGAGGCCTCTCTCCCCTCTCTATGTCACGTCTTTTTTCAATATCACTCCGATGCATTCTCAAAGTCCATCCGAACAAGTGCCTTCCCGTTTGGCAAGCTTTCCTTAATTCTACATCTCGCAAAATATCCAATTCGCTCCATCACTTCCGCAAGCCCCTTTTCATCCATCTGATGATGAACCTCTTCGAGCTTGTCAAAAGAATGCACATAGGGCGAATCGGAAACCCAGTTGCAGACATCCTCATTAATCTGAATAACGCAAGAAACATAGCGGGACTTCACCGCAGAAACCACCTTTGCAAAAGAATCATAACCGATATACTCGATCAATAAATTTGCTATCAAAAGCTCCGCCTGCGGCAATTTCTCAGATTCGAAAAAAAGATCGGCCTTAAGAAGTTTAAGTGCGCCTAAATCAACTTCCTCTGCATACCTTGTCGCCACAGCCTCGAGGTAATTCTCGTTAATATCAACGCCGTAAACGGTACTATACTTGCCATAGTCCACGTGCTCCAAGCCATTCCCGCCGGCAACACCCAAAACCATCGCAGTAGCCACGGGATACTCGCCAAACTGCGCTTTCATAATAAAATTAAGCGTCTGGAGCTGCTTTACGGAATCAAGCTTCATGTGATTCTCGTAGTCCTCCAAACTAATCTCTTCCCACGGATTTTTCATCGTCACTCCTTCAGAGCCACAAAGGCGCAGGCTGTTTCCTCTAAACCATCCCGCGCCACGTCACTGTGAATCACTCTTCTTTGACTTTCTTTCCGGTCATGTGCTCCGGCGTAAGTTCAAAGCACTGCACTCTTGGGAAAAAGAACTTGAGCTCTTTTGCAAGAAACTCCTCGTCGTCCGTGAATTTTTTTACCATGGCAACGCAGATCTTCTTTGCCTTCTCTTCGTCTTCCACAAGGGTTATCCTGCCGAAAGTGATAATGCTCTTAAAATGAATCGCCCACTCGCCCTCTTCGCGGTAGTCCTCATCGTAAACGGTATAGCAGGCTTTGTCGCAAGACTTGATCGCATCTACCTTGTGCCCGTCTTTTGCCCCGTGAAAATAAATCTTCCCGTCCTCTTCGCAATACCAGTGCACAAGCGGCACTCCGTAAGGATATCCGTCGTCGCCTATAAGTGAAAGCACACCTCTCTTGGTATTCTTAAGAACCTCTATACACTCTTCATCTGTGATCTGCTGGCCAAATCTTCTCATTTTTCTAAACATACACATCTCCTATCAGATCGTAATCTCTATCTGGTTTCCTTCGATTCCAACGATGCAACTCTCGTAGTAGCCATCGCCGGTCGTACGCGGACCGCTCGCAACATCATAGCCTGCAGCTTTAAGGTTCTCAGTCAACTCATCAACCTTCTCTTTGCTGCCTACAGAAAAAGCAATGTGAATGAACCCCGTGCGATTGAGCGGCTTATCCATATCATCCAAGCCGGGCTTATTCATAAGCTCAAGTCGCGCCCCGTCGTCAAAAGAAATAAAGAATGATCTAAAATCTGTTTTTTCATTATGATAACCGCCGTTGGATGTTCCGCCAAGATATTTCACAAAGAAATCTCTTGCTGCTTCCAAGTCATTTACATACATCGCAACATGTTCTATTTTCATCTGATTCCTCCTTAGATATAATTCCTCATTCCGTCATCACTCCAGAGTACCTACTCGCCTGCAAACTGCCTCTATGTCAGCTAGTAGTGTAGCACTCTTTTTACGCCTTCTTCATCTTAATGATCATATACACCGGATTCTCAACAAAGCTCTCGTACCTGTAAATCTGCGTTTCCTTCCACTCTTCCGGCGCCATTGGCTCACATACCTTCTCAATCGTAAGTCCCGCTCCAACTATGGCATTTACATAGTCCGAAAAAGTATGATGATAACTTTTGCTGAGATGATTCTCGTAGTCATCGTTGTACTCAAGCCACGGCTGGATGTACGCCCTCATCGCTTTGTCCATGTATCTGACGTTCCACTCGTCATCCTCCGGAAAAGAACTGTCTTCATGCTCAACAGGATACATCGCTGAATACACAGGATTTATCACGGAAAAGATACACTCCCCGCCCTCTTTAAGGCTTTTTGCCACATTCTCAAACAGCTGCTTCAAATTCTCAATGTAATGACTCGTTGTCGATGAAAAAATAAAGTCGACAGGCTCCTCTATTACCTCTTTACATGTTGCCGCATTATGTTGCACAAATTCAGCCTTTGAGCAATCTGCATCAGCTTTTTCTTCGGCAATCTTAAGCATCTCTTCCGAAAGGTCAATTCCTACAATCTTCGCCGGCTCACTCTTTTCCAAAAGAAAAGTAAATATCCCCGTACCACAGCCTAAATCTACTACTACCTTTCCCTTTAGGTCAGGAAGCAGTTCCTTAATGCACGGCCATTCAATGCAGTAGCTATATGAATTCTCCGCATTGTTAAACTCCTCATAAGCCTTTGCCATGCTGTTCCAATCTATTTTTATCTCATTCATTTCTTATTTCACCATTATGTCCTTATCTAATTTCTGTCTTATATTCCTCAATAAACCCTTCGATATATTCATGCCGCTGAAGTGCCATCTTTTTAGCTTCTTCGGTATTCATCTCATCTTTTAGAAGCAGAAGTTTGTCATAAAAATGCTGCAATGAATCATCTAAAGATCTTCCGACTTTTCCGCCATACGCAAACGTTCTTGCAATCCCCACTGCTCCAATCGCATCGTGTCCATCCGCGTTATTCTTGAAAATTTCTTCTATATATCTTTTTGCATTTTCAATTATTGTAGTACTCAACTCCGCTCCTCACTCTTAATTAATGAACCACTATCCCCGTCCCCCATGGTTCATTACCTTCTCCCGTATCATCTCCCAGTCAAAGCACCTTGTATAATTCTCACCGGGTAGTTCGCACTCTCTGTTCCACGGTCTGTCATAGACCATAACCTTGAGATTTGGCAAATGTTCGAAGAATTTAAAAGCCATAGGCGAATCCTCAACGGCGTAGTCAAAGTTCATCTTATAATAGTCTTCGAGCTCCAGCGTAAATTCGCTGTTTTTGATAAAAGAGTCCCTGCCATATTTGTTCAGGCAAAAAAGTGTCACGCGCTCAAGTCCGTGATTATCAAGCCATCTGCGCGAAGCATCGTAAGCGCTCGACGGACGCCCCGTTATGATATAAACCTCATGCCCACAGTCAATCCACTCATTTATCACCTTAGAAGCCCCGGGCGTCTCATCATATGAAAGCAGCTCCTCCGGGCGATGCCCTTCCAGCATAAGCTGCTCATACTCGTCATCCGTAAGCTCAAAAGACTGTTGCAAATTGAAAAAACGCACCTTCTCATAAGGAACATCTTTTCCGAAAAGTCTCTTTGCAATCTCCGTAAACGCCCTTGCCGTCTCGCAAAGGCAGTCATCAAAATCTATATAAATCTTCATTTTGCAAACCTCATTCTTTCACCGGCGCGGTAACTTCAATGTGATTTCCTTCACTGTCAACAAACTCCGCAACCCAATTGTTCTTTATTCTGGTCAAAGGAAAGCAGATCTCTTTTCCGCTAATCTTATCCTTAAGCACCTCCACGCTTCCAAAACCGATACTGGGAAGGCAATTGCTGCCAAATACATGCTCTTCATTCATCTTCTGATAAGCGAACAGACCGTACCTGAATCCGCCAATATCGAAAACGCTGTAAATATCATCACGCTCAGTGACAGGGCAGGTAAAAAAATCTTCGTAGAACTTAACGGCCCGCTCCATATCTTTTACGCAGACATATAATGAAGCTATCGTGCAGTTCATGACATTGGCCACATCTTTTTCATCGATGTATCTCTCAGCTTTATCAATAAATTTGATAGCTCTCTTGATATAACGTATCCCTTTGATTACACCCATAACAATCGCTGCTATAATAAGTATCCAAAGAAACAAATTAAATAATGTCCAGAATGTACTAAACCAACTTATTGTTGTATACATATCTCCTCCGCCCCTTCGTTTATTTTTTCATGCAAAAAACAATAATAGCCTGCTGCACTCTGAGCAAATTCTTTTTAAACTCGTACCCCACAAAGTATTCCGAGTCAATCACATCCTCCGAGACCTCTTCGCCTCTGTAAAAAGGCGGGCAGGGATTCAGCACTGCTCCGGCGTTTGCGAGGTTCATGATTTCTTTTGTGACCTGATAAGATTTAGCGCCGTTAAGCATTTCCGGCGGAAAAGAATCCGTACACACAATGTCTTTTCCTACAACCGCGGTTCTGAGATCATCGATGCAGTCGGTCTCAGGAATCTGAAACTCATGGGGACAACTCTGCGTCAGAGAAAATCCAAAAGCTTCCGATGCTTCTTTCCACGCACGTCCGATGTTCCCGTCAGCTCCTACGAACAGATACTTGTCGCCAAGATAATCTTTTCTTATCTGCGAAAGCGAATACAAATCCGACATCATCTCGCACGGGTGATTGTCATCCGTCATTGCATTGATAACCGGAACGTCCAAATTTGCTGACATCTGCGCAAGCTTTTCGATATCTTTATGCCGCACGATAACCGCGTCCGCCCAATTTGCCAGGTATCCGCAGACATCTCTTATATCTTCTTTTTTATCCAGGGTACTCGGGTCAAAAAGAATCGTTTGCCCGCCAAGAAGATGGATTCCCTTTTCAAAAGACACTCGCGTTCTGATGCTGCTCGCCGGAAAAAACATGACAACCGTCTTTCCTGTTAAGAAACCCTCGTACCTATCGATATTATCAGTTATGTCGAATATTTCCTGCAATTCTTCTTTTTTATAATCAGTTAACCTTATAAATGAACTCATTTTTTCTCCTGCTGCCACTGCACTCTGATACATATGCGCACCAACTTTAATTATCCCAAACGCATCCAATCCGCTGCGTTCACGGCTGTCTCAACATTACTCTGTCATTGACAACTTCAAAACCATACTGCGAATAAAGCTTCTGCGCATCACTAGTACATAAACGGAATAAGTCTGTACCTGACTTTCCGCTTGTACTCTTTATAACCCGAAAGCTCTTTTTCCAGAACCTCTTCTTCGTTCCTGATTCTTTTTACAATTATTGGAATATAACTAAGCATTACTATAAATGACGGCAGTGAATTCAGTACCAGCGGCATGCTTAGGAAAAGAAAAAGCGTCGCAAAATACATTGGATGTCGCACGATTCCGTACAATCCGCTGTCCACTACTTTTTGATCTTTCTGAACTTCGATCACTCTTGATAAATATCTGTTTTCTCTGAGGACTTCGCCGAATAATGCATAGGACAAAAGAAAAATCGCTATGCCGATGTACACCGCTATTTCAGGTAGGATTATCCATTTGAAGCGAAAATTCAGGCCCGCGAGAATAAATACAAGCAAAAACATGATACCGCTAAAACCTATCACCTGCTTTTGCTCGCTTTGTGTCTCTTTTGCCCTGAGCCTGCTCTCCAGAAGATCCGGCGCTTTGAAATACATAACAATACCGACAATAAGCATCGGAACAAAAAGCATTCCCATAAAAATCCAGCCGTAAAGCCAGCTAAGCGTCCCTGCGGGGATAAATAAAAGAAGTCCTATAAGAATGATTCCTACGACAATTTTAGTAATAGCTTCTTTAAGAAGTTCTTTCTTCATAGTCCCTCCCGTTTTTACGCCTGCTTATATCACACTAAAATTTCATAAAGTCTTTTTCTTGTGTATATTACACAGAACCTTTTCTACTGAATATATTGCTTATCGCCTTTTCTCTTATGCATATCACTTATAGCCTTTTCTCTCCTGCGCTCTATCTATAAACTCATGCGCTTCCTTAAAGGCCCCCGGAAGGCCCCCGGAAGATAATCCGCATGCCACTCTTTGCCTTCTTTTTCCTTTCTTTTTATCTCTGCCCATGCGGCGTGGAGTTCTTCCTCAGTCTCAAATTTCACATCGGTAAAAACATGCGGATGCCTGCGCTTCATCTTGTCTGCAACAGTCTTTGCCACATCTTCGAATGTAAAGAGTCCCTCTTCCTCAGCAATCACCGAATGAAACATCACCTGAAGCAAAAGATCTCCAAGCTCCTCCTTGAGATTCTCCGCATCGCCCGTCTCTTCAAGTATATTTATCCCGCCAATAACCTCTGCTGCCTCTTCTATGCATCCCGGCTTAAGACTTGCATGCGTCTGCGCCTTATCCCACGGACAGCCATTCTCGCTTCTGAGCATCTCTACAATTTGTTTAAGTCTGTCAATTTGCGATGTATTCTTCATATGTTGGGGGAATCTCGCTTTCTGTAATAATGAGGTGAATCTGTAATTTCATAATCTACAATCTTTCAGTAGTTATTGTTGAAATCTGATGCGGCGTAATCCGCCGCGGTAGTACATACTCACCATTATAACAGCAATGCGCTAAATAGTGGCTTTTTTATTTTATTACTCACTTGAAATAGAACAAAGAGTTGCTTTGCAACTCTTTGCGCGCCGATGCGCGCAAGCTTTAGCTTGCATAATTCATCTGCGCATCGGTCGGATCCATAGCGGAGCGTTTTTTATTTGAGAAATTTCAAATAAAAAAGTGCCTGCGGCACTTCAACTCCCCTGCCCCTCACTCATGAGGGGTTGGGGTTGTTTTTTGCCTCAATTCATTCATAATGATTTTTATGAAACGAAACATACTACAAGATCTGTTCCGAGATCATTATGAAGAAATTCAATATACTCTCCATCCCCGCAAAACGGAAATGGAAAACATCGATAAGATGCTCAATTGTGGCGATCCTGCCTATGGTGGCGCCATGTATGGCT
>Ga0247609_10005655_pt1 | contig 12226 bp, 14 predicted proteins | sample 172DNAGHGlowgp2_FD_193487 | JGI IMG/M metagenome (GOLD analysis project Ga0247609, IMG submission 193487) | Sheep rumen microbial communities from Palmerston North, Manawatu-Wanganui, New Zealand - 1728 DNA GHGlow gp2 | ecosystem: Host-associated > Mammals > Digestive system > Stomach > Rumen ... | reverse complement strand
CCAGGCTATTAAGAATGTAATGTCAGGGTTTGATAAGGATGGGGATCGCATCAATGCTTTTGGTGTGGCCGGCATGGATGCAACAGGGATTCCACAGTCTCAGAGGCACAAAATCATCAGTGTTTCCGAAAAGTCAAGGCAGGATATGTTTGACGAGACAAAGAGGCATTTCCTGCAGGAGAATGGTGTTGGAAATGGCGATACAACAAAGCGTTCGGAGGTGTTTACAAGATATCAGCTTAGTGTTCCCAAAGCGGACAGATTAAAAGGAACGTGGACGCTTGGACAGTATGAGAGAGCTTACAGGCAGGCATTTTATGATGCTTGCAAAAGAGCTGATCCTAAGTGGGAACTTGGAAAGGAAATCCCTTCAGGTGCATTGGATGGGATCACCAGAGAGAGTATTGATAGTTGTTTAGTCAAAGGGCGGGGAGAGTTTGGCGAAACTTTAGAAAGAAGATCATTGGATGTATCCCTATAACAGCGCGGATTTTGAGTCTTATCATAAGGAGGCGGGACGATGGATATAAAAATACAATCATCCACGGAGATTTATAGGAATCCGAGCTTTGATTCCGGAAATGCTGATGTACAGCATAAGCGTGTTTTGATAACAAGCATGGGAGATGCACTTACAGCGATTCAAAAAGGGCGTATCAATGTGGATGGAGATACTTTGGAATTATCTGATGAAGCAAAGTCGGCCATGCAGGAAGCGTTTGACAAGGCTATGGAAGAAAATGCCAAAATCAACGAGATGAATGCTGCAATGCATAATAGTGTGTGGGCGGAACAGACTGCCGATGCTGAAAAGAAAATGATGGAAGATGAAGCAAAAGCGCTTAAGATCGCAATGCGGATCGGAAAGGGTGATATAGTTCCACAAAAGGATGAATCATTTTTGATGACTACAAAACCGGACTTGTACAAAATGGCAAAGATGCAGGCACTGACAGCTGAAGAACATAAAAAACAGAAATCTCTTATGGATGATGAAGAAGAGCAAAAAGAGTATGACTGGGACAGAGGACATGACGATACATTGCATCGGATAGAATTGGATGTTGCGATAGACAGCGAAGGAATGAGTGTTGCCGGGATTTCGGAAGTTGCTGTTTCAAGTGGAGATATTTCCGGGAGCAGCCCTACTTGAGTGAAAAAATGTATATTTCGCAGCCTGGTACAAATGAAATGGCGTTGGAGAGATTAGGTGATTCTTTCTGATAGGGTATAAAGAATCATGAGTAATATGACGATAATAAGATTAAGATAACTGTAATTATATCTTTTTGTGCTTATCAGGGAGGATAGCACAAATCAAAAACTACAAGGAGGTAGGAAACATGGCAGGAATGTATGGAGTGTCTGCATATCAGCAGACAAACAGATCCTGGGAAACAAATCATACGGGGGTGAATCGCGCCGCTTCATCTTCTTCCGGGACGGATCAGGCGAATCAGACAAAGGAGAGCAGTGCCGCAAAGGTGGAAACAAAAGGCTGGTCTCCAATCGACACAAGCAGTTCCCTTGTACCCAGAAAAACAGAATATGGTAATACGATCGGTAATGTGCAGTTATCAGAAAAGGCTGCAGATTATCTTGATAAGCTGAAATCCAAGTTCCACAACATGGAATTTATCACGGTCAGCAAGGATATGAAGGCGCAGGTTCAGCAGAATGCGGCTGCATATGGCAACGCCAACAAGATGGTTGTGCTGATCGATGATGAAAAGCTGGAGAGGATGGCAACGGATGAGTCCTATCGCAAGAAGTATGAGGGGATCATCGCTATGTCTCAGAGCAAGATGGATGCTGCAAAGAACAGCCTTGCGAGTACGGGGGCGAGCGTAAAGAACTTTGGAATGTCTGTGGATTCCAATGGCAAAGAGAGCTTCTTTGCAACTGTTGAGAAATCCGGGGATCTTCAGAAGAAGCGGATAGAGAAAAAAGCGGCCGAGAAGAAAGAACAGAAGATTAAGGATAAAAAGAAGGCTGAGAAGAAAGCGCAGGAAGAGCGCATTCAGAAGGCAAGAGAAAAGAAAGCGGAAAAAGCGGATAACGATGATAAGGATAAAGAAGAAATCGAATCTGTAGATGATAAGGAGTATGTTACTTTTGAGGCAAATTCGATGGATGAACTTCTTTCCAAAGTTCGTACCTATACCTATAATAGTGCATCCTCAAGAGTAATGACCGATTCTGAGAAGATGCTTGGAACACAGGTAGATTATAAGGGTTAAGGAGGTGTGGCTATGCCGGTTTATCTTTATGGTAATGCTAACGGAACCTATCAGCCACCTAATATAGATGTATTTGCTCTGGCGAAGGCGCAGAATAATAAGCCTGTCATGTTTAAAGATACGGAAGCGGGAAAAAATATGCCTGCCGTCAAGGTAAACATTTCTGCTGAAGGGCTGAGGGCCTTGCATGGAACGAAGCTCCCGGGAAGTATTGACATTAAGACTGAGCAGGAGAGAATGCGGTATGCATCAGAGCATCAACCGGTGGAAAGCTTCAGAAGTCGGCTGGCAAGAGAATTTCAGCATGGAACGGAGAATCTTCGGGCGGAAAAACCTTATGGTAAGGTGACTATAGAGGAAAAAGAAGATATTTTGATGAACAGTTTCCGCAATATCGCTGATGAAATAGTAGCAGGTCATGATAACGGAACCAGAGTCCGGTTCATTGAAGATCAAAATTCCGAAGATGGCTATCGTAAGCTGTCAAAAGATGAAGAGCTGGATATCCTTCAGCAGGAATTTGAGGAATTCACCGAATCCCGGTTTGGGAAGAAACAGCAGGAAGCTGTTGAAATGGTGAATAAACAGATGGAAGAACTTCAAAAAGTTCTTGAGAAAAGCGGAAAGAGCAGTATCAGACAGAGAGCATACCAAACGGAGAAGATACCGGATGACTTTTTGGAAAAGATACTGGAACGGGCAAGAATGCACAATGCAGGACTTAAATAGCATTTTTGCCAGAATACATCAGATTTAGGATTGTGGTTTGTAAGATGCCCGTGGTTGTCGGTGATGAACCGATGGCTACGGGCTTTTACTTTATGTCTGTCCATTCATTACATTAAAGTGACCTTCTGTTACATGCTGTTTATTATAGCCCTCGAAAGACCGATAATAGAAACGATAGATTATGTACATGGAGATGATGACATGATTGTTGGAATTTGTGATGATGAGAAAAATGTTAGAGAACTGATTGCCACTTATATAAGACGAGTGGATGATACTCCCGAGATTCTGTTCTTTAATGACGGCACAGAGGTGTTACAATTTGTCAGTCAAGGAAAAAGAATAGATATTCTGTATCTCGACATTGATCTAAAGGAAATGCCAGATGGTATGGAAGTAGCTATTAAACTGAAAGAAAAGCAGATAAAAGTGGGAAATGCCGCATCGGCACTTCCATTGATCATATTTATTACTGGTTTGCCGGAGAGGATGCCGGAGGCATTTGGAGTAAGAGCCTTCCAGTTTTTAGTTAAACCGATTGATGCGAAGCAGTTCGGACTGGTGTTTGAGCAGGCGAAAAAGGCTGTTTTCTGTATAACAAAAGGAAGTAAAGCTAAAAGCATTTCTGTGAGTTTTGGAGGAATAAAGAGAACTTTATTGATACCAGACATCAGATTTATTGAGAGTAATGGTCGAAAACTCATTATTCATATGAAGGATGAAGTAGTGGAAACATATGGTACGACCGCAGATATTATGAAAGAGCTTGATAAATCCTTTTATCAGGTGCATAGGAGTTTTATTGTAAACATGAATCATATTTCGGATTACACGAGAAGTGGTATCCAGACAACAGACGGAGAGTCTGTTCCTATGTCAAAATATAAGTATAAGGATTTTGTGTCCGAATATGCAGCTTTTTTGGAGAGTGAGCTATGCTGAGTAACCTTGCAGATATGAGTATATATCAAATAATAGCAGAATTGATTGAGATTCCCTGCAGGATAGTATTACTTTTCGTCCTATGGAACAGGTTCGTTCCGCTTTTTTCAAGAGGGAGTAGGAAAGACAAGAATAAAGATCTTGTTCTGGCTATGATAGTGACTGCGGCAGAGGTTTTGCGGTGGTGTATGTTCACCGATGGATTTCCAATTTGGATGCTCACACTGTGTGGGATACCGCTATTATATGCATGTTTATACAAAAGAGAGAGAATCCCAGAAACATTATTTTCACTGATTTTGTTCGTAAATCTAAGATATCTCTCATTTTTTGCCGTTAATTCCATAATGAATGCAGTTTCAAAAAGAATGATGTCCGGTGTTGAGATGGCAGAGGATGTTGAAACGTTTGTTTCGTCTAGGGTAGATATTCTTTCTCTTCTGTCTGAGGGAATTTATATTGTGATACTGTTGATTGAGATCTTGCCGATCATATGGTTTGTGAAAAGACCAGAAAAAATGAGGTGGATGGAGCTTTGTTATCTATCTGTGATGAACATTGCGGGGATTATCCTAACACGGATTATGATGGGGATAGCTGTTTTGGATACCGCTGACGGATCCATTATTCTGTTGGATGAAAAACCTCAACTTCTATGGCTTTTGCCGTTGGTAGCGATTCTTCTATACTTTGGCGAATTGTCAGCCATTCTCATATGGCAAAGATATTGTGAATTCAGGCGACGGAGTGAATTGCATTTAGCCAGGAGCTTGGAGGAAGAGGCTATACGAAGGCGATTGGATGATACGGAACATTATTATGAACAGGTGAGAAAAGTAAGACATGAAATGGCTAATCATATGACTAATATCAGGGGACTTGCAGAGCAGGGCCTTAATGTGGAATTATGCAGATATATCACTGATATTGATGATACAATCCGTTCTGTGGAAATGCGATATAATACCGGAGATCCGGTTACCGATGTTGTAGTAAATGACAGAGTCAGAAAGGCAGAAGAAAATGGGATTGCCTTTTCCACAAACTTTGCATATAGCAGTTCATGGGGGATAGCTGTGTATGATCTTTCGATAGTGTTATCAAATATTCTGGATAATGCATTGAAGGCAGCGGGATCAGCTTCGAATGAATTGAAGTATATAAATATGAAGATGATTGACCGGGAAAATGTGATACTTCTTGTCTGTGAGAACGGAGTTAATCTGTCAGTGGCTCCACCGAGGGATATGAATGATATATGGCACGGCATTGGGCTTAAGAATGTTGAAGATATCGCAGAACGATATGACGGAACTGTAAATATCAAGAGGGATGATTCGGTTTACAAGATATCGGTCTTACTTAAGAAATGTCCTTCTGTTACATGAAAGTGACCTTCTGTTACGAGTGGGTTATGTAACAGATATTCAGTTCCGAAATAGCATTTGAGAGATATATGAAAAGTCTCATTTTATGGTGAAAGCGAGGTTGATCATTATGAAAATTGGAACTGATGGAATAAATAGTATTCCGGAACAAGAGAGATATGCACGACTGCATGAAGCACAGGATGTTAAAAAGGCAGAGCAAGTAGGGAAACCAGATGATTCTAAAGTGTCGGGTTCTAATGCAATACCCGCGGATGAATTTATTCCTTCTGATCCAGTGAAGGGATTATACAGACCGGGGAAAGATGCAGATGGTAATCCGAAGATTGATTATATTGATCCTAAAAAGGATGTTTCTCCGGAGACTAAAGCAGATGATAAGGTTTCAAGTGATTCAAAGAAGAGCGAATCTACAACAACCGATACTAATAAGGTGGATCGGGAAATAGAAAAACTTAAAGAAAAGAAAGCACGCTTGGAGCAGGAAATCCGTACCGCTGAAGATGCTCAGAAGAAGAGACTGGAACAGGAACTTCATCAGGTCGAGGCTGAGCTGGCTCAGAAGGATAATGATAATTACAGACGTCAGAATGCAGTGGTTTCGTAATTCTATTATAGACATGTGGAATTAGCTAAGGATAGCATAGGGATTCAAGGATGATGAGATAAACGGATTCTTTGGATCCCTTTTTTATGAATATATTGAGGAGGTGTCAGTATGGATATCGGGAATATTGGAAGTGTGGCGAGTGCTTATCAGTATGCGAACCAGATCAGAAATAGGCAGGTTTCTTCAACTGGATTTGCAAACAGTTTAAATGCGGCCACCTCGTCAGATGATAAGGTTGATGCTTACAAAAACAGCTTACAGAATAAATTTGGATGTCCTATTACGATAGCAAGCGTTGGAAAAGATCAGAATAGTATGGATAGATTTGCCGGTGGTACGGTTGGTTCTGGCAATGTGGCTATTGCTCCGAATATTTTGGAGCAGATGGCGAATGATCCGGAGAAGGCGGCCTATTATGAGAAGAAAATACAGGAGCATTTTGATTCTTTGCCATCAACAGAGGCTTTTTTAGGAGCACATAATCTTAGAATGACCACAAGTGGAGTTACGATTCATGAAGATGGCACCGTGACATATTATTGTAGTTGTGAAGAAACGCCAGAATATAAGGCAAAGGTGGCGGCTGATCATAAGGCCAAGAGGGAGAAAGAAGCTAAAGAAAGACAGGAAAGTATTGAGCGGAGCCAAGAGGCTGCAGATGAGCGTAGGCGAATACAGGAAGAAAGTTATCGCAAGAGAAGCATTGAGTCGATCCTGCATGAGCAGATATTGAATAGTGGTTCCTTCGCTTTTGGAAACACACCTGAACAAGTGCTTACGGTGTATGAGATGGGGATATCTACGTCTTTTGTGATGACAGATATGTAATGAAAGGATGGTGGAAGCCATGAGTAATACGATTAATGTGAGCGAGAGGATACGTTATTATAACAGTTTTATCAAATCAGTCACGGCACAGATATCTGTTGATATAGGTGCTAAGTCTTGTAAGAATAATGAAACATGAATTTGAAATTATGAAATGAGACGGCCGAAGATGCCCTGTACGAGAGACAGATGGAACGCAAGGAGTATATGAGTAAGCTACAGGAGAGTCTGTTGCCGGTGTTTTGAGCTGTTTTACCGTCTATTCGTGACATGGCTGTAATATTTTCACATATTTTTCCGATAATTATATCAGCTGAATAATTATGGCTATGGAGGGCACCTTTTTCAACGGATTGATTGAGAAAGGTGCCTTTTGCCTAAAATGAAAAAAGTAGCTTTAGGGTAATTCTGTCAAGAAAACACATAATGGGAGGCTATATTTATGGCTCTTCAGGGGTAATGGTGGGTGAAAAATGCCATCATCCCCAGCATTTATGCTGATCATGCGCCTCGAGGTTTTCTGTTAGGAAGTGGAATCCTCAAATCCGAGCATACTAAGTAGACCATATCGAGCATGTTTTGGATATTGCGAAAACCATATGCCTTGCGGACGATCAGTTTGATTTTGTTATTAGTAGCCTCAATTCGTGCATTGCTCATACCCAGCCGTATTGCATTGAGTATGTGATCCCTGTGACGTTTGATCTTGAGGTATAGCTCCTTGAAAGCATCAATCCTGCTGTGACTTGCCCACCAGAGCCACCGCTTAAGAGCGGCTTCTGCTTCGTCAGTATCTTTGATTTTTAAGATGAGACGGAGCGTTTCCTTCATTCGGTAAGCTCGATACAGACGGCTGTTATTCTCAGCAATCATGGCAACCCGGTTCTGCTGGTTCTCTGTCAGATTTTCGGGAGCCTTGCCGAGTGCATAAGCTGAGTTTTTGATTTCATCTGCTTTAGCCTTGGCTGCATTCAATATAGCGGCTTCCGGATCATCTGCCTTGGGACGTCCTTTCTTACGAGGATGTTCTTTGGATAAGCGTGTGAACTCAGCGTAGGCTTCACGCCATACTTCACGGCGAACCTCGTCAAGAGCTTCCATAGCCCATTGTACGACGTGGAAGGGGTCAACACAGCGCTCACAATCCGGAGTGAACTCGTTAACGCATTCCGTGATCCACTTTGCTCCATCTCCGGTAACAACCTTGATGGATGAAAGCTGTTCTGGAGTAAGCTGTTTGTAGAACTGCGTCAGCACACCTTTACCATGCCCCTGTGCTGCCCAGACAACGGTATTTGTATCGTGGTTAACGATAACCGTAATGTACTTGTGACCTTTCTTATAGCTGGTCTCATCAATGCCAATGTTTATAAGGTTATCAAGTCTTCTGGAGCGCTCAGGTTCAATGTCATTCAGAGTTCTGTTTACACAACGCCCAACTGTTTCCCAGTCGATGCGCATATACTCTGATACAACACTGCGAGGAAGATAAACTGCAAGCCATCCGACTGTCAGATCAAAGTCCCGGGTGAATCCGCTTCCTGGATATGCCCAAGGAACATAGGCTGTCACAACACCATGCTCAGGACACTCTATACGATGTGTCCACCCCTCAACCTCTACGAGTGTTGCACCAAAGTCAAGGCTTCTCCAAGTGCGCGGCTGATCTATCCTCTGGTCGTAACGAGGACAACGTCTGTGGCAGAACGGACAATCATCCTGATGCCATTTATCCGTCCGCGCATGGATTCTGAGGTGGGTAACACCATCCCGATCAAGATAGAAGTTTGCATCTTCTACGACAGCATGATTGACATTGAGCAATTTTTTACATAATGTATTAGCAGAAACCATCTGTGGGTACCTCTGGTATCTCTGTAGTATAGTTTGGACGCTAATACATTACAGAAACACAGATGGTTTTTCAATTGCAAATATACATCAGAGGACTGGCATAGTACCCACCATCATGCCAGAAGCCTCATATTTATGAGAATAAATGGTCAGTCAGGTATGAATATTGCTCAGATGCTTCTAACTGATGGTAGTAGGACAGGGGTGTCTAAACATAGCAATATTCTGAAAAAAGGATGCCGTGATGAATATATTCAGGGGATAATACAACCGAGCATTACTTACTCTAAGAATAGTGCAGGTACTCGTATTTCAAGGTCGGTGATTGATAGAATAAATTTTGGTTACATGGGAATACATAAGAATCATGGTGAATCGGTTAATTCGATTAATGTGAATGGCACAGAGTATTTAAAAAAAGATATTCCGGCAGTTAATCCCAAATGGTGCACACAGATAAAGGCAAAAAATAATGTAGTTCATTTTGATAACGGCCAGTATTACAAATATACCGATACAGAAGGTAATACGCATACTTTTTCATGTGATCATGATAGACTTGCCCAGCCATATTCTGATCTTATCTCCAGAAGACAAAATAATAAAAGCTATGGAATAGCTAAGTTTTGGAATATGCTGTCACAGGATGGGACATATTTAGGGTTATACTATAGCGCTGCTGAACAGAAACAGTTTCTGAATGATGCTGGAATCAAAGAGGGATTCTTTGCGGTGGAAAGTGGTGCGAGGAAGCAGGATTACTTCTATTCCAATGGAAACGCAGGAGTGGCTGTAAGAAAGTTTGAATATGATGCAGTTTACGATATGTTTACTAACAGAGGTAGTGCTTTATTTAATGAGTATGAGGTTGGAACTATTATTAAGGTTGGTGGTAAAGAATATGCTATGAATGCAGATAGGAAGTTTGATATTCCATATGGTGAAGATATATTTGATATTCAGTTTCCAAAGACATCGGAAGGGTGCTATACGAAATAATGCGCCTCAAGCGAGTATACAACCTCCAAGGATTGGAACTTGGCGGATGAACAGAGAAAAGATACAGGAACTTAAGGATGATGGAATCAGAGCAGTCCCATCAGAAATGTTTGGACTTATAGGGAAAACGCCGATTCGTGACATATAAGCGTCTATTTATGATGTCAGGGTAATGAAAAATAATGATCATTCCGATATATATGATAACTGAAAAAACATGGAGGCGTGTTTTCAATGGATTGTATTCATAGAAGTACACGCTTTTTTATTGTAGAAATGTTTCTTCTTGAACCTATCCTATCCATTGAGCGGAGCGGCACTGTCTGACAGAGGGAATGAGAAAAGGAGTTTTTTATGAATGTAATGGGAATAGGAAACTATAGCGTTATAAATAGTTATCATCCCCAAAGGGCAAATATAGAAGAAACACAAATTTCATACTCATTTGCTGATATGGTTCAGAATAAGCTAGATGATACTGATAAAGCCAGGGGCGTTGATGAAGCACACCGTCAGTCATGTACTGGAAAGCCGGTATGGCATTGGCATGATGGTCCGTTTGGATATAGTGCTGAGGTATACAAGAACGAAGGGAGCACTTCAGAATATACTGTCAAACTAAAGTATGACAATGGCAAAGAAGAGGAAAGAATCGTTGATGCTGAAAAAGTAAATGCTTCCTCCTGTAATATGGTTGACCTGTCTGTAAGAATGTATCATTTGGAGGCAGAGGGTAAAATTGAGAATCCCGCGCCCGATTTGATAGTGGCACATTTATACTTGCAACACAGGATGCCTAACGCAAATGAGAATACCATTGTTGATTACAGAAGCTGGTTTGAACAGCAGCTTGATTTAGAACTGAATAATGATAGGAATTGGACGAACATCAGTAGATGGACGAATCTTTTAGATTATCTGTAAAAAATGCTATTTACCGCTCGGACCTTTCCGGGGAGCGGTGCGGCTCTGACTGACAGATGAGCTGCGGAAAGGAGATTTTTGTGCTGTCAAATGTAGGATGTTATTTTGGAACAAGTTCGTACTATTCACAAAAAACAAAAGTGAGTACGGGACAGTCAGTGACATCATTTGGAAATACGGCGGGCATTCATCTGCACATGACAGACCCCGATGGTGGAGATAATGCATTGACGTCTGTTGGGTTTCCGGATGGATCCAGTGCATCGGTTTATTCTGCAAAAGGATATTCCGAATACACAGTAAAGTACTGGAATTCCAATGGCAGTATTAGTGAATATGAGTACGATGCCGATGAAGTAGATCCAGGGAATGCACGTTATCTAGAAATGCTTGCATTTACTTCTCATCTTGATTTAACGGGGCAAACAAAGAATGCCTTTGGTGATTTTATCAGTGCCGCCCGTGGAGTAAACGGAGATATAACATATAATTCTGAAAATATACTGTCACAATTTGATTTTAGACAAATGACAGAAGACTTTATGGGGGCACAGTATAGGTTTGGCAATATGGCCGGATATCTGTCTGTCAAGAACTTGTATGATCACATGATGCCGGATTCTCCTTTGAGAAAGGCACATTCGAGAGATACATTTGATGAATTCTGTGAGTTCATGGATAAAATGTATGCTGAGCAACGTGCAAACGCCCCGGAATATAGAAATCAGTTTCTAGAAATGGTGGATCAGGGAATACAGCAGAAGAACGGAACAGGGCTTTCTGGAGGACGTAATTCAGAGATCAGAGTGTCAAACTTTAAGGAGGTTGAGACGGCGAATTATAAGCTTGTTCCTGAGCCGGAGATAGGCGGACTTCGCATCCTTGTAGATGGTAAGAGCGCAGGTGTATTTAAGCCGGAGCATCTTAAGATACAGGAGGATGCTCAGACCGGAACGAGGGTCATGATCAGTGAATTGCCTGGATTTAATGGCAACTGGTATGATGCGATTCCTGTAACCGAGGAACTGGAAAGTGCGTTATCGGAGGCTATTGGAGTAGAAGAAGTTCCGCATCAACCATTAGAGGGATACTATATTGGTACGCATGCAGGAACAGGGATCAAGTATGTTATGAGACCGGGAGATGAGGGACGAGGCGGTCAGGTGCTCTTATGTAATGCCGTTGATGAGGCAAGATATAAGGCTTTGGGAGAAGAATATGCAAGGAGATATCCGAATTTAGTGACATCACCGGAAGCCGGAGAATTTTATGCAAGCTTAGAGATTCGAGGCATGGCGCAAAGAGGAGCCAATGGTATTATTACAACACACCCGGACAATATCAGTTATAACGACAATAGTGATCCTAAGAAGAATTGGTCGGCCATGATTGATGAGAAGACATGGAATCTGTTGTTATCGTGGCTGAACAATCATACTATTAATACTGAAGAAATGACGGGTTTCAAGTATTGGGATAATATTTTTAATGAAATAGGCGGCAGTTATGAAAGAGTCTGGTCAGATGATGAAATAAGGCAAGGACATTTGTATCAGTAGGGAGGATTTGAGGGTACAACATGATTAATACAAATTATGTAAAAATCGGTAAGGGTGAACAGATCAACGGAAATCCCGAAGTTAAACCATCTGAGAAAAAGTGTTCGGCACAGATCAAAGCTGAATTTGTCAAGGGAATCATGGATAGAATCA
>Ga0247609_10005654_pt1 | contig 12226 bp, 7 predicted proteins | sample 172DNAGHGlowgp2_FD_193487 | JGI IMG/M metagenome (GOLD analysis project Ga0247609, IMG submission 193487) | Sheep rumen microbial communities from Palmerston North, Manawatu-Wanganui, New Zealand - 1728 DNA GHGlow gp2 | ecosystem: Host-associated > Mammals > Digestive system > Stomach > Rumen ... | reverse complement strand
GCAGTTCGTGCTTCTCCTTGAACTTCACGTGCGAAGCGGCAGAGTCCTTGCTGACACCTACCACCTCATAGCCTGCACCTTGCAGTTCGCCATAATGGTCTCTCAAACTGCAAGCCTCAGCCGTACAACCGCTGGTATTGTCCTTCGGATAGAAATACAGCACCAGTTTACGTCCCTTGTAATCACTCAGACGGATGTCCCGTCCCTGTTCGTCCTTGCCCAGAATCTCAGGCGCCTTGTCTCCAATGTTCATAGTCATGATCTGTTAGTTAATGCTGCAAAGTTACAACTTTTCTGCCGACAAAACAAATATCTCTAGGCAATTTCTCTACTTTAACGACTGATATTTAACAAAAACTCCGTACCTTTGAGCTATGCTCGAAGGCACTCCCGATCGGGAATACTCAAAATATTTTTGGTATTTCGCTCGCTTATTCGTACCTTTGCACTCATGATTGTAGCAGACACGAACCTCCATGAGGTCTATGACACGCTCATGGGAGTATACTTCTATCGCGAACACTCGTTCGGATCTATCTTATCGGGCTACCTCTGCGTCCTGTTCGACGGCACCAGTTTCTTCACCACCTTCATGCCGCTGGCTGATATGTCGAAGAGCCAGCAAGAAGCCATCTTTGAGGAATGCATGAAGGATATTGATAACTTGAATTCTTAACATTTCCCGCCTTCACCCTTGATCGACGAACCTGATGGTTTGCGTCTTTACATCCATCTCTTTGATGATGGCTATTGACTCCACATGGTAGCCCTCGTCCCGCAATAGGCGTCCCCCTTTTTGGTAGCCCTTCTCGATGGCTATGCCGATGCCTGCCAGTGTTGCTCCTGCCTGGCGTACGATGTCGATCAGGGCATGCGTTGCCTCACTCTCTGCCAAAAAGTCGTCCACCACAAGCACATGGTCGGCAGGAGAGAGATATGGTTTAGACACATAAACCGAGTGCCGCCGGTTTTCTGTGAAAGAGAATGCATGTGATACGTATTTGTCATCAATGCTGTTGATGGTCAGACACTTCTTAGCAAAGACGAAGGGTACATGGAGATAATGCGCCAGCATGGTAGCAATGGCAATGCCACTGGCCTCGATGGTCAAAATCTTGGTGACCTTGACGCCCTCAAACCTTCGCTGCAGCTCCTGCGCCATAAAGCGCATTGCCTCTATGTCAACCTGATGGTTTAGGAAACTGTCAACTTTCAAAACGTTTCCCGGCAGGATAACACCATCCCGCATTATTTTCTCTTCCAAGTAGTTCATCGCTGCTTTTTGGGGGCAAAGGTACGCATTTCCTCCCGACAAAACAAATATCTCAATGAAAAATTGCTGATTACCCCTCACCCCTCACTCAACCTGCTCGAAATACCGATATATAAAGTGTTCATGATAAGGCACTAAAATGCAATACTCCGAAAGAAATTTCAAATAGTCCAAAAGTATTTTCGATTACTGCGGTAGTATTGATTCCATTGCTAGCATTAATGGTAGCAATTGCAAACATTAATGGTAACAATTGTGAGCATTAACGCCAACACTAACCCCAATCTTTCGAACTCCCTTTGTTTACAGCACTTCCGCTAGGTTGGGTGTTGCCGAAACAGTAACCCCAACACCCAACCTAAGACCCAACCTGACACCCCACCCAAAAGGTTTTGAAATTTCGTCGCAAAATCTATTAAAACGTGCTTAAAAGGGTGGAGTGTTAGGTGGAGTCTTGGGTGGAGTGTTAGGTGGAGTCTTGGGTGGAGTGTTATGGTAACACTAACCCCTCCGCTTTCCATTTGTTTAAAGGCTTTCCGTGCAATAGGGGTTAGTCTTGGCCTTCAGTAAGCAAACTGCTAACGAGCAGTAAGCAAACCATCAACCGTTGGGAAGCGGATTGCCTGCCCTTGGGAAGCGGATTGCCAATCGTTGGGAAGCAGACCGCCCGCCGTTGGGAAGCGGGCAGGCAGTTTACTACCGGTAAACTTTCATGTTCGTGCCACTAGACTCTGAGTTTACCGTCACTCTTCTCCCTGCTGTCCGCCACTCTGCCCGCCAATGTCGGGTCGACATTGCTTGAATCGTGCCCAACGATTAGGGAGCAGAGCGCCGGACAGCAGGGAAGGTGATGGGCTGACTTTGAAGTGATAGGAAGAAAAGCCCCTCACCCCTCACTGAAAACGCTGAGAACACCTTTATAGAAAGGCCTTGAGGTTGGGTGATGGGTGCTCATAGCTCCTCACTCACCCTTACCTCACCCCTCACTTATTGCGTTAGATTCATCTGCTCTTATGGTATAAGCTCCCAGAAAAAAGTGAGGGGTCAGTGTAGGATGAGTGAAGGGTCAAGCCCACCCCTCACTGGCTCTCAGTCCCTTTCTATAAAGGCCTTCCCAAGGATTTGAGTGAGGGGTGAGGGCTATCAACCGCTTGTTCGTCAATAACCCTTGGTTATTTGTGAATAAGGCACGCTTATTTCTGAATAAGAGACACTTATTTTCCGAGAAGTGGCACTTATTGACGGATAAGCGTCGCAGAAAATTATCCTTAGCCTTGTAACTTTTTTCGTTTTTCTGCATTGTATTTCGGAAATAATGTGTATATTTGCAGATGCAATACGAAAATAATGCAAGAGAAAAAAACTAAAAACAATATGATTATGAAGAAATTATTACTCTTTTCCGTTTTGATTTTGCTGCCGATGGTGGCAAGTGCAGATGCTGTTGAGATTGAAGGGATTTATTACAATTTAGTGACCAAGGCACAAGTGGCAGAAGTGACAAAGAATCCCAATCAATACTCTGGTAAGGTGGTGATACCTGAAACTGTAACCTACGATGGTGTGACTTACAGTGTTACTTCCATCGAAGAATTCGCTTTCCAAAGTAATACAGGCCTAACCTCATTAACGATGGCGAATAGCATAAAGACTATTGGAACATATGCCTTTTCATACTGCACATCATTATCAAATCTGGTTCTTTCAGAAGGCTTGACGGAAATAGCCAGTTATGCTTTTTGGCATTGTGAGAGCCTGGAATCAGTCATCATACCCAAAAGTGTCATCAAGATAGGATGGGCTGCTTTTTGTGATTGTACAAAATTAAAAAATGTAGACATGTCTGATGGCCTCGAAGTAATAGGAGATTCTGCCTTTTATCATTCAAGCGTGGTTGAGGCAAATATTCCCCAAAGTGTGACAACCATCGGTCAGAAGGCCTTCAGCCGTTGTGAAGACCTTATTTCTGTTTCTATACCTGGCAGCGTAACAACTATTGGTACGTGTGCTTTCGGAGGTTGTAGTAGCCTGACCTCAGTTGTTATTCCCGAAAGTGTGACTTCTTTCGATGGCCTTTTTCAGGATTGTACCAATCTAGTCTCAGTGAACATCCCCAACGGCGTGACTCAAATTGGCAATTATTCATTCTCTGGTTGCAGTAGCCTGACATCAGTGATTATCCCCAGCAATGTGACGAGTATTGGCGATTGGGCTTTCTTTGGTTGTTCTGGCCTGACTTCTATCACCCTCCCCAACAGTGTGACAAACATTGGACTGGAGACATTTAAGAATTGTTCTGGTCTGACCACTGTCACTATAGGAAGTGAAATAGAATCTATAGGATCTAGGGCTTTCGCCTCTTGCCAAAAACTGGAAGATGTATATTGTTATGCTAAGAGCGTTCCTACAACAAGTAGCGATGCTTTTTTAGACTCCTATGTTTCATACACTACGCTACATGTGTACAAGAAACTGGTCGCTGAATTTCAAGCAGCTGATCCGTGGAAGGAATTTAATATTGTGGCCTTGCCAAGTCCGAAACATAATTTGACTTATTATCTTGACGACCAAATATATAAAGGTCCATTATCTATAGAAGAGGAGGAGCCGATAACTCCAGAACCGGCACCGGTAAAAGATGGTTATACCTTTAGTGGTTGGACGGGAGAGCCCACTGTAATGCCAGACCATGACGTGGACGTAAAGGGCTATTTCACTATCAACAATTATACACTGACGTATATGGTTGATGATGTGGAATACAAGTCGTATGAGGTGGAATATGGAGCAGCCATAACTCCTGAGCCTGCCCCTGAACAGGAAGGCTACACCTTCAGTGGTTGGAGTGAGATTCCTGAGACAATGCCTGCTCATGATGTGATGGTTACTGGTAGTTTCGCTGTCAACCAATACACTATTACCTATATCATAGAAGGCGAGGTGTATTTTACGGAAACAGTGGACTATGGTTCGACTATCGTTCCTCCGACAGCACCCGAGCGCGAAGGATATGTTTTTGCCTGGGATGAATATCCTGAAACTATGCCTGCACACGACGTGACTATAACGGGCTCGTTCACCATCAACAAGTATAATCTAACCTATATGGTTGATGATGTGGAATACAAGTCGTATGAGGTGGAATATGGAGCAGCCATAACTCCTGAGCCTGCCCCTGAACAGGAAGGCTACACCTTCAGTGGTTGGAGTGAGATTCCTGAGACAATGCCTGCTCATGATGTGATGGTTACTGGTAGTTTCGCTGTCAACCAATACACTATTACCTATATCATAGAAGGCGAGGTGTATTTTACGGAAACAGTGGACTATGGTTCGACTATCGTTCCTCCGACAGCACCCGAGCGCGAAGGATATGTTTTTGCCTGGGATGAATATCCCGAGACTATGCCTGCTCATGATTTGACGATTACAGGAACATATACGAAGAATGAGTATTATATTGATGGTACTACTTACCAAGTGAATGGCGATGAAGTTGTTGTAATAAATGGTAAAAACTGTGCCGGCAAGGTCGTAATACCTTCAACGATAGAGATAGACGGGAAAAAGTACGATGTAACGGCTATTGGCGACAATGCCTTTACCTGGAACATGTATATTACAAGTGTAACCATCTCAGACGGTATAAAAAAGATTGGTGCCAATGCCTTCAATTACTGCATCCAAATGGTGGAGATTATTATGGGCAAAGACGTTTCCGTCATTGGTAATAAAGCTTTTGCTAATATCATTACTTCGTCAAATGCGCAGAGACGAACTGGAGGTGGGTTGAAAGTAAGCTGCTATGCAGAAACTCTTCCTGAAACAGCATCAGATGCTTTTGAATATAGTTCTATCAGTAATGGCACGCTGTTGGTGGATGACAATATCGTGAATGACTACAAGACCACTGAGCCTTGGAGTCAGTTTGGAACCATCATGGGATTCAACGAAACATCAGGCGTTAAGGCCGTATGGGCCAACGAAGACGGCAATGCTCAAATCTTCTCGTTGGATGGTAAGCCGATGAACGAACCTCAGAAGGGAGTTAACATCGTCCGAATGAATAATGGACAGGTTCGTAAGATGGTGGTGAAATAGTCTTTTGCAGAGATCACGATTCCGCAAGCTCATCAAGGGCTTGCGGAATCTTGTTATGGCACAGCATTGCAGCAGAGCGTAACGTTTGAAAGCCAGAAGGCATTTGCGGAGGAAAGCCTTCAGCCTAAAAAGAACAGGCTGACGCCAATGACGGAGATAAAGGCGCCAACAATAGCCTTCCAGGTAATCTTCTCATGAAAGAGCCAATACGAGGGCAGAAGGATGATGATGGGCGTCATAGCCATCAGTGTGGAGGCGATGCCTGCTGCCGTATACTGTACAGCCATCAGCGAGAAGCCGACACCCACGAAGGGACCAAAAATGGTGGTGGCAGTAGCAACGGTAAGTCCTTTCCTGTCGTGCATAGCCTCGCGTAAAGGGGCCATTCCATTGCGAAAATAAAGCAATAGCAAAAAGCCGACAATGCCTGCAATGCAACGGTAGAAATTAGCGCTGAAAGGCACCAGCCAGTCAGGCATAGCAGCCGACACTTCGTAATGGTCCATACCTATCTTGCTCAGCACCAAACCTACACCCTGACACACAGCCGCTCCAATGGCGAAGAGCACACCGTTGAGAGGCAATTTCAGCGACACCTTATGATGCTCACCTCGCCCGAGCACGGAAATGCCGATACCAAAGAGCGTCACCAGCATTGCTATGACGCTCATCGCCGTCATCTGTTGCCCCAGCGTCACCCAGGCCATTAGAGCAGCAGATAAGGGAGCCAGCGTCATGAAGAGCTGGCCATAGCGCGAACCTATAATAATATAGCATTGAAAGAGGCAGAAGTCGCCAATAACATAGCCCACGAGTCCTGATAACAGCATCCACCCGGTTGCCTCTGTCGAGACACCTGAGGGTAACGGATTGCCCGTCACCACCAGAAACAACACCAGTGAGAACATCAACGCTAACGCCATTCGCAACACATTCAGCGTTAGGTTGCCCAGCCGCTTCGAGCCGAACTCGCTCAGCAACGCTGTCGCTGTCCACGAAAACGCCACGCCTATTGATATCAGTTCGCCCAAATAAGTCATCGTTCAGTCTATCTGTCATCGATGCTGTTGAACAGCGATAGGTAGCGCTGGGCGAACTGCTGACAGCGGTTGGTCTCGATGAGGAACTTCTCGGGGATGGTTTTGCCGGTGTATTCGTCCTTGAAGGTTCCTTTCTTTAGGGTCGCAATATCTATATAGTCCAAAGGCCCTTCAAACTTCTTGGCATTGAAACGCAGGAGACGCTGGCCGTCGAACCACATGCGCAGTTCGTAAGGCCATAAATCGCCGCCACCATCTACGTCGGGTGTGAGTGCATAGATGAACATCACCTGACCCTTATCGTCGTAGAGATACTCCTCGTAGAACTCGCGGGCGGCAAAGTTGTACTTGACCGTCGTGAAGCGCAGGTAGTGAGGCGGGTAGGGGTCACCCTCCTCCTCCGGCTCCAGTTCACCGTAGTACATGCGGATATTCTCGTGGTGCGGTCCTGTGGCAGGCAGATTCTGCACCACGCGCAAGTCGAAGTACTCGGGCGGGATACCGTCCGACGGGAAGTTATCGCTCATCAAGGCAATCCATTCATGCACGCTCTGATATTCCTTACGGATGCTCTCAACGGTGTTCTGGGCATTGGCCGTCAGCGCGCAAGCGATACAGAATAATATGGTAAAAGCCATTTTGCCCAGAATCTTAAGTGCCTTGTCTACGCTGCCAGCGTCGAGCAGACGGCGTTCGGCCTCGTCGTAGGACAGTCCCGACGACTCTTGTATCATCCGCGTGCCACGATCGACGAGTTTGGCGTTGGTCAGTTGCATCTTGACCATACGGTTGCCTTTGACGCGCCCCAGGCGAATCATCAACGAGGTACTGATCATGTTGAGCACCATCTTCTGCGCAGTTCCGCTCTTCATGCGGCTGGAGCCCGTTACGAATTCAGGGCCAACGATGGTCTCAATGGGATAATCGGCAACAGCGGCCAATGGGGTATTGGGATTGCTGGTAATGCAGCCAGTCAGCAGTCCGAGCTGGCGCGCTCCGTCTAAGGCTCCTATCACGTAGGGGGTTGTGCCTGAAGCCGCGATTCCCAATACCGTATCGTCGGCAGTGGGAAGAAAATGCTGTAGGTCTTTCCAACCTTGTTCCGCATCATCCTCGGCATTCTCGACGGCACTGCGCAAAGCCTCGTCGCCACCGGCAATGATGCCCACCACCCAATCGGGCGAGACACCAAACGTCGGCGGCAGTTCGCTGGCGTCAAGCACGCCTAAGCGTCCGCTAGTGCCTGCACCGACATAAAACAATCGTCCACCGCGTTTCATCCTCGGCTCGATGGCTGTGACCAGGGCCTCTATCTGCGGAAGACTCTGACGGACGGTTTCCGCCACCCGCAGGTCCTCTTCGTTGATGTGTTGTAACAGTTCACTTACCGACATCTGTTCCAGATGGTCGTAGTGTGAAGGCTGTTCGGTAATCTTCTTCATCTTTTCTTGACTTTATGGCGCAAAGTTACGAATAATCTGCGAATAATCCAACTATTTTTCGTAACTTTGCGACGAATTTGAAGAAAAGAGAATTATATGAAACGGTTCGTGCCTCATATCATTGCGTTTTTGGTAGTAACTGTTTGGGGAACGACGTTCGTCTTTACCAAATTGCTGCTGCTGGGTGGACTGACGGCGGCTCAGATATTTATCCTGCGTTTCGCCATTGCCTACATATTGCTTTTGGGCTATAGCCTTGTAAGGGGGATTCGCTGGATATCCAAGTGCTGGCAAGACGAACTGCTGATGGTGGCGTTGGGCGTGATGGGAGGATCGCTCTACTTCCTGACCGAAAACTCAGCCATGAACTACACGACGACGACCAATACCAGCATCATCGTCAGTCTGTGTCCGCTTTTTGCTTCGGCTTTCATAGGGTTTTTCTACAAGTCTGAACGGCTGAACCGCCTGCAGACCTTGGGTTCGCTGATGGCGGCATTGGGAGTTATCGTGGTGGTGATGAACGGACATTTCGTGCTCCACCTCTCGCCGCTGGGCGATACCTTAGCGTTCGCCGCCTGCCTCTGCTGGGCACTGTACAGCCTGCTCATGATACCAGCCAATGCGCACTACGACGCATTGTTCATCACCCGCAAGGTATTCTTCTACGGCCTTGTGTCAATGATACCTTATTTAATAATACACCCCGAACTGAACATTCACCTGCTCTTGACCCAGCCTAAACTGATGTGGAACTTGCTGTTTCTGGGATGCGTGGCCTCTATGCTGTGTTACTTAGCGTGGGCCTGGGTACTGAAGCGGCTTGGAGCCGTTGTAGCCACCAACTACGTCTACCTGAATCCTGTTATTACCATTGTCTTTGCCAAACTCATCCTTAGCGAAGAGATTACTCCGTGGTTCATTCTCGGCACTCTGCTCATCCTCCTTGGCATGTATCTTGCAGATACAAAGCGTAAAAAAAGAGAAAATGTGTGAGGTCAACCCATATAAGTTTTGTTAGAACATCTGGCTGACGCGGCGGATGGCAGCCACGAGGGTGTCGATTTCCTCCTTGGTGTTGTAGAGCGCGAAGGAGGCGCGGACGGTGCCTGAGATGCCGAGGCGGTCCATTAGCGGCTGAGCGCAATGGTGGCCTGTGCGAACGGCAATGCCGAGGCGATCGAGGAGGGTGCCCATGTCGAGGTGGTGGATATTGCCGACGTTGAAGGATACAACGGCGTCCTTTAGAGGTGAGAGGTTAGAGGTGAGAGGTGAGAGATTAGCTGAAGGACCGAAAATTTTCATACCTTCGATAGTCATGAGCTGCTCCATACAGTAGCGGGTGAGCTCCTGTTCGTGCTGTTGGACGGCATCGAGACCAAGGGTGTTCAGGTAGTCGATGGCGGTAGCCAGTCCGTGAGTGGCTACGTAGTCGGGGGTGCCAGCCTCGAACTTAAAGGGCAGGCGTTCGAAGGTGGTACGCTCCCACGTCACCTTGTCAATCATCTCGCCACCGCCCTGATAAGGAGGCAGGCGGTCGAGCCATTCCTCCTTGCCGTAGAGCACGCCGATGCCCGTAGGGCCGTACATCTTATGGCCGCTGAAGGCGAAGAAGTCGCAGTCCATTGCCTGCATGTCCACCTTGAAGTGGGGTGCACTCTGCGCTCCGTCCACCAAAACGGGAATGCCGTGAGCGTGGGCCATCTTAACAATGTCGGAAACATTGTTCACCGTGCCCAGCACGTTGCTGACGTGAGCCACGCTCACCAACTTCGTTTTAGTTGAAAGTTGAGCGTTGAGAGTTGAAAGTTCAAGACGGCCGTCGTCGGTGATGGGCAGGTGCTTGACTACAATGCCGCGTTTCATAGCCTGTAGCTGCCACGAGACGATGTTCGAGTGGTGTTCCATTTCGGTCACGAGAACCTCGTCGCCAGCCTGCATCTGCGACTCGCAGAACGACTGAGCCACCAGGTTGATGGCTTCAGTAGTGCCGCGCGTAAAGATGATTTCCTCAGTCTTTCGGGCGTTGATGAATGCACGCACTTTTTCGCGTGCCACCTCGTGCAAGTCGGTAGCCTGCTGTGAGAGGTAGTGAACACCGCGATGCACGTTGGCATTCACGTTGAGATACTCGTCGCGCATGGCGTCGAGCACACATAGCGGCTTCTGCGTTGTCGCTGCATTGTCGAGATAAACCAGCGGCTTACCATATACCTCCCTTGACAAAATCGGGAAATCCTCGCGTACCTTATTTACATCAAACATTAACCTATGAACTATGAATTATGAACTATGAACTAAAACCTGCTACTTACAGAGCTTGCAGCCGGAGCATTTGTTGAGTTCGCCGCGGAAGCGCTTCTCTACGAGGTAGTGCAGGCGGTCGCGGAGGGGTTCGAGCTGCATGTGGTCGATGACTTCGTTGATGAAGGCGTTTTGCAATAGCATCTTGGCCTCGTTGAGCGAAATGCCTCGCTGGCGCATATAGAACAGCGCCGCATCGTTGAGCTGGCCAACAGTAGAGCCGTGTGCACACTTCACATCGTCGGCATAGATTTCGAGCATGGGCTGGGTGTACATGCGTGCCTCCTTGGTAGCCGTCAGATTCTGATTGGTCATCTGAGAGGTGGTTTTTTGCGCACCATGCTCTACCAGTACACGACCGGCAAATGCTCCGACGGCCTTATCGTCAAGCACGTATTTGTAGAGCTCTTGCGAGTTGCAATGTGGCACCTTATGGGTTATCAGCGTATTGTTATCGACGTGCTGCTGTTTGTCGGCAATGACACAGCCGTAGCACTGGCACTCGGCTCCCTCGCCACTGAAGGTGAGATCGAGCTTGTTGCGGGTGATGCCGTTATGCAGGGTGATGACGTTGTGGTTGACGCGGCTGTTGGCTTGCTGGTCGATATAGACATTGCTGACGCGGACATTCTTGTGATGCGTCTCCTCCATGCAATAGAGGTCGAGGGAGGCATTCTCGCCGACGTAAGCCTCGATGACCTGTGTGGCGAGGAAGTCACGGTCGTCAGCGGCATGGTCGCAGAACAGCATCTTTATTTCGGCTCCCGCCTCCAGAACGATGAGCACACGACGGTTGACCATGAGGTCAACATCACTACGCAGGATATTGATCACTTGAATGGCGCGGTCGACCTTGACGTTCTTGGGGACATAGACGTAGAGACCATCCTGTGCCAGCATGGTGTTGAGGTCGGTAACGGCGTCGTTGGCTTGCCCAGCCAAGCGGTTGTAGTATTCGCTGGTGGCAAAGTCCTTCAGCGAACCGATGATAACACCCTCGGGCAGGTGCCCTTTGGGTTTCTCGTCGTGATAGAACATGTCGTTGACCACAAAGTAGAGGCTCGTGGAGAGGTTAGGCACGTCGCAACGGAACGCATTGTAAGGGTCGACGGGAATCTGGAGGCGATTCAGGTTCAGGCCGTAATCGGGGGCAAAGAGCGCCTGCATGTCGGTATACTTGTAGCGCTCGATTTTTCGAGTGGGGAAACCATTCGATGCGAAACGCTCGAAGGCCGTGTCACGCTCGGCATTCATCACGTTGCTGCTATGCTCGTAAATCATCCCGCGACATTCCTTATAGAGGTCAATATATTGTTGTTCTGCTTTCATAATTGTCAATTGTCAATGAGCAATTATCAATTGTCAATTAGTTACTCCTCTCCGATTTCTTCCTTAATCCAGTCGTATCCGTGCTCCTGAATCTGTACAGCCAGTTCAGGACCACCAGTCTTCACGATGCGACCTTTGTAGAGCACGTGCACATACTGGGGACGGATCATTTCGAGCAAGCGGTCGTAGTGGGTGATGACGATGCACGACGTTTCGGGCGTCTGGAGTTTGTTGACGCCCTCGGCTACGATGCGCATGGCGTCGACGTCAAGGCCAGAGTCCGTTTCGTCGAGTATGCTCAGCTTGGGTTCCAGCATGGCCATCTGGAAAATCTCATTGCGTTTCTTCTCACCACCACTGAAACCCTCGTTGACTGAGCGGTTAGCCAGTTTCGAGTCGAGTTCGACAATCTTGCGCTTCTCACGCTGCAGTTTTAGGAATTCAGCCGCATTCATCGGCTCCAGACCCTGATACTTACGCTTCTCGTTGATGGCAGCCTTCATGAAGTTGGTCATCGAGACACCAGGAATCTCCACAGGGTACTGGAACGACAGGAAGAGTCCTTCGTGCGCCCTGTCTTCAGGCTTCATCTCCAACAGATTCTTTCCGTTGAAGTACGCCTCGCCCTCTGTCACCTCATAGAGTGGATTGCCTACGAGCACAGCACTCAGCGTCGATTTACCAGAACCATTAGGTCCCATAATGGCATGCGTCTCACCATCGTTGATTACGAGGTC
>Ga0247609_10005653_pt1 | contig 12227 bp, 13 predicted proteins | sample 172DNAGHGlowgp2_FD_193487 | JGI IMG/M metagenome (GOLD analysis project Ga0247609, IMG submission 193487) | Sheep rumen microbial communities from Palmerston North, Manawatu-Wanganui, New Zealand - 1728 DNA GHGlow gp2 | ecosystem: Host-associated > Mammals > Digestive system > Stomach > Rumen ... | reverse complement strand
CAACCCCATACTGCTACTCCTAAAAAAATAATCAAAATTACAATCCAAATATTTTTTCTCATAGTACCACTCCTATAATCATTATAGCACAAAAAAAGATAAGAATAACTTCTTATCTTAATGTTTCTATTTTTTCATTATAATCTTCACTACTACAAATATAAGAACCGCTTACAACCATATCAGCTCCAGCATCTTTAACCATTTGAATAGTTTCATTATTAACACCACCATCAACGCTAATAATATAATGATAACCATTTTCCTCCCTTAAATCCTTTAAAGTCTCAATTTTATATAAAACTTCTTCCATAAATTTTTGACCACCTTTACCAGGATGAACACTCATCACAAGTACTTGATCAATATGGTTTAATAAAGGAACAATATGGCTTACTTTTGTTTCTGGATTAATAGCAATACCAACTTTCATATTAGTATGTCTAATCATATTAATAACATCAATCGGTCTTCTATGTGCTTCATAATGAAAAGTCAAATACTCTACATTAGGTATTTTTGCAATATCCCTAACAAATTTATTTGGTGAACAAACCATAATATGAACATCTAACTTTTTATTAACATTTTTAGTAAATTTCTTTAAATCTTGAGGGTTGAAATTATATTCCCCACAGAATACACCATCCATCATATCTACATGAATATAATCTGCAGTAGATTCATCTATCTTTTTAATCATCGTTTCCCTATCATCATTGCCTTTTAAAAAAGATACTGATACTTTCATTTTTCCAACTCCTTTAAAAAATCTAAATAATTTTCATATCTTGTTCTTAAGATTTGTTTATTCTCTACACCGTCTTTTACACCACAACCAATCTCTTTGTTGTGAAGACAATCTCTAAACTTACATTCATAATTACCAAATTCTATAAATGTATCCTTAAGTTGATATTTATCAATATTCTTCAAATCTAATGCTGAAAATCCAGGGGTATCAGCAATTAGACCTTTACCGATTTCATACAATTCAACATGTCTAGTTGTATGTTTTCCTCTTCCAAGAGCTTCACTTATTTCATCTGTCTTAATATCTAAATCAGTATCTAATCTATTAAGAAGACTACTCTTTCCAGCCCCAGTTTGACCAGCTAAAACTATTAATTTGTTTTCAACTATTCTTTTAATCTCATTGACTTCAGTATTATAAAATACTTTAATACCTATCATCTCATAATAGTCTTTTAAATCTTTAACATATTCTATTTCTTCTTCTCTTTGAAGCAAATCAGTTTTTGTCAGAATAATAACTGGTTCAATACCATTAAATGTAATAACACTTATTAATTTATCAAGTAATACTAAATCTAGATTAGGCTTTTTTGTGCTTGTTACAATAAAAGCCATATCTACATTAGCAATTACAGGTCGGTCAAGTTGATTAGTTCGAGGTAGAATCTCCAAAATATAATTGTCATTAACATCTATAACTACATTGTCTCCAACAATCGGACTAACGCCATCTTTACGAAATCTACCTCTAGCTCGACAACCATAAAGTTCTTCGCCAACTTTAACCGTAAATAAATTACTTATAATTCTTGTAATCTTACCATTCATTTAAATACCTAACATAAACCAGCTTCTTCACAGCCATCATCTGTTTCATTTTCATTTCCGTTTTCGGTACCATTACCTTTAACAGCAACTTTAATTTTTAAAGTTGTACCACTAGCAACAGTTGATCCAGCTGATCTACTTTGACTGATAATCGTTCCTGCATTATATGCAGTAGTTGAAACTTCTTCAACAACTAATGTAACACCATGTTCGTCACAGTATTCTTGAATCTTATCAACTTTACCATTATATGAACCATCAGTAAAGTCAGGATATTGCTCATCTATACGAGGAATATATAAGGTGATACTATCTCTAGATCCAAGTTTTTCTCCAGGTTTTACAGATTGTTCAATTATTTGTCCTGGTTCATATTTCTTTGAATCTTTTACTTCCTTCTTTTCAACATATACATACACACCATGTTCTTCCAATGCACCCTTAACTTGTAAGTATTGCTTACCAGTATAATCTTCTACTGTAATCTTAGAATCACCTGTTGAAATATATAAAGTAATTTTTTGTCCTTTAGCTCTCTTAGCACCGGCTGGAGGACTTGTTTTAACAACTAATCCTTCTTCTACTGTATCATCACTTATCTCTACAGCAGAGTCAGTAACTTCAAATCCAGCATCCTGAATAAGTTCTACAGCTTCTTTTTCTGTCTTACCAGTAACATCTGGAACTTTTAAATCCTTTTGATTAAAGAACTTAGATCCCATAAATACGACAGCAGCTACAATAACTATTAAACCAGTAAATATAGAAGCTAATACAATTAATAATTTATTTTCTTTTTTAACTTCTTCTTCTGTTACTTCTTTAACTTTCAAATCTTCTGTATCGTCATCATCGATATCTTCAGCACTAATAGCATTTTCAACTTGTTTAGTAAATTTTTTATTATCACCATCTAACTCTGGATATTGATATTCTAGTTTAGGTTCATTCAATCTATCTTCATCTAAACAAGTCTTTAAATCCTCATACATTTCACGAGCATCATTATATCTATTTTTAGGATTCTTAGCAGCACTCTTAAGTATTACATTTTCTACACTTTGAGGTAAATCAGGTAATACATCTCTAATACTAGGAAGAGGTTCTTTTAAATGCTTTAAAGCTATTTCAACTGCATTTTCACCACGATATGGTAATTTACCAGTTAATAACTCATACATCAAAATACCCATTGAATAAATATCACTTTTTAATGTACTACCTTTACCACTAGCTTGTTCAGGTGGTAAATAATGAACACTACCCATAACTGAATTAGTTTGTGTTAATTGCGTAGCATTCATTGCCATTGCAATACCAAAGTCTGTTATTTTAACTAAACCATTCTCTAATATCATAATATTTTGTGGTTTAATATCTCTATGAATTATATATGAATCATGAGCAACTGATAATCCATCAGCAATTTGACTCATAATATCAACAACCTCTGAAGTAGTAAGTTTTCCTCTCTTCTTCAAAAGATCTTTTAAGTTCTTTCCTTCAATATATTCCATAACAATGAAATATTGACCATTATCTTCACCAACATCATACACTTCTACAATATTAGGATGAGATAAACTAGAAGCATTCAAAGCTTCTCTTTGAAATCTTCTAACAAATTTTTCATCATTAGATAAATCTCCACGAAGAACTTTAACTGCTACATCACGATCAAGTATTGTGTCATATGCTAAATAAACATTAGCCATTCCACCCTCACCGATAGATTTTATTATTTGATATCTATCATTTATCTTTTGACCTTTCATTATCATTCTTCTTCACCTCTTTCACGAAGTAAAAAAGCTATTGATATATTATCAGTTCCTCCACGAGCATTACTCTTTCTTATTAGTTTAACTACTTGCTCTTCCATTTCTAATTCTTCATCATTTAAAACTTTTTCAATTTGTTCTCTTGTAAGCATACTAGTTAAACCATCACTACATAACAAAATACCATCATAATCTTTATCTTCAACATCAAAAATATCAAGTTCTGCTTTATCACTACTTCCTAACGCTTTCATTAAGACATTACGTTTAGGATGATATTTCGCTTCTTCCTCAGTCAAATCACCTGCAGCAACTAATAAATTAACTAATGTATGATCCTTAGTAACTTTTGTTAATTTTCCGTTTTTATATACAAAACCTGAAGAATCACCTATATTACCAAATAACAAATATTCAGCAGTAACTAAAGCCATTACTGTAGTAGTTCCCATTCCCATACTTTCAGGGTGTTCTTTAGTATAATCAAGTATTTCTTGATTAATATCACTAATATTATCCCTCATCCAGTTAATAGCTTCTAACTTATCACCTACTGTTTTCATCTCGGAAAACTTTTTACCCATATGATTGACAGAAATAGAACTAGCAACTTCACCAGCTCTATGGCCTCCCATACCATCAGCAACAATAAGTAAATATTCATCACTTTCATTTTTTAGTATCGTAACAGAATCTTCATTATGATCTCTTACTTTACCTGAATCAGTTAAATAAAATGTTTTCATCTTACACCTCTTTACTTCTAAGTTGTCCACAAGCAGCATCAATGTTACTACCAAATTCTCTCCTGATTGTAACATTAATTCCCTTTTTCTTCAATGTATCATAAAATTTCATTACTGTGTCTTTTAAAGCTCTTTTAAACTCAATATGATTTGTTTCATTATATGGTATTAAATTAACATACACATTCATACCTCTTAAGAGAGCTGCCAATTCAGTAGCTTGTATTTCATTATCATTAACATCTTTTAACATTATATATTCTATTGTAACTCTTCTATTAGTTACTTCAATATATTCTTTGATTGTTTTAATCAACTCTTTTAAATCATAAGCCTTATTAATTGGCATCAATTTATTTCTTAATTGTGAATTAGGTGCATGTAATGATATTGCTAAATTAATTTGTAAATCTTCCTTCATTAATTCTTTTATCTTAGGTATTATACCACAAGTTGATAAAGTTATATGTCTAGCACCAATTGCTATTCCCTTAGCATCATTTATTATCTTAATAAAATTCATTACATTATCATAATTATCCAATGGTTCACCAATACCCATAATTACGACGCTTGATATTCTTTTTTTAATGTCATTTTCAACCAAAAGTATTTGCTCAACCATTTCATAACTCTCTAAATCTCGTACCTTTTTAAGTCTTCCCGACTCACAAAAAGCACATCCCATGTTACAACCAACTTCACTGCTAACACAAATTGATAAACCATAATCATGTTCCATTAAAACAGCTTCCACATAATTGCCATCAAATAGTTCAAATAAATACTTCTTTGTTAACTTATCTTCTTGTTTTTTCTTTATTTTTATCATATCAAAATTGAAGTCCATTTTTAATTTATCTTGTAAATCTTTTTTGATATTAGTCATATCTTCAAACGAAGATATCTTTTTTTGATAAATCCATTCAAATACTTGAGTTGCTTTAAACTTTTTTTCTTCAATTGAAAGAAAATAGTTTTCTAAATCAGCCCTTTTAATACCATATACATTCATCATAATTACACCTATTGTAATTATATCATAAAATAGTTAATTAATTCACAAATTTAACCAATTATATAGATAGAAAAAACACATTTTTTAATGTGTTTACATTTCTTCTTCAAAAACAAATCTATTTTTTTCCTTTATCACACTTACTATATTAAAAGAATTAATAACTAAAAAAATTACACCAAATACAACAATTGCATATTTGAATAAACTAATAGTATTAATATTAACTCCATCAACTATAATTCCTTTACTTGAATATCCTTTAATAATCTTTAATATTTTATCAACTATAAAGAAATAAACAAATATAACTCCTAAGAATAAGGAAGAATTAACTATTACAGCAAATAAAGAATAAACAAAAACTCCAAACTTACTTAAATAATTATTGATAAATCTACTTTTAACCAATAGATTAAAAACAAATAATACTAGTATACATGTCCCAATTAACATTCCTGAAAGAATCAAAAAACATCTCTTAACACACGTATTATATTGTTCAACTGTATAAGATTCTAGCTTTGGAAAAATATGAAAGCTAAAATGAGAAAATTTATAAGCTATAAAACCAGCTAATACTGTAAATCCAATAATAACTATTAAAATAATCAAAGTAGACAAACACATTTTAATAGCACTTGCTTCTTTTTTTATATGTCCCCCACTCATTCCTTGATCAGCAATCGGATTTGTCTGTTTAAATTCATAGGTAGTTGGTTCTAAATTCAAACTACCTAAATTATCTTCACCAAGTGTTCCTAAATGAGCTACTTGGTCATCTGTAGACATACCATCAATAGTAATAGTACTTTTCTTTTCTAATTCAACTAGACCCATTCACAAACACCTCTCTATCATATGTATTATATCACAAATAAAAAAGAAAAGAGTATTCTTTTCTTTCTATTAAGCAGTAACAGAACCTGTAGAACCAGTACTAGGTTTACTCTTAGATGTTCCACTAGATGATCCACCAGACGAACTTCCTCCTGAACCAGGATTATTGTTTCCAGAAGAACCTTTTGTTTTAGCTCCATTAACAATACTTGTTAGTTCTACATAAACATCGTCATTGCTCTTATTACCCAAATTATAGATAGTAACTTGGAAAGTAGCTCCTGTTCCTATACTTGTTATGGCATACATTGAATCCATATCTTTCAATGTTCCATAAAAAATTAACCATTTTCTATTTGTGTAAGTTTTTTCTTCATAATTATTAACTTTAAATCCAACTTCGTTTAAATAAGATTTAAAATCTTTAGCTGTATTAAGTGAATCTTGATAAGATACATCTTTCATAATAGTATAAACAAATTGTATCTTATTATAGTAATCTACTGAAATACCCATTCCATCTTGCAATTGAGTTTGGTAATTATTTGGAAAAGAGAAAACATAATCGTCGATTTGAACATCTGTTGTATTAGTAATCGATTTCTGACCATCTTCCTTAGCTTCACTACCAGTAGATCCTGAAGGGCTTTGAGGCTCTGTTGAAGGATTTTCTTTTTTTGTCGTAACATTATCTTCAACATCTGAATTAGTGCTTTTAATAGCTCTAAACGAATCTGAATTAATTTTATGGAATAGTAAAACTCCACCAAATGTAGCAAATACTACAATCAAAATAATAACAATACCTAAAGTAAAATTAGTATTTTTTCTTGCACTAGCCAATTGACGTTGTAACATCACATATTCTTCTTGACTTATACTATTTTCCTGTGCAGCATTTTTTTCCGCTTCAGCTTGGGCTTGTTGCTGAGCTCGTTGCTCCTCTTGCATTTTTTTAATTTGCTCAGCTTTAGCTTCTGCTTTTTCTTCTTCAGTCGGCGTTTTGGTTTTACCGCCACCCTTACTAATTTGATTTAAAGTGTTTTCTTTTATCTTAGCTCCACAGTTTTTACAACTAGTTTCATTTTCATCTAAAAAGTTCCCACACTTTGGACATTCCATATGAATCACCCTCTTCTAGTAAAAAATATTGCTAGGTGGTTGTTCCTCCACTACGTTATCTACTTGTGGATTATTAACAGCCTGATTTTGCATTGAAGTATCAGTTAATAAATTTTCTTGCTGTTCATAATAATAGATATTATTTTGCATTAACTGATTCAAATACCTTTTGTTCGTTGATTCTGCTGTAACCATTGTTACATATATAGCTATAATACCAGTTATTGGAACAACAAACAAAACAACCTTAGGCAATACTTCAATTTTTTTAACCCCTTCATTAAAATATCCTCTTTCATCTGCTTTATTTTCTTGAATGACAGCATTATATCCCACATACTTATCTATTGCATGATTAAAATACATATTATAACCTACTGTACATATTATAGTATAAACAATAACATATAAACATAAAATAATCTTATATTTCTTTAGATCAACAAGATTCATATAAGAACCTTTAAATCGATCTCTTATTGCCAAAAAGAAAACTACCGGTATTGATAATCCAGCTAGAATAATTCGGCAAACTGAATAACTGATTATATTTGAAAAAAAATCAGGAATTGTAGCTTCATTTTCTAATAAAGCACCAATTGTTATTTTAGTATCCAAACCTATTATTTTGGAAAATAAAAATAATATACCACTCGTTACCAGCGAAGCTCCAATAGCAAATATAATAATACTAAGAAGTGACATTATAGATTGTGAAACAATCGTACCTTCTTTTTTATTTAAATCAGTATCGATATTCATGTCACACCTTCTTACTTTATCTACTATTTCAATTATAACATAAAATATCCATTATTCCATAAAAAAAACGATTAATTAAAAATCGTCTCTATTTCTTAAAAATGGTGGAATATCTACGTTATCATAGTCATCTGCAGTATTATCAATATATGATGTATTGGTTGGCAAGTCATTGTCAAGTCCGCCACCAATTTGTTCTCTTGAATCATCAAATCCAGTAGCGATTACAGTAACAATTACTTCATCATTAAGATTCTCATTAATTACAGCACCAAAAATTGTATTAATATCTGTATTTGCAGCATTACGAACTACTTCAGCAGCATCCTCAGCTTCAAATAATGTTAATGAATTACCGCCAGTAATATTAATAATAGCATCAGTTGCACCATCGATAGTAGTTTCTAGTAAAGGAGATGCTACAGCTTGTTTAGCAGCTTCTATAGCTCTATCTTCTCCCACACCGATACCAATACCTATAATTGCATTACCTCTATTTTGCATAACTGCTTTAACATCGGCAAAGTCTAGATTAACTAAACCTGATACAGCAATCAAATCAGATATTGATTGAACACCTCTTCTTAAAACATTATCAACTTCTTTAAATGCTTCAACAATAGGAGTTGTTCTATCAATCATATCTCTTAATCTATCATTTGGAATAACAATAATTGTATCAACATGTTTCTTTAATTCTTCAAGACCAACTTCAGCTTGTTCCATTCTTTTACGACCTTCAAACTTGAAAGGTTTTGTAACAATAGCAACAGTTAGAGCACCTAACTCTTGAGCAATCTCTGCAACGATTGGTGCAGCACCTGTACCAGTACCTCCACCTAAGCCACAAGTAACAAATACCATATCTGCTCCTGATAAAGCTTCTTCTATCTCTGATTTACTTTCTAAAGCAGCTTCTCTACCAATTTCAGGATTAGCACCTGCTCCTAAACCATCAGTAATACTTTTTCCAATTTGCAACTTAGTTTCAGCATTACTAACATTTAACACTTGTAAATCTGTATTAGCAACAATGAAGTCTACTCCCCCAACTCCAGATTCAATCATTCTGTTAACAGCATTACATCCACCGCCACCAACACCAATGACTTTTATTTTTGCTATTTGATCTCTTTCTAAATCTTGCATTTCAAAATCCTCCTATCAACCATTAAAAATGTACCCGAACAACTTTCCAATTACACTTTCATCCTCTGAACCAAGACCAGCTCCACTTAACAATTGCTGTTCTTCTATTGAAAATATAGAATAATCTTTATCTTTTAGTTTAGCATTTTCAGAATAATATTTTAATAAGCCTAAACAAACACTATATTTATTATTTCTAACGCCAATTTCTTCTATCTTTCCTAAATGGAAATTATCACCAAATGTGTTTTCTAAAATAAGCCTAAAGTCCCTACATTCGGTTACTCCCCCTGTAATTATTATATAACTTATTTCTTTTTTTGTTAAGTGATTTATCTCCTTCTTGGCCAAATTAAGTATCTCTTGAAGTCTACTTTCAACTACTTCACTAATTTCTTGTTGATTAATTATTACTTTTTTTTCATTCTTATCCTCAACTTCAATAGTTTCACTAGCATTTGCATTATTACTATGTCCTAATGCAAACTTTTCTTTTAACTCTCTAGCTGTCTTGATAGGAACTTTATAGATAAATGAAATATCATTATCAATATTTTGTCCTCCTAACAAAGTTACACTTGTATTAGTTAATACCCCTTTGTTAAATACAGAAACAGTTGTAGTTTCATCTCCAACATTAATTACTACTCCTACTTCTTTATCATACTCTTTATTCTTTAACTCAAAGTAATCGCCAATTGGTGATAATGTAATATCTAATACATCAATACCAAGTTTTTCTAAGCAAGACAATACAGGATATATATTTTGTTTTGGTGTTGAAACCATAACTCCTCTAACAGATAATACTTTAGAAGTTAAACCCTTAGGGTCTTTAACAATTCTATCGTCATCCAAAGAGAAACTAGTTGGAATCAAAGATATATATTCCATATCAGGATTTGCCTTAGAAGATTTTACTGCTTTTTGTAAAACTCTAATAACATCTCTGCCCTCAATTAAATTACCATCATTAGTAATTTGAACTGATCCTGTTACTACTTGAAAATCAGAGTCCATAGCTGGAACAGAAACAATCATTTGTCTTATTTTTAAGCCAATTACTTCCTCGCATTTTAGTATAACATTTTCCAATGGTTCTAACAACAAATTTGTATCTTCAACTATTGCATTTTTCACACCAAAAGATTCTGACTCAGCTACAGCCAAAATATTTAACTTTTTCTTAACAATTTCGCCTACAACAAGTTTAACTTTGTCACTACCGACATCTAAACTAGCCATTATCTTTCGCATCTTCACCACTCCATATTATACTCCCTCTAATTATACAAGAAACTAGAGGTAAAATCAACTAAGCCAATAAAAAAAAGTAATCCTAAAAGATTACTTTAAAGCCTCTAATAATTCAGCTTTTTTCATTGAAGTATAACCATCAACATTCTTCTCTTTAGCTAATTCTTTTAATTCTGCTACAGTCATAGAATCTAAATCTTTTTCAGCTGATTTAACTTCAACTTTTTCTTCCTTTTTTGCTGGAGTAGCTTTACCATTTAGACCATCTTTAGCAATTTTAACAAAATCAGCAAATGCTTTAGGATCATCAATAGCAATTGCACTTAGCATTTTTCTATTAACTTCAACACCAGCCTTAGTTAAACCATTAATGAATTGTGAATAACTAATATCATTTTCTCTACAAGCAGCATTGATTCTTGTAATCCATAATTTTCTGAAATTTCTTTTGTTTGCTTTTCTATCTCTAAATGCATAAACTCCACTATGGAATGTTTGTTCTTGAGCAGTTTTGAATAATCTATGTTTAGAACCAAAATATCCTTTAGCTGCTTTTAAAACTTTTCTTCTTCTATTTTTAGCGACATTTCCGCCTTTAACTCTTGCCATATCTCTCTACTCCCCTCTTAGATGAAATCTTTCAATCTCTTAGCATCGCTAGTTGAAAGAACTCCTTGTTTTCTTCTTTGTCTAATTTGTTTTCCAGAATCACCAGAAGTTTGATGATTACCATTTGATTTCTTATAAACTAATTGGCCATTTTTTCTAGCTCTTAGAACTTTACTAGAAGCCTTATGTGTTTTTTGTTTACATTTTCCCATAATAAATCCTCTTTCTTTTCTACTTTTTAGGTGCTAATAACATAATCATCGTACGACCTTCCAAACTTGGTTTAGATTCAATACTAGATACATCACTTAATTCCTCAGCAAAACGAAGCATAACTTCTTCACCTAATTGTGGTCTATCAATACTTCTACCCTTAAATCTAATAGAAACTTTAATTTTATGACCCTTAACTAGATAATCATATGCATTTCTCTTACGAGTATTAAAATCATGAATATCAATATTTGGACTTAATTGATATTCTTTAACATCTTTATTACTTTCTCTTTGCTTCTTTTGAGATTCCTTAAGTTTCTTTTGTCTTTCATAACGATATTTATTGTAATCCATTATTTTTCCTACTGGTGGTACAGAATTTTCGCTCATTAGAACAAGATCTAAACCTGCGTAATTAGCTAAAGTTAAAGCATCCTCTAACTTCTTAACTCCCATTTGTTCACCATTTGGTCCAATAACCATTAATTCAGCTACTCTAATTCTATCGTTAGTTAGCATTTCATTTTTATCCTTTGCTATGATAAAGCACCTCCATACAATCAAAAAGGGCGAATACCTAGTATCCACCCCAAAAGCCTAATTTAAATATTTAAATTTTTCTTAGCTCTTTACCTATCGTAACTCACTACAATCAGGTGGATGTGGATACATCGCTTTCTTTTCAATAACAATCAAGATTATAATAGATATTATCTTAATTGTCAACTATTTTTTACTCTTATTAACCGAATAAACGATTAATTCATGCTGTGCTCTAGTACAAGCAACATATAATAAGTTTTTCTCGTTCTTTAAATACTTACTTTCACCATCACTATATACTATAACACTATCAAATTCTAACCCTTTAGCCAAATAAGCTGGAATAATAACTAACTCTTTATTAAATTCCTCAGTTTGACTATTTAATATAGAAATTGGTATTTTTCCTTTTAAATCTTCATATAGCTTCTCAGCTGTATTGCTTTCTCTTGTAATAACAGCAACAGATTTATATTTCTTTCTTAAATATTCTATATCGTCTAACAACATTTCAGGATCAGATCTATGTAATAATGGTGTTTTCTCTGTTCTTCTAATTGCACTAACATGATTAAGTCCCAATATTTTATTTGTAAATTC
>Ga0247609_10005652_pt1 | contig 12230 bp, 8 predicted proteins | sample 172DNAGHGlowgp2_FD_193487 | JGI IMG/M metagenome (GOLD analysis project Ga0247609, IMG submission 193487) | Sheep rumen microbial communities from Palmerston North, Manawatu-Wanganui, New Zealand - 1728 DNA GHGlow gp2 | ecosystem: Host-associated > Mammals > Digestive system > Stomach > Rumen ... | reverse complement strand
GCAGGTCGGGTCTCTGCAAAAATCTTCTGTAGAGGATTTATGCTCTGTTCTTCATAAAGTCTGGTGTTTTGCAAATCAGCTGCAAAAGTACGATTTTCTTTTTATTTACAATTGCAATTATCTAAATTCAGAGGAGTATTGTACATGGGTGTCAAGCTATTTGACGGCTGCAAAATGGGGGAGGAGCCATCGTGGCCGCTGGCACCCTTGTGCTGCCAGGCAGCGAGATGCCATCTCATAAAAAACCGGGACGGCGAAATCAAGTCCACATGTCATGGACAGACCGGCAATGCCTTCTATTATGTCGAATATGCCCAGGAGTACATTTCCGAGCAATGATTGTTTTCCCGTATAAAAAAACATTTGGTCATGTTGGGGAAAAATCGTATTTTTGCAAAATGTTTGAGATATGAATGTGGCATGGGAACAATATATAACCAACGAACGGACCGTGTCACAAGGAATGAGAAGAGAACTGCCAGGGGCCCTCGAACTGCGGGGTGGTGAGGTGACTGAAGCCGTTGCACTAGCTGCAGCAGGCGGCTCAGAACCCAATCGAGGAGCGGGTATTTTCCGTTGCGCGGGCATCCATTTGGAAGTGTTGATAGACTATAAACATATGTATAAGATAAAAAATATACTAATCGTGTTGCTGCTGGCATCGGTAGTGCCCACCGCTGCGGGACAGAACAAGGCCCGCATGCAGCAGTTGCAGCAGCAATTGTCGGACAAGCTGGAGATGGTGTCTGGAGCGGCTACCGACAACGAACGCTATCTGGCGTCGGAAGAAGCAGTGCAACTGCTGACGCAGGCATTGCAAGAGGAGCACTCGGAAAAATGGCGCTGGAGCCTGCCTGATGTGGCATCGGTGCTGTCGGCGCCTGACGGCAACTTCAGGATATTCACGTGGGCGGTGATTCGTGACGACGGCGAATTTGAATGTTTCGGCGCAGTGCAATACTACGACGAGAAAGAAGAAGAATACACGTTCCAGGTGCTGAACGACAAGTCGGAGGAGATCATGAACCGCGAGGAGTCGACGCTGAGTCCGGACAAATGGATGGGCGCCGTGTATCAGGAACTGATACAGACATCGGCAGGTGGCCGCACATGCTACACGCTGCTGGGATGGAACGGAGTGGACAACATTACAGACAGAAAGATAATAGAACCCGTGATGATCCGCAACGGGAAGGTGCAGTTTGGCGCCCCCGTGTTTCGCCGCGAGCGTAACCAGCGCCGGGTGATCCTCGAATATGCAAACAATGCGATGGTGAACCTGGGCTATGAGGAACAATTCATCCGCGAGGTGAAACGCGAGCGCGTGAAAGTGAAGGGTTCCAACCGATACCGTACGGTTGAGACCTATGAAGACCACAAAGAGCGGATGATCATATTTGATGAAGTGGCCCCCCAAGTGCCGGGCATGGACGGAATATTCCACTACTACATGCCTTCGGGTAACGAACTGGCATACACCTTTGTCGACGGCAAGTGGGAGATGCGCGACGGAGCGGAAGGCCGACTTGCGGACAAAAAGCTGAACAAAGAGTTTGAACCCTTGCCGAAGAGCACTCCGGCATACATCTTTGGCAAATAGAGCCTTACTGTTTTAGAAACACGAAATGTTACTCAGCAACATCAAGACACCTTCCGACTTGCGAAACTTGGAACCCAGCCAGTTGCAACCGCTGGCTGACGAGTTGCGCACATATATCATCGACACCCTGTCGAACCATCCCGGACATCTGGCCTCGAGTTTGGGCACGATAGAGCTTACCGTAGCCCTGCACTATGTTTTCAATACGCCCGACGACAAACTGATATGGGATGTGGGGCACCAGTCGTATGCCCATAAAATATTGACGGGTAGGGGAGACCAGTTTCCCACGATACGCACCTACGGAGGGCTCAGCGGTTTTCCCAAACGCGACGAAAGCCCCTACGATGCCTTCGGGACAGGACACAGTTCGACATCGATATCGGCGGCGCTAGGTATGGCCACAGCGTCGAAACTGCAAGGGAACGAAACACGCCACCACATCGCAGTGATTGGTGACGGATCGATGACCGGCGGCGAAGCTTTTGAGGCGATGAACAATGTGGGAGTGTCGCGGTCGAATGTGCTTATAGTACTGAACGACAATGGAATATCGATTGACAAAGCGGTGGGCGGGCTGAATGCGTACTTGACGCGCATCACGGCCTCGCCGAAGTACAACCAGCTGAAGGAGCAGGTGTGGAACCGCCTTGACGGCACCCGCGGAGGACGTCGCCATAGTCGTTCGATAAACTTCTTCCAGCGCATGACGAGTACCGCAAAAATCATGATGACAGGCGGAAACAACTTGTTTGAATCGCTTGGAATCAGATATTTCGGGCCAATTGACGGTCACGACATGGGTCAATTGATTGACATGCTGCAGCGGCTGAAAGAGATAAAAGGGCCAAAGATCCTTCATATTGTGACCAAGAAAGGGAAGGGGTTGCGCCAAGCTGAGAACAACCCTGTGGTGTATCATGCACCTGGAAAGTTTGACGCTCATACAGGGATCCAGATTGTCAAATCCACGGCTGGGAAACCGCTGAAATACCAAGAGGTGTTTGGCCACACAATCATCGAATTGGCCGAGAAAAATCCGTCAATAGTCGGCATTACACCTGCTATGGCGACAGGCTGCTCGCTGAACCTCATGATGGAGAAGATGCCGAACCGTGTTTTCGACGTGGGGATTGCGGAACAACATGCGGTGACGTTTGCGGCAGGATTGGCGGCGCAAGGCATGATTCCGTTTTGCAATATCTATTCTTCGTTTGCCCAACGGGCCTACGACCAGATCATACACGATGTGGCGCTGCAGCGATTGCCGGTGGTGATGTGCCTGGACAGGGCCGGAATCGTAGGTGAGGACGGTGCAACGCACCATGGCGTGTTTGACCTTGCGGCATTACGGCCAATACCGAATCTGATCATTTGCGCACCCATGGATGAGCACGAATTGCGGAAAATGATGTATACGGCACAACTGCCGGACAACGGTCCGATGGTGATCCGCTATCCGCGCGGCGCAAGCGTGCATACCGATTGGCAGTCGCCATTCGAGAAACTGGAAATCGGTCATGGCCGATGCGTGCGTCAAGGCAAAGATGTGGCCATAATCAGCATTGGACATTCTGGAAATGATGCGCTTTCTGCGGCTCAAGCTCTCGAAGAAAAGAATGTTTCTGCTGCAGTATACGACATGCGATTTCTGAAGCCACTGGATACGGATCTTATTGATGAAATCGCTGATAGAAAATTCAAAAAAATCATTACGGTTGAAGATGGCGTACGCATCGGAGGTTTGGGCTCGGCTGTTGAAGAATATCTTGTCCAGAAACATCCAAACATGGCTTCAAGAATCAGAATACTAGGCATTCCTGACAAGTTTGTTTCGCACGGAACTGTTGATCAGTTGAAACACGATTGCTTTATTGATGCTGAAGCTATTATCCGTACAGCTTTGAACAATTGATTTCTAGCCAGAGAAATTGACTAAAAGTGAGCCGGTTGTTTTTTTAATAATCGGCTCAGTTTTTTGCTGTTGAACTTCAGTAGTTTATGACTAATATCAGGATTATGTTAAATAAAAGTAGCCGATGATATGCCCTATGGACATAAAAGATATGAGGAAATTTATAGGTATTTGATTTCGGCTGCTACGCTGGTGCCGACAGAATTTACAAGTTTTAAATGATAAGAATCGTCGGTATGGATGGCGTAGATCTTTATAGCGTCACCGTACTTGGTTTCGTGCAGATAATTAAGATTGATTGAAAATGGCTTATCTTGATCGAATTCGAGCTGATGCAGCGCGTCGAATATCCACTTGATATATTCGGAATTGTTCACATGATTGGTATGATCAAGCATGGAATAATTCACAGGTATGGTCATCGTCAGATCCTGTTCGGAATATTTGAAGTCGGGCAACTTGTCGAGAGAAATCAACTCTGTGGCGACATCCGCGTCAAACGGATAATTGTTCAATGCGGAATTCAGTCGGGTGACCCTTCTGGACATAAAATCCATTAGTACCCAATACGTTGTGCCATTCATGATCACTTCGTCCTCTGCGTTCTTCATGCGATAGTCGCGGAATGCAAAAAGACCGTCGTTTCCGCGTGACCATGTGCTCAGTTCGATATCGTCGAAAGCAGATGGACGCTTCAAAACATTATAAAAGGCTCTGGTCAAGACCCATGCCCTATTCTGCTTAATCAGCTCCTTAAAACCAATTCCGGTGGCATTTCCATGGAGTTCTGTCACTTCTTGGCATAGACGCACTGAAGCCCAAGTGTGTAGTCTGTCATGTACATCGCAGACATACGATGGTGTATTGATGTCCAATACATATTTCATAGCCTTACATTTTTTCAGGCACCTCAATGCCAAGAATATTCATAGTGTTTTTCAGCGTGTTAGCCACAAACGAACAAAGTTGCACGCGGAAGTGCTTGACATTTTCGTCGGTCTCTCGAAGGATAGGAGTGTCTTGATAGAAACTGTTGAAAGCCTTGGCGAGGTCGTATGAATAGTTGGCGATCATTGCAGGACTAAACGACTGAGCAGCAGACTTGATAGTGTCAGGAAGTTCATGTAGCACTTTAATTACTGCACGTTCTTTTTCGTTCAGTATGATATTGGAAACCACAGGGGACCCGATATTGCCGGCCTTACGAACAATACTTCTGATACGAGCGTGCGTGTACTGAATGAAGGGGCCTGTGTTTCCGTTGAAGTCAATACTTTCGGCCGGGTTGAACAGCATGTTCTTGGTCGGGTCCACTTTCAGGATGAAATATTTTAGTGCGCCAAGAGCCAAAATATGATGCAAATGGGCGAGTTCGTCTTCGGAGAAATCATCGTTTTTGCCATGTTCGCGAGTCATTTCGGCGGCAGTCTGCTCCATCTCGCTGATCAGGTCGTCGGCATCCACCACGGTGCCTTCGCGCGACTTCATTTTACCATTGGGGAGTTCGACCATTCCGTAGCTGAGGTGATACACCTTATCAGCCCAATCGAAACCGAGTTTTCCGAGTATCAGCTTCAGCACTTTGAAATGATAATCCTGCTCGTTACCAACCACATATATCAGCTGCTCGGCACCAAACTCATTGTGGCGCAACAAGGCGGTGCCCAAATCCTGGGTCATATAAACAGAGGTGCCGTCGCGACGCAGCAGCAATTTCTGGTCGAGACCGTCGCCGGTCAAGTCGCACCATACCGACCCATCATCTTTGCGGTAGAGGACGCCCAGGTCAAGACCCTTCTGCACCAGTTCCTTGCCGAGGAGATAAGTCTGTGACTCGTAATAAATTTTATCGAAACCCACACCCAGCCGGCGGTAGGTCTCGTCGAAGCCGGCATAAACCCAGCCGTTCATTTTCTCCCACAAGGCTCGTACTTCCGCATCGCCCTCTTCCCACCGCTTCAGCATCTGCTGTGCGCTCACCATCAACGGGGCATCTTTCTTGGCCTGCTCCTCCTCTACCCCACTCTCCATCAACGCCTTGACCTCCTCTTTATAATGCTTGTCGAATTCCACATAGTATTTACCCACCAGATGGTCGCCCTTCATGCCTGAGGATTCAGGAGTTTCGCCGTTGCCGTATTTCAGCCAAGCCAGCATGCTCTTGCAGATATGTATGCCGCGGTCGTTGACCAAATTCACCTTCTTGACATTGGCGCCATTGGCTGCAAGAAGCTGGCTTACGGACCATCCGAGCAGATTGTTTCTGATATGGCCTAAATGTAACGGTTTGTTTGTGTTAGGAGAAGAGTATTCAACCACTACTGGAGCATCGTCAGAGGCCGCTTTCGTTGTCCCGAAAGCCGTGTCGGAGTAATAGTCGGACACAAAATTCTGCCAGTAGCTGTCAGCTATCTCGAAATTGAGGAAACCCTTTACCACGCTGAAAGATTTCAGTTGGGGCAAACGTTCGGTGACCCATTGCCCTATCTCCTGCGCCACAGCCTCGGGGGCTTTGTGCGCAGCTTTGACGTATGGGAACACTACAAGCGTGTAGTCGCCTGTGAATTCGCGTTTTGTCTCTTGAAGTACGATGGTGTCCGGAGCCTGGTCGATGTTGTACAGGCTTTTCAATGCTTCAGCGATGCAATTGGAGATGAGGTTCTTGATGTCCATTGGGTATATTCAGAAAAGTGATTATTCAATAAAATGCAAAAGTACGTTTTTTTTTCAATATAACAAAAAATAACAAAACAACGTCAATGTCTTATTGCTCCTTTTGCCTTGTCATTTCATTTAATTTATTGTTTAATAAAATTTGTGTAATTAATTGTATAATAAAATTATATGCTGTATATAACGAGGCCTATGATACCCGAAGCCGCTATCAGCAATATTGGACTTTTCCGGTATCGGTAGGAAAGCACAAATACGCCCAGAAACAGCACCACCGACACAATAAATTGCAAATTCAGTCCAGGCCTGCCGAAGCTCTCACGGGTGAGCAGCGACAAGACTGCTGCTGCAATCAGCCCCACCACAGCAAGCCGCAAGGTGCGCATCACGGTGGCGATGTGGCGGTTGTCCTTATGGGTGAGAAGGTATGAGCTGAGCAGGATGACCAGAATTGTTGGCAGAATGATCACAGCCAGTGAAGCCAACAGCGCCCCCACGATGCCCATGCCGGTAGGCAGTCCGGAATTGACCACTGACGTGTAACCGGCATAGGTGGCAGTGTTGATGCCAATTGGACCGGGCGTCATCTGGCTGACAGCCAGCATGTCGGTGAATTCTTCTGCAGTAAGCCACCCATGATGTGACACCACCTCGCTCTGAATGAGCGCAATCATCGAATAGCCACCGCCGAATGTGAATATTCCTATGATGAGAAATGTATAAAACAACTGCCAGAATATCATTTGCTTATATTTTTTTATTAAACAAAGAATATAACAGTCCGCCTGCAAAGGCGGCAAGCACCACAAAGATCGGGTTGACGCCACACAGCCATATCAACAACGCCGCCACCACAGGGATCCAGACATTGCGCCAGCTCACCTTGGCGGTTTTGGCCATCCGGAACACCGGAGCGGCGATGAGGGCCACCACGGCAGGGCGCAACCCCATGAAAATGCGCGAAACGTAGACATTGTCGCGAAACGAGCGGAAGAATATGGCCAACAGCAGGATAAACACTATGGGCATCATGATGTTGCCCAGCACGGCGGCGACACTCCCTCCCACCCTGGCGCGGCGGTAGCCGACCATCGAGGCCATATTGACGGCAAACACCCCCGGCAGGGTCTGCGACAGCGCCACCTCGTCAATGAATTCCTCCTCGCTGATCCACTTGCGGCGGTCGACCAGTTCGCGCTGCATCAACGGAATCATCGCATAGCCTCCACCGATGGTGAAAGTGCCCACTTTGAAAAAACTCCAAAAAAGTTCGCAATATTTAATCATCACTTGCGTTATTGTTCCATAATCTTTAAAAACGCACTTATCTATATAATAACCCAAAACGCTTTAATATAGTATGGATACAGGCAATCTTTTTTTCATCGTGTTCATGGTGTTTGTCATCGTCATGTTGTCGCTCGACCTTGGCGTTTTCCACAAGAAAGACCATGTGGTAGGCATCAAGGAGGCTGCCATCTGGACAGGCATCTGGATCAGCTTGGCAATGATATTTGCCATTGTCATCCGCTTCCATGCCGAGTGGATCCATGGCATGACGATGGCCGACTTCGGCAGTGTGGCCGAACTCAACGCTTACCGAAAAGAGATGATGAGCCAGTTTCTGGCAGGCTACTTCCTTGAAGAGTCGCTTTCCATCGACAACATATTCGTGATGATCATGATCTTTGCCTCGTTCGGCATCAAGCGTGAATATTACCACCGTGTGCTCTTCTGGGGCATCTTTGGCGCCATCGTGCTGAGATTCATATTCATTTTTGCCCTCGGCGCGCTGGTGTCGAAGTTCTCCTGGCTGCTGGCTATCTTCGGTGTGATATTGATTTACAGCGGCATCAAGATGTTCCGCAACCGTGGCGACGAGCAGATCGACACCGCCAACCATCCCGTGGTGCGTTTCGCCACCAAGCATCTCAACGCCACGTCGCAGAGCTACGGACACGACTTCTTCCTCCGTGAAAACGGCAAGCTGCTCATCACCCCTCTCTTCATCGTGCTGCTGGTGATTGAGTTTTCCGACATCATCTTCGCCGTCGACTCGATTCCGGCCGTCTTCTCCGTTTCCACCGACCCGGTGATTGTCTACACGTCGAACATTTTTGCCATCATGGGCCTGCGCTCGCTTTTCTTCCTGCTGTCCGACATTGCCGACCGTTTCTGGCTGCTCCACTATGGTCTCGGTCTTCTGCTCTGCTTCATCGGTGTGAAGATGATCGGCGGCGAATTCCTTGACTGGCACATCTCCACATTGGCCTCGCTGGCCGTTATCCTCGGCATCCTGGTGTTCAGCATCGTCCTGTCGCTAATCATCCGCAAGCCTGCCGCCGACTCCAAGGAACCCGAAGGCCAGTTGGCAGAGAAGAACTGATTCACACACACATAGACCTCCATACCCAAATCGGCGGGGCCATTCTGATGGTCCCGCTTGCTTTTTTCTTCCGCACATCACGTTTTGAACAGCTGTTGTACGACAAACGGACATCAGTTGGAGAAGGGATGGTGCGGATATGTGTCGCAAAGGGGTGCCAGCGGAGGATTGGGGAATGATGGAGAGGTTATGGACAGCAGGTGTGGATAATTATTTTTTGCAGATTTGTGGAATTTGTGTAATTTTGCACATCGGTAATAATTATGTTCCATACATAAAAATACGGCAGGCTTATGAAAGACACGTACAGGATATTCCGCGAAAGCGTGAAAGAAATCACGCACTACTACATGCTTCTTGTCGAGGAGACGAAGAGCCAGCGTCTGGTGGGCAGCACCAACGAGTGGGTGCTGGACAACTACTATATGATCAGCGAGCAGGAGAAAGTGCTGAAGGTGGATCTGAAGAGTCGCGAGATGAAGCGCATCGGGCATCGCAGGCGCGAGCAGTTGTGGAAGATGCTGTCGGAATACTTGAAAGCGAGCCACTACCAGATCGACAAGACGTTGCTGTTCAACCACCTGAAAGAGGTGCAGGAAAAGAATGGCGACTATATGAGTTTCCCGGAGGTGTGCGCGCTACTCCCGATGATCAAGACCGTACTGCTGAACGAGTTGGCAGGCCTGTGCAACCATCTGGAGGCGACCAAAGCCTACCACTATAAAGTGACCGATAAGGGGCTTGCCGACATCGACCATCTGAACGAGGCGGCGCGCGAGAACCTGATGATCATGAACATCTTCAACTCGTTGAAGAAGATGACCAAGCTGCCCACGGCGGAGCTGCTTGACGAGGTGAGTTTCTCGGAACAGATGCTGAAGGGCGAAAAAGCAGGCATGTACGACGAGATGTACGACAAGACCAAGGACGACTACCGGGCCCGCATCGTGCGCCGTTGCCGCCGCAGCGGAGAGAAAGAATACGACTATGTGAAGCGGCTGGTGGAGGAGAGCGACGCTGCCGGCGAGCATGTGGGCTGGCGCCTGTTCCCGCCCAAACGTTGGAACGCCCGCGCGCGGTGGTATGTGTGGATTGTGGGTTTGGCCTCTGCCCTGCTGGCCTTCGGCTTCGCCTTGCTGGCGGTGGGCAAGTGGCCCTGGGCAACGGCGCTGATGACGGTGGCGCTGTGGGTGCCGATGAGCCAGGTGGTGATCGACCTTTTCAACTGGCTGCTGGGCAAGCTGCACCGGCCGATGGGCACCTTCAAGATCAAATTCAAGGATGGCCTGATACCGCAGGAGTATGCCACGATGGTGATCATGCCCACCATCCTGAAGAGCGGCAAGCGTGCCGTGGAGCTGCTGGAGCAGCTGGAGGTGTACTACCTGAGCAACATCAACCGAGCTTCGGACGGACAGCGGCTGGAGGGACGCAAACAGAACCTGTACTACACCCTGGTGGGTGACGCCGCCGCCTACAAAGAAGAAGTGGCTCCGTGGGACGACGAGGTGGCCGAAGCCGGCCAGGCCAAGGTGAAGGAACTGAATGAGAAATACGGCGCACCGATTTTCAACTTCGTATACCGCCGCCGTGCCTGGAGCGAAGGCGAGCAGACCTGGCTGGGCCATGAACGGAAGAGAGGTGCCATACTGCACTTCAACGACCTGGTGCTGGGGGCTACCAGCGAAGAGGACAAAGCCAAACGGTTCCGTTGCGAGACCATCAGCGCGTGGCTCGAACAGGAGGGCCGGGGTGACGATGGCGTGCATTCGCCCATCCAGTTCATCATCACCCTCGACACCGACACCGAGCTGGTGCTCTACTCGGCACAGAAGCTGATTGGCGCGATGGCCCACCCGCTGAACCGTGCCCGACTGAGCGAGGACGGCCGCCGCGTGGACGGGGGCTACGGCATCATGCAGCCCAGGGTGAACGTGGATGTGGAGGTGACCAACAAGAGCCGCTATGCGCAGCTGTTCGCCGGCCTGGGCGGACTGGACGTGTATACGACGGCCAGTTTCGAATTGTATCAGGACATCTTCAACGAAGGTTCGTTCTGCGGCAAGGGCATCTACGACTTGCGGGTGTTCCAGCATGTGCTGAAAGGCACTTTCCCCGAGAACCTGATTCTCAGCCACGACCTGATAGAAGGTTGTCATATCCGCTGCGGATTGATCAACGATCTGGAGCTTTTCGACGACAATCCCAGCAACTATATCGACGACGCCAAGCGCCATCACCGTTGGACCCGAGGCGACTGGCAGATCATCTCGTGGCTTGGCCGGAAGGTGAAGAACGAGAAGGGCGAACGGGTGAAGAACCAGGTGAACCTGATCGGCCGATGGAAGATATTCGACAACCTGCGCCGCTCGGTGCTGAGTCTGGGAGTGGTGGTGATGATCCTGCTCGGCTATGCACTGAAGATATTTGTGCCGGGCGTGACGCTGTCGCCGGCATGGTATGTGCTGGCAGCCTTCATCGTGGTGGCCAGCCCTATCGTGTTCTTCATTCTGGGACAGGTGACACGGTTGCCCAACTTCGGCCGCCGCTACCACTACTATGCCACGCTGATGCGGGGCTTCAGGGTGATCCTGTTCCGCAGCATCGTGCAGTTTGCGCTGCTGCCGAAAGAGGCCTGGATGTACACCGACGCCTTGGTGCGTGCCTGCTACCGCATGTGGTTCTCTCACCGCAATCTGCTGAACTGGATCACCAGCGACGAGGCCGCCAAGAGCACCAAAGGCACTTTGAGCGACTATCTGGGCAAGTTCTGGTTCAACTACGTGGCGGCACTGATTGTGCTGGCCGCTTGCGGCTGGCTGGTGGTGTCCAGCACATGGACATGGGGCATCCTGATTGCCACGGCTTTCTGCGTTGTGGTGTGGTGTGGCGCGCCGGTGCTGATGTGGTGGCTGGGCAAGAAATTCCCACAAGACAAGAAGAGCCTGACCGCCGCCGAAACCGATGAGGTGTGTCAGCTGGCCAAAGACACCTGGGCCTTCTTCGACACCTTCGTCAACGAAGAAAACAACTATCTGATCCCCGACAACTATCAGGTGGGACGCGAGCCACTGACCGACTACAAAACATCGCCCACCAACATCGGCTATTCGATGACTGCCGTCGTCAGCGCCGTGCAGCTCGGTTTCATCAGCCGTCACGAGGCCATCGAGCGACTGGGCCATATCGTTGACACCGTGCTCCGTCTAGAGAAATGGAATGGCCATTTGTTCAACTGGTACAGCGTGAAAACCCTCAAGGCGTTACCCTCGTTCTTCATCAGCACTTGCGACAGCGGCAACTTTGTGGCCTGCCTCTATGTGGTGCAGGGATGGCTGACGAGCCTCAAAGAGGATGCATCCGACGACATGTCGAACGCCGACACCACCCTGGCCGACTCGCTGCTGGCCAAGATCCACCGTCTGATCGACCAGACCGACTTCAGCAAACTGTACAATCAGGAACTCGACGTGTTCAGCATCGGCTACGACTACGGCAGCATGTCGCTCCTCCCCTACCATTACAACAACTTCGCCTCCGAAGCCCGACTGACCAGTTTCCTCACCATCGCGCAGGGCGATGCACCCTACAAGCATTGGTTCTGTCTGGACAAAACTCTGGTGCAGTATCATGGATACAAGGGCGTCGCTTCATGG
>Ga0247609_10005651_pt1 | contig 12231 bp, 15 predicted proteins | sample 172DNAGHGlowgp2_FD_193487 | JGI IMG/M metagenome (GOLD analysis project Ga0247609, IMG submission 193487) | Sheep rumen microbial communities from Palmerston North, Manawatu-Wanganui, New Zealand - 1728 DNA GHGlow gp2 | ecosystem: Host-associated > Mammals > Digestive system > Stomach > Rumen ... | reverse complement strand
CCTTGTCAAGCACTAATCTTTGTGCAGAACGCCAAGAACTTTGTTTCATTAAATCATTTCGTTATCTGTTTAACTGATAGTCCGACTATCATTTACAGATAAAACAAACAAAATGAATGAATTGCATTATACGTGAATCATGTATAAAAAATTTCGTCATTTTGCACAAAAGAAAAAAAACATCCGTTTGACTTTTGCGGCCTAAAGTGCTATACTGATTATAACCGGATCTATCCGGAATAATCGCGAGGGAGATGATCTATTGACTATTGGCTACACTCAGCTCGATCTGTCCGGCATCGATCTGAGCATCACCGATGATCAGACGCTCGAGGGATTTGCTGCCCGATTCGCAGCGGCAAAAATGACCGGCGCATTGATCATCATCATCGGGCTTGCGGACAATGGAGTGCCGGTGCAGCCGGCTGCCGCTTATGTCGCAGGCAATACAATCAGAGTGATGGGCTATGATATCGCAGCAGACGGTGATATCCTGCGTATCACTCCATGGATCAAGAGGAGGGTAAACCATGCCTAAAGTAATTTCAATCTATGATACCGTGCAGAAAGCCGTCGCGCAGGCGCTCGGCGAAACGTACATGCAGCAGCTTGGCACACTCGCCGATCTGCCGAGCTACAAGCTCGCTGATGTTGGAAACGCAGTTTTTGACGCCGCCGGCGGTGTGGACGTTGTGACAAAAACGCTCGTTGACGCAATGGGCGAATTTGAATGCGAGGTGCGCCCTTATAAGGGCGATCTCAGCAGCGTGATGGTGAAGCCTCTTGAATGGGGCGGATTTATCGAGCGTGCATATCTTGGCCTTGCTGAGATCATCGACGATCCCCGCCTCAATCTCGTAAACGGCACGAGCTATGACGATCATATCTACTATGCCCCGAATGTGCAGGCAACGATCTATCAGGAGGGTAAAGGCATTCTCACTCCGTACAGCATCACCGAGGACATGCTCAAAACGGCATTTACCGGATGGGCACAGATGGATAAATTCCTCGGCGGCATCCGGGCAAACGCAACCAGAACGATCGAGGCCGGCATCAACAGTATGAAGCACATGCTTGTGCAGACGGGCATTGCAACATCGATTGCCGGCACTCAGACAGCGGTGCATCTGCTCACTGATGCAATCGCGGAGGGCATTGTCGCAAGCGGCACCACTGCGCAGGCAGCGCTCAACAATCCGGACTTTCTCTCATGGGCGCTCATGACGATTGCCAATGTGCGTGATAATATGAAGGTGCTTTCCACCGCATACAATAACGGTGCTGTTCCGACAAATGCATACAGCGACGATGATACAAAGCTCATTTTGCTCAATCGCTTTGAGAAAGCATGCAAGTTCATGCTCAAATCTAAGGTATACAATAAGGATGAACTGAGCATCGGTGAGTATGACCGTACTGCCGCATGGCAGGGACATGATGACGGTAATAAAAAGTTTGCACTGCAAACCGTGTCGTCCGTCAAGATCGCTGCGGATGCCGGCAATAAGCTCGGGATCGGCACGACTGCATTTGAGCAGGCATATGTGATCGGCTTTGCTTTCGATCGCCTTGCGCTCGGCCTCTGCCCGTTCAATCGCAAAGTGACATCGTCGTACACAGCAATTTCGGATCACTGGAACACATACCACCATCTGTATTGCAATGCGCTGCTTGATGCAAACTATAACATGGTCGCCTTTGTCGTGGACTGAGGCTGTCAATAAGGCGCTGCTGGATCCACGGCAGCGCCTTATTATATCGGAGGTGATTGCATGCTTATTTTCTGGGATAAGCTCAATGGAAAAATTAAAACGCACTATTACCATAAGCAATACTTTTTCGAGCTGCTCGAATTCTGCACCGGTATTTTCGAGTGGACGCTGCCGAAGGGGCTCGACGGCAAATACATCGAGCGATATCTTAACAGCTCCGGCTGCTGCGCTTTAACGAAAAACGATAAAGGTGAATACCGTCTCAGTCTCGGAGGGCTCGAGCCGCCGCTTGATCAATATGGTATCGGCACAACATGGCACGGTGAGACGCTTGGCGGAGAATCTTGCAAAGGCATTGTGGGTGAATCTGCCGCGGTGTGCTGGCACAATTCGGATCACACGCCGAATCTGGATATCGTGCCGGCTGCCGATCGGCTCACTGAATTTGATAAATCAATCTGGGCAGTGACAAGATCTGCACGTGCTATGCCTATTTCGGTAGCGCATGACGAAAAGGCGCTGAACGCATTTAATGATATCAAGCAGCAAATCACAGACGGTGAGATTGTTGCGATCCTCAGTGAAAATGCAATGGATGATTATCAAAACGCCAAAGCATTTGAGCAGATCGAATTCACAAAACCGGAATACAACAGGCTGCTGCAGTATCTTTTCGAGGCAAAAGAGAATGAATACAGACTTTTCTATCGAAAGTATGGCCAAAATATGCAGACAAGTGCAAAGCATGCTCAGGTGAATGAGGATGAGCTTGAAGGCGCGGACAGCGTTGCCTTTATCGTGCCCCGGGACATGCTCGAGCAGCGCAAGCGTTTCTGTGCAGAGGCATCCCGGATCTTTTCCGATGCTTTCTCTTTGAAATTTGCAGAGCCGTGGGCATCCGAGGAAATCCGATACGATGCGGATACTGAGCAGCAGCTTGCAGAGGCAGAGCAGGCTGCAGCAGAGGCAGAGCAGGCAGCGGATGCCGCCGATCAGAGCGAGGAGGTGCAAGAGGATGGCAACATCGAGCAAGGCAACAGTTGATTACTGCCTCGAGCAGCTTTTCAACGTTGAAACAGATATGGCTTTTGCCGTGACGCTATCAGACGGTAGCAGCGTGACGCTGATGCAGTCCGCAGAGCTGATTGCAATGATGTCGCAGCTTTACGGCTCATACTACTGGTACCCGCCGATTACCTTTGCAGGCGCATCCGGCAGCAGCTATAAGCAGCTTTGGGAGTGGTGGCTGCAGCGCAATAATAATAATATTGCCAGGCAGCTTGAGGCTCTCTCATTGGATTACAACCCGATCAACAACTACGACCTCACCGAGCAAGGTGCTGACGGCACTCGTGCCGCCAAAACGACGACCACGGCGACACCGTCCGGCACCATGTCCGTTGCATCCGTGCACACCGGCACGGACACAACGACCGAGGACAGATATGGCTTTGAGAGCGCAGTACCGGTGCCGGCCGACAAGTCCGAGCTGCAGCACGGTGAGACGGTGACGGATACCACATCCTTTATCGAATACAAGACGGAGACCGAGACAGAGCAGGCGCATGATCAGAGCATGATGCTGCCGGACGGCAATACCGGATCCGGATATGATCAGGCAACTGAGCACTATCTCCGGCGCTTCGGTAATATCGGCGTTCAGACCGCTGCCGACATTCTCGGCGGTGAGCTTGCGATCCGCACCCATGATATTGCCCTTGAATGGCTGCAGCGCTTCGGACGTGAAAATTTTATCTACTGGGGGTGATGGCATGCAGATTATCTTGTATAATGTATCGGATGAGCCGGAGGCCGTGCCGAAAACACTAGCATCCGGTATCACGCGCACCGGCACAATCCGTGATCAGGCAGTCGATCTGCAGCATCCGATCATCACAGTCGTGGGCACGCTGCCGCCGGGATCCAATTATGCTCATATTCCGGATTTTGGCCGGTATTACTTTCTGGATCCGCCGCGCAGCGTGCGCAATAATCTGCTTGAAATTCAGATGCACTGCGATGTGCTGCAATCCTTTTACAATCAGATCCTGCAGCAGCGCGTCGTCGTGGATCGTGCGGCTGGCGTATTCGATGCATATCTGCACGATGATCGGCAGCGTATGGAATCATACACGCGCAGCATCTCACTGCCGTTTAAGTCCGCAGGGCTGCCGGTGGTGCTGGATTATGATACATCACACGCAATACTGATTACAGCCGGCTGATGGAGGTGATACGATGGCTCTGATGCGATTTCATGAAGATTATCCGGATACCGATGTACTGCTTTTTCCGATCTATGATATCGATTTTACATCGCTTGCAGATCTGGTATCGCCGAATGTGTATGTATCCGGCGGCCTGAATTATCAGGCGATCGATCGGCAGGGGCAATTTGATATGTCCGCGTTCCCCTCTGCGATGCCCCGGCATGTGCTGCAACCCGGCAATCTGATGCAAAACCGCAATACATGGATTGAGACTGATGGTGTGTTTGAGCGCGAAAATACCAGCATGACGGGCATGCAGGTTGGTGTCAAGCCTGATGATTTTGATACCATGCGTTGGAGATATTACAGCCTGAACGTGTCCGGCGACACTCCGCATCGCAATTATTTTGCAGTGACGCAAACTGTAAACTGGTCGAGCACGATCAATTACTATCGGGATGACAGTACGCCGGAAAATAGACTTGATCGCATTTTTTATGCAGATAACGGTTTTGGCGTCAGTCTGTCAAACGGTGTGTACGATGCGAATCTGTTCCGCTATACAGGATTGGCTGCATATCACGGCGGTGCATCTGTTGCAAATAACTTTGTCGCTCCCCGGTATTGGCATTACAATATCGGCGGCGTGCTCACTCGCTGGAATTTCCGAAGCGGCAGCTCATCGGATGCACTAAATGCCGGAAACGGCACGATCCAGAGCACAGTGCAGACAACCGGCACTGCAAATCTCGAGATCCAGATTCCCTGCATCAATGTGCTTGTCCGGTTTACGTATGAGGATGTGCAATACTGCGGCATTATGATATGCAGGATGTCCGAGCATTCAGAAGATGCGATCATCAGATCATGCTCGATCCGCGCGGTGCCCGTGGAAATGTGGGGCTCATCCATCACAGATAGTGATGCGCCGGAGTGGAGCGGCGGCGATCCGTCCGAGCAGCAGGGCGGCTTGAATGGTACGTGGGATTATACCGGGGAGGCAATCCCGGATACTGATGCATCTATGCTGCCGGCTGCATTTGTGAGCGGATCCGTGATTAAATGCTATGCGATCACTGATACAAATCTGAATCACTTAGCAGAGCGGCTTTACAATACAGACTCAAGCCTTTGGACGGCATGGAGCAATAAGCTGTATAGTCCCGCATCCGCGCTCATTGCGCTGCATTATCTGCCCACTGAATTCAGCGGCAATTATGATAGCAGCAATCTGAGCCGGGTATCAATGGCCGGGCAGTCGCTGGATACCACGGGGACTTATCAGGCAGTAAACGGATACGCGCAAACGGATCAATGGAGGGATAGCCCGATCTACTCACTGAGCGTGCCGAAGATTGCAGATAGCTTTGTAGATCTTGCGCCATATACGCGCATGGTGCTGCATGCGCCATTCTGCGGCACGGTGCAGATCGATCCGGCACGGTGTACCGGCGGCAGCATCTCGGTGCGATATCGCTGCGATGTGCTCACCGGCAATGTATCAGCGCGGATTACCCTTGCCGATCGCTTTGGCGCATCCACTGTGATGATGGCACTCGGCAACTGTGCGTATACCATCCCGATCATGGGCAAATCCGGCGGCGCTGCCGGTGCTGCTCTGGCTGGCGGCGTCATCGGTGCGCTCGGTATGGTGCTCACCGGTAATTTCACGGGTGCTGCCGCAGCTGCAGCAGGCGGCGTGATTGCAGATTATTCGGCGCAGGCAACGCAGGCGCAGCAGATCCAGCGTACCGGTGATACCTCCCCGCTGCTTGATCTGTGCCTCTGGCTTGAAATCAGCAGAGCGATCCCCTCGACGCCTTCTGAAAAGCAGACGCTGCAGGGCGTGCCGGCAAACGTCACGCGGACGATCTCTGAGCTTATCGGTACCGGCTTTGTGCGCTGCTCTGATGTGCACCTGCAGATCGATACAGCCACCGAGGGAGAGATCCAAGAAATCAATAGATTGCTGCGCAGCGGCATCATCCTGAAATAAAAAAGAGGCGTGCACGGTGCACGCCTCTTATTTTTTTTATGTCGCCCGGCTCGCAGCCGCAATGAATGCAGCGACAAGCTCTCCGCATTCATTATTTGCGTAATACCAGCGATTTCGCTTATACAATGCCCAGAAAACGGCATACCCTGCGCTGCTGCTGCCGCACTTGTAAATATATCGGCGATCTGTGATATCCCCCACTGTGAAGATCCGGCTATCATCATAAATCCGGATCGCCGGCGTGACTAAGCAGATTGTGCCGATCTCCGGCGGCCTGCAGATTGTGAGCCGCAGCAGATCACCAAGATGCTCAATATAAAAATTTCGTACCAGCGGCTTGCACCGTGCCCAGCTCGGGGAGATATGCGGGAATTCCCGCATCTCCCAGCTCCCGCCGGTAATGGCTGCAGCGCTTTTGCCTGCATAGCCAAAGTACTTTTTATTGAATGCCTGCTTGCTTGCGGATCTATCCGGCGGGATGATCCGCACATAAAAGATGGTACCATCTTTATCGATGATCTTGATATCTCCCTTAGGATCCATTTTCTGCAGATCGCGCCGGATCCGAAAGTCTGCATAGAAGTCTGCATTAAAGTTGATATTATTGGCGGCCATGAAAATCACACCATGCTGCCGCTTGCGCAGGATCGTGGATAGATTCTGCCTGAAATAATGGTGGCTGTTCGGCTTTGGCCGTATGCCGACAAATTCATCAAAGAATATGAGATCGCCGCGGATCGTGCTGTATGATGATTTATAATCATCCGGCTGATCATTGGCGATTACATGCGCGATATAATCGCTCTGGATCATTTCGGGCTTGCCGTCATCGCCTCGGCGGATCAGTCGGAAGAATCCTCCGCGGTACTGGATATCTGTCCACGAATCGTCGCCAAAGATCTTTTGCAGATATCCATTTTCTATGATGGGATTATAGAGGGTATCCAGCTTTTTCGGTGTGGTGTATTCTTCTGCTTCCCTGAAATACTCGAGCTGCACCCCATACATCTGATACACAATCAGGCCGATGAGCAGCACCTGCGTTGTTTTATTGCCCGTGCGCTCGCTCATCCATAGATTATAGCTGTACTGCTCGAACGGATAGTTGATCAGATCTTGATACTTTTTCGGCACAATCTTCTTGAATTTCCGGCGGACGAGATCCCAATCAACTTTGATGCCATTGCTCGGCTCATTGCCCCAATATACCACCTCCTGCGGCTCAATCATCATCATCCACCTCCCCGTAATGGGCTTTATTGAGCACGATGGCCAATTGCTGCAAATACTCGTTAAAAGGCAATGCCATTGCCGGGATATCCTCAATCAATCGCACAAGCTCACTATATGCGGGACTATGTGCAATACTTTCGATTGATCCGATCAGCTCGAGCAGCAGATCCCTGCTGATCGTATCATTGTACATAAATTTCCGGTGAATTGTATCATTACACATATTTTCATACCTCCAGTCTATTCATCATCATTTCAATGATGTGGGCATACATTTTCAGCGGATCCACGGAAAGCCCGAAATCAATTTCTGCGAGTGCAACACATGTTCGCTCCCGCATCAGGGTGCCATCAATCACATCTTCGGTCGGCTCATCAATATAAATGCTAGTGAGCTTCTGAGCCTCCCCGGCAGCGATCAGAAAGCCGTCGAGGCTGAATGCATCAAATGCCTTTGCGCCGTACTTGCGCACATATGCCTCACCGTTAAGGCCGGCAACCGTCGCGATAATCTCACCATCATCATTTTCCTTGATGTATCGCTTTGCACCTATCGTTTTGAAGCGCTTAAAGTGCCCGGATTTTCCGATCTTATCGAAAAGCCCTAAATCATCACATTCAGGAGGGAGATCCTTATTAAGCGCAGCGATCTCAGAATTATAGGTAGCGATCAGCTCGCTACAGTCGCCGATCGTATAGATACTATCAGTATCATAGTAAATTACGCGGCTATGATACTTATCCGGATCAATCCGGTGGATCATGTCAGCAATCCGATGCCGGGCGTGCGCCGTCACCCAGATGCCCCACTGCGGCAGCAGTACCGCGTTTTTGGTGGCTGCTGCGTATGGCTTGTCTTTGATCGTCTCCGTCCAGATCCCTCGCTTTGCATCATAGATCGGAGAAATAAAGCGCAGACGCTGCACACATAGCCCGTAAAAGGAGTTCACCATTGCCTTTGCAATGCGGTACTCCGGCAGATCATCCGATCGCACACCATTTCGCTTGCACCATGCTTTGAGCTGCTGCTTGCGCACATACCATCGCAGCAGCGGCTCGCGCAGATACTTCGGCAGATTGCCTCTTGCGGCAGCTTTGGCGGATCCGATCTCGATGCGATCCCATGTGTAGAATTTTATATATGTATCGTAATCAAGCTCGGTGAGATGCACCCGGATGTGCTTGGCCTTAATCAATCGGCCATTATCGTAAATTGCATCCGTGGCCTCGATGATCTTATGCTTAGATTCGATCGTGTGCATCGTGCTTGCTTCGATATCATAGAAGTCTGCCACGAACATGCAGCAATGCGAGTGCAGCAGCGGATCCGTGATGTATCGGCCGTCGTGCTGCAGCGTGATAGGCATAAATACGCTCATCGGATAGTATTCCTGCAGCATTACCGCCGGGTACGAGCTGGTGAGATCATAGCCGTACACATCCGTGTGCTCGATATTGGCAAGGATCGCGCAGGCGTGCGTCAGCCCTCCGCGGAATAGATAATGCATGATTGCATCGTATTCCATGCGGCTCGGGGGGTATGCAGATCGGACGAATTCCTTTGCGCCTTTTGCAGCCTCCGCGCCGGCTCTGACTTCGGCGCGGATGATGCCCGTCTGCGTATATGGGATCTGCTGCCCTTGATCCGGATAGTGAGTGAAAATATAATCGCTGAATTCGCTAAGGATCTCAGTATCTGAATAGCAGTACTCTTTTTCGGTATCGCTGAGCGGGGAACGCCAAGATCTGGGCACCGAGTAATCGAGATCGCCGACCTTTTTCTGCGTCTGCGTGTACGTTTTGGATAGATGCTGCAGGCTGCCGCCGGTGATTGCAAGGGCATCCGCATAGTGGATCCGATCCGTATTGAAATAAAGCGGCTGCCTCGACTTTTTCGCAAAAGCACTCCGGATCTTGATCCGGGATCGGAAAAATTGAAACTCGAAACTGCAGTTTGCGATCCAGCAGAAAAATGTGCCCCGATTTTTTCGTCCGTATCGTTGCATGATTTTGAGCACGGTGAGGATCTCATCCCAGCGCCGGCACAGCAGCGAATGATCGCCGATTGTGAGCATGAATGCATATGCATATGCTGCTACATGATCATAGATGAATTTCTGCTTGCTGTCACGGTGCCGCTTGATCACATTGGTCGTCTCGATATCCAGCCCGCAGCCGATGCGAAAATAAGTAGTCCGGCGATCGATAAAGGTATCAAATTGTTGCACCTGCAGCCAGTCGCAAAATTCAAGCACGGACTCCGTGCGGATCATCAGGCATCACCTCGAATCGTCGGAATATGGCACCAGCTTGCCGGTGCGGACTTGCTCCTCGTAATACTTCGGGATCTTTTCCTGCACCGTGCGCCACTTGCCAATAATATCCTGCATCTTGGCATTGCTGTCGCTATCCTGCTTCATGGATTCTGCAAAATTCTTGCCGGCGATCTTGTAAAATTGCTCGGATCCGATATTTTGTATCTCATCATAGATCTCACCGAGGATGCGCTCAAATTCATCACGCACCGAGTTGATCACCGGGTGCTTGCGGATCTGGGCGGAAATCTGCTGCAGCCATGTCGGGCGCTGGGCAAAAAATTGCACGGCCTCCGGCGTGGAGGCAATGCGCCCGGTATCCGTGCGCAATTCCTCCGGCAGCAGATTGATCACATGATCCGGATCACCGTACTGCCCGATTCGCTTATTGATATAGCGGATCTTATCCTTAATTTGCCGATCGAGCGATCTGGGTGCTGCCGTGCCGGCCTTGCGCGTCTGAGCTGCTTTCTGAGCTGCCTGCTGCCGCTTTGCCTGCCGCTCTGCGGCCTCGCGCTTGCGGACGGATGCCGGCTTGCTTGATTCAAATATATATGATCTTGCCATCTCACACCTCCGCGATCTTATCAATGATGTCGAGGCCTGCTGCGGCTGCAATCAGATCAATCGGCATTCCGAGATCGATATAGGCCTGCAGCATATCTCTGCTCATGCCGGTGCCTCGCTCAAATTCAAGCACAGCCTGCCGGCTCACACCGGCAAGATCCGCAACATCCTGCAGCTTATACCGATTGTCAAGCCTCCACCGTCTGCATGCGTACTTGATCTGTGCCCGGCGTTCGTTGTCGATCTTAATCATCTTATCACCTCCGATAATAGCAGTAGGCGGCACCGTGCGTGACGGTGCCGCCTGCGCGTCACTGTGCGATCTCGAGTGTGAGGATCTTGAATTCTCCGCGGGTGATCTGCTTGATCTTGAGCTTGATGGGTGCCTCCCATGTCTGCGGCTCACCAAAGATCTGGATCAGCTTTTTCACGGAGGTATACACGCCGGTGCTCACTGCCTGATAGCCGATGCCGCGATCATTGATAAGCACCACGCGCGGGCACCATTTGACTTCTCCGGTCTCCGCGCTGGTGCACTGGATCGCCTCCACATAGATGTGCTTCACAGTGATCACCTCATTGATGTGATCGCCGACGCGCTCCTGCGTGCTGTTCGTGGCATTGTAGAGCGTCTGCTTTGCCTTGAGATCGGACGCATCAAGCGAGCAATACGCTGTCTGCGCATTGGTGAGATCTGCGATGAGGCTGATGCCGTCAACCTCGACGGTCTGCGCAGCGAGCATCTGCTGCGCAGTGCTGCTCTGAGCGGTGATATCAAATTGATTAGCCATTGTGTGCCTCTCTGCCCTTATCCCATGGGCGCCGGGAATTATTGGCCGCTTCCGGCTCTGGGATGGCACTGTTATCGCACAGTGCCTCAGAAGCGTTATTTACCGCGGGCATCCATGTCCGCGAGAAACTGCTCAGCCATTGCATTCAATGCCCGGTGATATTCTGCGATGATCCGCTCAAGTACTGCAGTCGGCAGATCTCTCGGTGTCTCATCGAGGATGTGCATACTGTGCAGCTCTGCGCGGATCCAGTGTTTGCAATGCTGTGCCATTCCCGCGGATGCCTTAAATCCATCTTTAGCATATGCATCGCCGATATTATCCAGCATCCTTAGATACACATCAGCAATCGTGTCCACGGCCTGCATCAAAGCTGTGATTGTATCAATCATATTTCAGGTACCTCCGGCAAATCATCGATAAAATGCGGTTTCAGTGCCTCCATTGCCTTGCGATAATGAAGATCGAGAATATCATCTAGCCATGTTTCCGGCAGATCTGATAGATCATAACCGTCATCACCCGGCTGCACACCCGCGAGCAGCACATCTCCGCAGATCGGGAAGCAGTACAGCAGGCTTGCAAGCCTATTGTATTTTGCATCATTGATGATCCCCTCATCATCCACGATCATCACGATCTGCGGTGTGAGTCTCACAATCTCGATGCAGTCACAGTGGATGAGCTTGTATATCTGCTCAAACTGGATGCGGATGTCGCCATCGATGCAGACGGGGATCTGCTCGCCGGTAGTTGTAATCTTAAGCACTTTCGGCATGGTCACACCTCCGCGAAAAATTCAGTGGCCGTGATGATCTCGGTCGGGCCGACAGGATTGCAATGGAGATTGATGCCGGCACGCTCATATGTGCGCTTGGCCCCTCGATTGCAGCGGGCGATATCACGCGCCCGCTTGGCGGTGATCTGATCGAGCTGCCAACTTGCATTATTGCTATGTGCGTATCGCTCATAGAATGCCGCGAACTGCTGCAGCTCTCGAGCATTGGTCTGATCCACACTGATCAGATCGGCCTCATTGGAAAAGCCGCGAAATGAATTGAAATAATATTTACGCATTGCATACCTCCTGCCGGTGAGCCGGCTGCACATAGTTTGTCACTCTGAGCTTTATGCTCATGTTAAGTATAGCACATTGATTGACATTTGTCAAGCACTTTTCGTTTTTTTTCAATCGTTTAACTGTAAATTGCAATTCATTCATTTTGTTTGTTTTATCTGTAAATGATAGTCGGACTATCAGTTAAACAGATAACGAAATGATTTAATGAAACAAAGTTCTTGGCGTTCTGCACAAAGATTAGTGCTTGACAAGGTGTTGAAAGTGAGCGAGATGCACAAAAAATTTAGCGCTTTAGTGTAATAAAGTTTTGTATACTCACTGGG
>Ga0247609_10005650_pt1 | contig 12232 bp, 7 predicted proteins | sample 172DNAGHGlowgp2_FD_193487 | JGI IMG/M metagenome (GOLD analysis project Ga0247609, IMG submission 193487) | Sheep rumen microbial communities from Palmerston North, Manawatu-Wanganui, New Zealand - 1728 DNA GHGlow gp2 | ecosystem: Host-associated > Mammals > Digestive system > Stomach > Rumen ... | reverse complement strand
TGTGGTGGATGGCGTGGAGCAAGCATATTGACGTCGGGGTTCATGGCATCACCGTGGCCCATATCAGCAAATTGAGCCCTATGAAAAGCATTCTTCCTGACGATGACGACGATGAAGTTGAGCCTGTTTTTGCCAAATATGGGCATCCTTTTGCGGATACCATTTTGAGCCCGGTGGATACGCCCAGAAAGTCCGCGAAAACGATCTATTATCATTCTTATCATGAATTGTCCTATTTACATCCTAAGGAATTCATGCCCGACCCGAGCGTTCTTCGAGATGCTGGAGTCATGGAAGGAGAGCCTTATTTCATCTTGAGGTTCAATGCGTTCAAGGCGCATCACGATGTGGGAGTGGTGGGCTTGACTATAGAGAACAAGAGACGTCTGGTGAACTATTTGAAAACCAAAGGCAAGGTGTTCATCACCACTGAGCGCAATATCGACGATGAGTTCAAACCCTATCAGTTGAAGGTGTCTCCCGAGAAGGCGCATTCGCTGATGTATTATGCCACCATGCTGGTCGGCGATAGCCAAACGATGACTTCGGAGGCGGCGGTGCTTGGCACGCCTGCCATACGCTGCAATACCTTTGTCGGCAGAATCCATTACTTGGAGGAAGAAGAGCACAAATATGGGCTTACCTACGGCTTCCTCCCTGAGCAGTCGGAAGCGATGTTCGAAAAGATTGAAGAACTCCTTTCCATGCCCAATCTAAAAGAAGAGTGGCAGCTCCGCCGTCAGAAGATGCTGTCGGAAAAGATAGATTATGCCCAATTCCTGACTTGGTTTATCGAGAATTATCCTGAAAGCCAGAAGATTATGCGGGAGAATCCCGAGTATCAATTTAGATTCAAGTAGTTATGCGACATATCACACTTATCGCGGGCGCACGGCCCAATTTCATGAAGATTGCCCCTTTGATCCATGCCATCCAAAAGGCACAACGGGAGGGAAAGGACATACAATACCGCCTCGTGCATACGGGTCAGCACTACGACCGCCAGATGAGCGAGACTTTCTTTGAGGAACTCAACATTCCCCAACCCGATGTCAATCTGGGTTGCGGGGGAGGTACGCAGGCCGAGCAGACTGCAGCCATCATGGTGGCGTTCGAGAAAGACCTGATGGCGCATCCCACCGACCTTGTGCTGGTGGTGGGCGATGTGACTTCCACCATGGCTTGCTCTATCGTGGCGAAGAAGCTGTGCACAAAAGTGGCACATGTGGAGGCGGGCATCCGTTCGTGGGACCTGTCCATGCCTGAGGAGATTAACCGTATGGTGACCGACAGCCTGGCAGATTATTTCTTCACGACATCGGAGGTGGCCAATGCCAATCTGCGTCGTTTTGGGGTGGAGGAGAAGAACCTCTTCTTTGTCGGCAATGTGATGATTGACACCTTGCTTGCCAATCGTAGTCGATTCGTCAAACCTGATGTGTACGATGAGTTAAACCTACAGCCACAACAGTATCTGACTTTGACTATGCATCGTCCTGCCAATGTGGATGAGGCAGAGAAACTGAAAAGGCTGATGAATGAGATTGTCAGCAATGTGCATGGCTTGCCTATCGTGTTCCCCATCCATCCGCGTACGGCAAAGATTTTCCATGATTTGGGGATTAAGGCTGACAATCTCCATATTGTGGAGCCTATGGGCTATCTGGAGTTTAACTACTTGGTGGAACGTGCCAAGGCAGTGGTCACCGACAGTGGTGGCATTACCGAGGAGACCACCGTGATGGGCGTCCCTTGCATCACCTTGCGCGACAATACGGAGCGCCCCGAAACTTGTACTATTGGCACCAATGAACTCATAGGTACGGATCCCGATAAAATTAAGCCTGCTTTGGATATGCTCTTTGCAGGGCGATGGAAAAAAGGTGGTGTTCCTCCGCTTTGGGATGGTCATGCTGCAGAAAGGATTGTAGTAATACTCGCAGGATTGTAATCATGGATTTTACTTTGTCGAAATATTCAGCACTGCTCCAAGGCTTGAAAGATAGGGGATACCGCTTCGTTACCTTCGAGGAGTATTGCTCAGAGGATTTGGGCAGCGATGGTTGTTTTGTCATCCTTCGCCACGATGTGGACCTGAAAGCCGACAATTCACTTGCCACCGCCACCATCGAAAAAGAGTTGGGCATCAAGGCTTCTTATTATTTCCGTGTGGTTGAGCAAAGCAACAAACCTGACATCATCAAGGGAATTGTGTCCTTGGGTCACGAAATCGGGTATCATTACGAAGATATGGCCATTTGTGCAGGGGATAAGGAAAAAGCCATTGCCCATTTCAAGAACCAGCTGGCCTATTTCCGCCAATACTATCCGGTTAAGACCATTTGCATGCATGGGGCACCCCGCAGCAAATATGACGGTCGCGACTTGTGGAAACAATATGACTATCACGCCTATGGAATCATCGGCGAGCCTTATTTTGATGTCGATTTTTCGAAGGTATTCTATCTTACAGACACAGGTCGGCGTTGGGACGGATACAATGTGAGTCTGCGTGACAAAGTACCTGTTTATCAGGACCAATGGATAAACCAAGGGCTGGTGTACCACACTACCGACGATATTTTGGAGGCTTTGCAAAACCAATGCTTCCCAAGACAACTGATGATGACCACTCATCCGCAGCGGTGGACTGACAATAAACTTGCATGGGGCAAGGAAAAACTTTGCCAATCGGCGAAGAATGTGGTGAAAAGGCTGGTTGTGCATCGCGGTTTATAAAAAAATTGTATTTTTGCACATTGAATTAAAACAAAAATATTAGTAATTATATGAAAACCAACAAAATAGTATTGTTTTTTGCTTCGATTGCACTTGCATGGACCTTGTCGTCTTGTGTGAAGGCCAAGCATGTGCGCTATTTGCAGGACATGCCTACGTCTGGCCTGCCTATCAATAAGACTCTGGAAGCCACGGTGGCTCCTTTTGATGAGCTTCGCATTCAGGTGGTGACCAAGTCTGGCCAGAATGAGGAACTGCTGAAGCCTTTCAATCAGTTGCGTAGTGCTACACAGATTGGAGGAAGTGCTAATGCAAGTAATTCATTGTCAAATTATTTGGTTGATGCCCAAGGTAATATTCAATTCCCTGTATTGGGCGATGTTCATGTGGAAGGACTGACACGCTTGCAAGTGCAGGATACCATTGCTGCTCGTATTGTACGTAATGGCTACCTGAAGGATCCTTTGGTCGTGGCTCGTTTCATGAATTTCAAGGTTTTCTTCTTGAGCAGTTCGGGAGGCAAAGTCATCAATGTAAGCAATGAACGTTGTACTTTCTTGGAGGCTTTGGCTATGGCAGGCGGATTGGATTGGTACACACGTCGCGACCGCATCGGAGTGATGCGTGAGGTGAATGGCAAACGAGTCATCCATTATCTTGATCCGCGATCGACGGAAATTTTCAATGATGACTTTTTCGTTTTGCAGCAAAACGACATCATTTTCACCGAAGAACGTCCTTACAAGTTCTTCAGCATCAACCTGAACACCGTTCTTGGTTTGGTTTCATCTGTTACCTCGGTGGTAGCTATCTATACGATGGTTAGATCGCTGCTCACCCCGAAGAATGGTGGGACGCAATAGGACGCTCGTCCAAAAAGAGTTTTGGTGAATCACATTTTCAATTAAGTTTTTCATAACGGTAATTCGAATTGAGAACATGGCAAATGAAAACAATATAATCAGCAATACGGCTGACGACAAGAACAAACGTCCAGAAGACATCAATACCTTTTTTGATGAAAGCTCGACCAGTGGCTTCAAGTTCAAGGATGTGTTATTCCTTGTGTTGCGCAATCTGCATTGGTTTGTCCTCTGTGCCTTGATTGGCGGTGTTATTGCTTTTTATAAAGTCAGGAAAGAGGAAAGGGTTTATGCCAGCTCCGCTTCTATGTTGATTAAAACATCCCAAAGTAGCGGCTCTGAATCGTTTCGTGGATCGGCTGCGCTGAATGGCCTTGTGGGAGGCCCCATTATCAGCACGGTGAATAACGAGATTATGATCTTGAAGTCCCAGTCGAACATGGAGAACATGGTTCGTGAGTTGAATTTGAATGTCGGATATTCATACAAAACCAAGGTTTCGAAACGTAACAAGGATTTGTACAAGGAATCGCCCGTTGAGGTTGTCTTCCCAGAGATGGACGAGCAGACCAGTGCCTCTTTCAGTGTAAAGCCGTTGGACCGTAAACATGTCATCCTTGACGATTTCGGTGGCGACATCCCAGCCATGAAGGTGCGCCTTAATGACACGGTGATAGCTCCCGTTGGTAAGATTGTGGTGAAGCCCACGTGGCGTTACAATGACTTCGGTGGTATTGCCATTACTGTTAGCCACCGTCCCATATCTTCAGTGGCAGCATCCTATCGAGGACGTGTAGCAGTGAGACGTGACAACGAAAAGAATGCCATCCTGCGGCTCTCCGTGAGCGACACCTCGCCTTTACGCGCTGCCGATGTGCTCAACACCCTCATGGATGTCTACAACAAAGAGTCAATTGCCGACCAGCAACGTGTGCTCAATTATACAGAGAAATTCATCAATGAACGTATCGATTTCCTGATGAACGACATCCAGGAATATGAGCAGGTGTCGGTTGACTTCAAACGTAGTCACAATATTATTGATACGAAGAGCTATGGACAGGCATACGTTGCCACGAGCGCTGCGCTTACTGAGGAAGCCAAAAAACTGAATGAGCAAGCCGATATGGTGCGCTATCTGTTGAGCTATACCAAAACGCATACGGACGAAATGATCCCTGTGGGTGCGGTCAATGTTTCAAGCGAAGCCAAGGCCGTTATCATCAAGTATAACGACAATTTGGCGAAAATTGAAAAATATAAAGCCGATGGCACCATCAATAACCCGATGGCGCAGGCTTTGATGGAAGAGCAGGTAACGCTTCACGCCAGCATCATCACCGTGCTTGAGACCAACTTGGTGGGTTTGGAAGACCGTATCGATGCAGCCAATCGTGAACGCAATATCGCGAATGCACAGATTCAAAGTGTTCCTGCCGCACAGCTGGAATTGGGATCGGTGCAACGCATGCAGGGCATCAAGGAAAAGCTTTACCTTCAGCTTCTCACCAAACGTGAGGAATTGTTGATGACTAGTCCCCAATTGGAGGCTACCGGAAAAGTGATTGATTATGCATATCCTGTCTACAAGCCCATTTCGCCTAACGAGAAGAAGTCGACGATGATGGGTATTTTGATTGGCTTGGCCATTCCGATTCTCGTCTTGTTGTTCAAGAACCTGCTGGATACGACCATTCACGATCGAACGGATGTGCAAAAGACTTCTAATGTACCATTCCTTGGCGATATCACATTCGAGAATAATATTGAAGACCACGCTATAATGGTGAAAGAAAACGGACGTGATTCGCTTTCTGAGGCGTTCCGCCTGGTACGATCGAGTCTTGAGTACATGAAAGACCGTAATGAGGGATCACATGTCATCATGTTCACCTCTTTCATGGTGTCATCGGGCAAGACCTTCGTCTCCACCAATTTGGCCACCAGCTTTGCTATGGCTAAACGTAAGACCGTGATTGTTGACTTGGACATTCGTAAGGGTACTTTGTTCAAGGTCTTTGATGTCAACACCCGGGCAGGCGTCTCCAACTATCTCTCAGGCAAGACCGACTCTATCGATGATATCATACACATGGATCCCTCGACGCCTGGACTTGATATCATCTATTCGGGTCCCGTGCCTCCCAATCCCGCCGAACTTTTGATGAGTTCTAGACTTGATGACCTCATCACCGAACTACGCAAGCGCTATGAATACGTCTTCTTGGACTGCGTGCCTGTGGGTATGGTCGCCGATGCCGATATCGTTAAGCGTGTGGCCGACACTACCATCATGGTGCTTCGCGCGGGCAAGACCGACAAACGCTTGCTCTTCGATGTCGACAAGTTCTTTAAGGATGGCAAGTTCCCGAACCTTTGCATTGTCCTCAATGGCGTCAGCAAGAAAAAACGTGGCTATGGCTATTATGGCTATGGATATGGCTATGGATATGGCTATGGATACGGCTATGGATACGGCTATGGCTATGGTTATGGATACGGCAACGAAGAGGAGAAAAAGCAAAAATGGTATCAGAAATTACTCCCCAAGCGCAACAAGCGTAAGCATAAGCACCAGCATTCACATTCCAATGTGAAGTCTGACGATGGCAAGGAATAACAAATCGTGACCATGTTTTCTTTTCTTAAACACAATCTGCCCAAGGATTTTTTCAGGGGGGCTTGCGATGTACACTGCCACCTGCTGCCGGGTGTCGACGATGGCTTTCCGTCAGCCGAGAAGTCGTTGTATGCCTTGAAAAAGCTAGAGGAGCGTGGAGTGAAGAAGATGATTCTGACGCCACATTTCATGAATAATTATCCGAGCAACAACCGTGAAAGCATCACCGCTGAGTTTGAAGCCTTTAAAGCCGAAGCGGAAAAGGATTGTCAGATTGAACTGCGCTTGGGCGGTGAATATATGCTTGAAGGTGGTTTCATGGAGCATTTCAAGGAGGGCTTCCTGACCTTGGATAAGGCTGGTACGCACGTGCTTTGCGAGACTTCATATATGATGTATGAAAAAGAATACACCAATATGCTGTATGAAATCATGTGTGATGAGTTGCAGCCCGTCATTGCGCATCCGGAGAGGTATGTTTACGCCGGGAAGGATGTTTACTCGCGTTGGAAGGATAAACAATACAAATTCCAGATGAATCTGCTTTCGTTGGCGGGCGTGTATGGCGAGCCTGCTCGTGAAAAGTCCCATTATCTGCTGAACGAGGGTATGTATGATTACATCGGATCCGACATGCATGGCTTGGACAACTTCAGACGTTTCCTGCCTAAAATCAAATTGAAAACGAAGGAAATCGATGCAATAGCTCGATTGTTGGAAAATAACAAGAAACTGTTTGACTAACAGTAGCTCTAAGTGATAATAAAACAATCCCGATGGGTTTTCCCGTCGGGATTGTTTCGTTTATGGATGTGCGTTTGCTCAGAAAGTGTAGCCGATGGAAAGGTAGGCACCAACACCCTTGATGCAGTTCGACCATACGAGCGACGCTGAAATTGGGCCAAAGAAGCTGTTGTAGGCATAACCTATGCCCGCTCCAGAATACATCGTTGTGTTTTTGATGATGCCCTTCCCAAACGGATCAAACCCATACAAGAAGTTATAGGTAGCTGAAAAATAGTGGTTGTCAAGGAGCCTATAGCGTAAATCGAGGCGCGCAATGGCTGTGAAGTCATTGACATATTCGGTATGGATGATGCCGATGAAGGGCATCTGGTGATCGAAATGGCGCCCCACTATTTCGCTGCCGACGATGTTCTGAAGGTTGGCATAGATGGCCTCTCCAAACAGACAACGGGCATAGAGCTGGGGTATGAGGGTGAATCTACCGTCTTTCGGCGTAATGTAGCCTTGGATGTAATATCCAACCTCTCCCATGATATTGTTGCCGCTGACATCGAAATGCGCCGTACCGTTCAGGGCGGTGTTGATGCCTCGTTTGGCGAAATAGGGGTGGTCGAGGTTGTCGTACCTGAATTTGGCAAAGGGTGAGAGCAGGACGTTGTTTTGGAAGGACGATGCCGTGGAGTCTGGGTTTTGGTTGCCAGTGTCGTTGCCGAAGTCGAAAGGTGAGCCTTGGTCGAAGGCAGTGATGGCAAACGAGGCACCCACGGCAGTGCTGATGTTGAGCAGATGGAACTGCGATACGTATGCACTAATCTTATGCTGGTTGTATCGGAGATTGGAGTATTTTTCGTCAAACATCGCCTTGTAGTGTTCGCTCCTATAGTCGTAGGCCACGTTGAAATTGGCCAAGTTGATGCTGGAATAGGTTCCCGTGATATTGAACTTCGGGTTGTAGCTGAGTTTTCCGCTCAGGTTGAGTTTGAAGCCGTTGAGATGCTTTTCGTTGAGGCCCAATTTGAGCAACATGCCAGCACCTTCTTCTGTGTCGTAACGTAAGCCAAGGCTGAAGACATGAGGATGCGTAGGCTTGAATTTCATCGTCAAAGAGTAGGTGTCGATTACCTCTCCATCGATGGTGTCGAGGCCGTTTTCGGTCAGGTTGTAAGTGATGTCGTCAAAGGCACCAGTGCCTCTGTAAACGCTGACGGCATGGTTGATTTCCTTTTCCGAAATGTAGTTTCCGACTTTTAACTTGCCTTTTCTGAGTAGCCATTCGCATTTCGCTTGGTCGTCCAGGTTGAAGACAATGGAACTGATGAAAACTGGGGCGTCGGCCAGGTTTTTGGCTTTGGTGTTGTGAAGTGTCTTGGTAAGGGGCTTTCCAGTGATGGCTTCGAGTTGCTCTTTGAGTCTTCTAAAATCGGCTTCATGCTTTTTCGCCTCCTTGTAACCGCGTGTCACAAGCGTGTCGATGGCGTCGTGGTTAAAACTTAAGGTGCCATATCCCGTGATGTCGGGTGTCAAGTGAACATGGCATAAGGTCTGGTTTTCGTATCTCTTGGTGTTGACAGCGTTGTCAATCAGCCTGTTGAGAACGTCGGTGAGGGCCATATCGTCTTCAGAAATCACGGTGTCGGCATCCGTCACCTCAACGCCGATGATGATGTCGGCACCCATCTCAGTGATTACGTCGACGGGGAAGTTGTTGACCAAGCCGCCGTCAACGAGGATGTGATTGCCCATCTTGACAGGAGAAAATACGCCAGGGATGGCCATGCTGGCGCGCATTGCCGTGGGTACACTACCATGCCTGATGACGACTTCCTCTCCCTTCCTGATGTCGGTGGCCACACAAGCGAAAGGGATGGGCAAGTCATTGAAGTCCATTTCTTTCTGATAGCCAACGCATAGGTCGTTGAACAGGTTGATTAAGGCCGTGTTGTTGACGAATGCAGTGGGAATTACACCCATGGGTTGTCTGTCGTGGATGAAACGGTCGAGGCTGAAAGGAAGGTTGATGATTGTGGTGCTGTTGCGTTGTCGCGTTTCAAGTGACATGGTAGTACGGTCGATGCTGTTGCCCACATACTCCGACCAATTCATGTTGGCAATCAAGTCGGCCAATTCATCGGGAGAATACCCCATGGCATACAAGCCTCCGATGATGGAGCCGATGCTGGTGCCTGCCACATAGTCGATAGGAATGCCCACTTCCTCAAGGTATTTCAACACGCCGATGTGTGCGGCGCCTTTGGCACCGCCACCACCAAGCACCACGCCGATTTTAGGTCTTGGTGCCGCGATCTTGCCTTTGATGATTTTGTTTTGAGCAGGTATATGCAAAGCCAGGAAACAGGCTGTCATAAGTAAAAAGAAACGTTTCATGGTAAGTGATAAATACGTATTAAACAAATCAACATTGTCATTTAAAAAGAATATCCGAATGAGAAATAGGCACCGAAATGGTTTCCTTCAAAGTTTCGCATCCAATGCCCTGTTAGTGATATGGGTCCCAATGGCGTATTGTAAGCATATTTCAAGCCAGCGCCATGCGTTGGAATATAAATAGCAGGGTTGAAAAGGCCATTTACGTCGCACAAATACCACGCTGTTAGTGCGTTATACATGGCTGTCAAGTAATGGTTCCCGTAGAAGTTGTATCGCACATCTAAGCGGAGCATGGTGACGTTGTCACCGACCTCCTGTAAAGCAGTGTGTCCTATAAAGGGTATTTGCTGGTCAAAATGACAGCCTTCTTTTTCGCCCCCGTAAAGGTTCCAAAGGTTGTAATAGGTAGGGCTGTCCGAAACAAAGCGGCCATACACTTGCGGGATGATGGTGAATCGCCAGTTGCCGGGTGTGATGTAGGCTTTGAAAGTATAGTTAATGTCTAAACAGTTTTTTTTGATCCATTCATACCCCACGTTGGGCTTTGAAAGGTCTACATGGTAAAGTCCGGTCAAACGTGTAAAGATGCCATGTTTGGCGAAATAGTCGTCGTCAAGATTGTCGTATTTTGCGGTGATAAAAGGCGATAGCAGTTTGTTTGTCACAAATACAGCGGAGTCCAACGAGCTTTCTTCTATTGAGGAATTGTCATAGGAGGTCCTTGTGTAGGATACACCAACCGCTGTGCTGAAGTTAAGCAAATGGAATTGCGAGAAATAGCCGCTCGCCTTATGCTGTTGGTAACGCGAGTTGAATCCCCTGTCGCCATCCCCTTTCAGTCTGAAGTGATCGTTGCGGTATTCGTAAGCCAAGTTGAGGTTAGCTACTGAAGGTATAGAAAAAGTGTAGGTGAGATTGATCCTCGGGCTGTAACTGAGTTTGAAATTGGCATCGAATTTCGATCCACCGAACTTTTTGTCATTCAGTCCAATATGCAATAGCAAGCCAGCACCTTCGTCAGTGTCGTAGCGAACACCCAAGCCAAACAGATGGGGTTTCGCAGGTGTTACGTTGATGCCAAGGCTGTAAGTGTTTGAAAGGCGATTGGCCGTTGTATTGCTTGTGTCGTTTTCCAGGACTTGGTACGTGATATTGTCGAAGCATCCAGTGCCCCGATAAATCTTCATGACGTGTTCAATCTCTGCTTCGGAATACCGGTTGCCTACTTTCAGCCCTCCTTTGCGGATGAGCCAACGGCTGTCGCGGTCGCTCACGTTATCGATGGTGATGGAACTGATTAGCACCGAGTCGCAAGCCAGGTTTTTGGCATGTGGCGCATGAAGTACCTTGCTCACCGGATGTCCAGCCGATGAATCGACAATATGCTTGATGTTCAGAAGTTGGTCATGGAATGTATGTGCGCTCTTGTAGCCTCTTCCCACCAAGGTGTCGATGGCCTCGGGCGTGAAGCTGAGCATGCCGAAGCCGCTGATGTCGGGGATGATGTGTATGTCGCACATCTTTCGGTTTTCGACGCGTTTGGCACTCGTGCTAGTGATGAGCAGGCGGGCGAACACCTGTGGCAGCGACTTCAAGTCGGCGGCGGTAACACTTTGCGTTGAAGTGACCTCAACGCCAATGATGATGTCGGCTCCCATGTCTTTGAGCACATCGGCGGGGAAGTTGTTGACCAAGCCGCCATCGACGAGTACCATGTCATCAATTGCGACTGGCGAGAATACCCCAGGAATGGCCATGCTGGCACGCATCGCCAAAGGCACGCTGCCTTTGCGCAACACCACTTCCTTGCCTGTAATCATGTCTGTGGCCACACAAGCGAAAGGGATGGGCATGTCGTTGAAATCCATATCCTCCTGATAGCCCACACACATGTCATTGAACAGGTTAATGAGCGAACTGTTGTTGACAAAGGCATTTGGCAACTGGCTGATGAATGTGGTCTTGGGGTCTTTGTCGAAAAGGCTCTCATGGCTAAAAGGCACAAGGAGCGCCATCGTGCTATTACGGTTCCTGACTTCTTCCGACTTCATCTGGCGGTCGTTCTTGTTGCCGATATACTCCGACCAGTTTATGTTGGAAATGAGTTGGGTAAGCTCGTCGGGAGAGTATCCCATGGCGTAAAAGCCTCCGACGATGGACCCCATGCTGGTGCCAGCCACGTAATCAACAGGGATGCCCATCTCTTCGATGTATTTCAACACACCGATGTGCGATGCACCTTTGGCGCCGCCGCCGCCCAATACCACGCCAACTTTAAGTCGAGAATCGGGCTTTGTGTCTTTGTTTTGTGCATTGGCAGAAAACAAACAGGATAGAAGGAGTAGGAAGAAGGGAAGACGTTTCATCTTAATGCTATTTGCGTAAGGCTGTCGTATCAGGGAAGCCGCTGTTTGACGTTTGTTTGACGTGTTTACAGCGGCTGCCATGATGTGACAGCCCTACAAGATGTTATTTCAGTCCGCGAGCCTTCAGATAGGGTTCATAATCAGGGTCTTGGCCACGGAATTTGCGATATTGCACCATGCCTTCATCGTTGCCGCATTCCTGCAGGCAGTTCTTACGGAATGAGGCGGCCAGTTCGGGGTTGAAGAGGTCGCCTGAACTCTTGAAGTAATTGAAGGCGTCCTTGTCCAAAACCTCGGCCCAGGTATAGGCATAATAGCCAGCGCTGTAGCCGCCGTTGAAGATATGGCTGAAGTTGGTGCTGCGGTAGCGGGGCAAGATTTCTGGCATCAAACCTATGGCATCCATTTGCTGTTTCTCGAAAGCGTCCACGTCGAGGTCTTGCGGTTCAGTCAGCTCGTGGTATTTCATGTCGAGGATGGAAGCGGCGATAAGTTCGGTAGTCATGAAG
>Ga0247609_10005648_pt1 | contig 12234 bp, 8 predicted proteins | sample 172DNAGHGlowgp2_FD_193487 | JGI IMG/M metagenome (GOLD analysis project Ga0247609, IMG submission 193487) | Sheep rumen microbial communities from Palmerston North, Manawatu-Wanganui, New Zealand - 1728 DNA GHGlow gp2 | ecosystem: Host-associated > Mammals > Digestive system > Stomach > Rumen ... | reverse complement strand
GTTTTTATACAGACAGATATATTGCACTAGGTGAATACTATCTTTTGCAAGAAAAAACGGATTCAGCAATAATTTGTTATAATTATAGAATCACACATGATAATAATTTGAGAAACAAATATGATGTCTCCAAATCTCTATTTAAGATATATAATGAGAGAGGAGATTTGGGAAAAGCTATACACTTTGCATCAATGTACGTTGAAGCTTGCGATTCTCTTGATTTAGGCAGACGCCAAGAGTTGGCTGCAACAGTCAATAATCAGTTTCAATATCATTTCGACAAGGAAAAAGAGATGAAGATACAAGAAGAAAAAGAAAAGTTTCGTTTAATGGTTATCATTGTCTCAGTCGTTTCGATATTGGGAATCACTTTACTTGGATTATTGTTAATTTATAGGAAAAACCGTAATTTGAAAAGATTGTTGCTGCTCTCAAAGAACCTTGATGAAATAGAAAATAACCAAGAGGAGATAGAAGAAATGATTTCAGAAAAAGAAAGGGTGCTAAAGTCATCAAGAAAGTCGTATAAAAAAACCAATGAGGAGTTTGAATCTGTAATGCAAAAAATCCGCCGAATCTCCATAGAAATAGAGAAGCAAAATAATGAGCTAAAAAACAAGGAAAAGGAACTGAGTGACAAAATTGAACAGAACAGGACATATATCAAGTTGCTGCATCAGTCAGAGTTGGAAGGCAAGGCTGAAGATGTGGTTGAAGCAATTAAGCAAACAGCGTCGGGCAAAAAGAACATGAAAGCCGCAGACTGGAAACAGTTGTATAAGGCTGTTGACGAACTACACCCGGATTTCCATGCACAATTAATGGACAGGGAAGGAAAAATGACAGAACAAAAAATGCAAGTATGCTACCTTATGAAAATCGGACTGACCAATCTCAAAATACAAAATATTACCGGCCTTTCACGAGTTACCGTTTGGAGATGGCTCAAGAAATATGATTGGATAATTAGATAATAAGATATCACAGTTTTTATGCGAAGAGGTCGTCAAGAGTGAGTACAGACACAAAATCGTCTGAATGCATCCCTTCTTTAAGTCCGTATGTGGTGATGAGAGTGGGCCATAACGTTTCTTTCGCTCCAGTCTGCTGACGGAAAAGGTTGATTCTGCGCCTAAGTTTAAGGCTTTCATCATTTTGCTGAGCGTATTCCGTCTCACTGAATTTAATCTCCACAATATTGCTTACGCCGTCTGCACGTTCAAGCACCATGTCTATCTGTGCTTTAGGTGATTCGCCCTTGCTTCTCCAGGAATAGAATTTTGTGGCGATCCTGTCAATATGTAGAGCTTGCCTTATTTGGTTGACATGAGCCATACATACCTTTTCAAAACATAATCCGCACCAAGTGTTAACCTCTGGTGTTCCAATGTGGTTTGTCCAATAGTTCGTTTCAGCCTCTGCCCTCGGTATGAAAATATGATAGAAAAGCGAATAGAAGTCCGTAAGTTGATATATGGCAGAGGTGGTTTTTATTTTCTTTTCACGTACAGGATATTTGCGAATGATGTCACAGTTGACCAAATCCTCCAATTTGTCGCTCAGTGTGCCGCTGGATTGTATTTTCAGTTTAGAGCACAACTCATCACGTGTCAGTCCGCTTCTCATTTTAGCCAGTTCGCCAACAATGGCTATATATGAATCTGGAGAGTCAAACAGGGTTGAGTAAAGCCTGCGGTATTCACGCCTTAATTCCTCGTTTTCAGAAAAGAAAAGTCGGTCTATATTCATGGCAAAACTCTCGTTGCTGCGCAACATACCAAGATAATAAGGTATGCCTCCGAGTGACATATATGTTTTAAGAATGGACATACGGTCCCATTGGAAGTTACGGCTAATGAGATATTGTTCCGTCTCCTTGAGTGTGAAAGGATGCAGGTGGATTTCATGTGTAACTCGGTCATGCAGTCCTCCTTTGTCATTTATGACATGCTTTATCATCCACGACGTGGCGCTGCTACATACTATAAGGGTCAGGTTGCTTTGCATGGAAGCCCAACTGTTCCAGAAATAGCCCAACGCCCTCAAAAAACCGGAACGCTGCGTGTCCATAGATGACACTTCATCGAAGAAAAGGACACACGGCTTGTTTTTCTTCACCTCAGATTTCAGGTGTAGTTTTAGTTGGCGGAATGCCTCCATCCATGTGCGGGGTTTTTCCACAGCGTTTCCCGAGAAGTCGAGCAGGGCGTCAACAAAGGCTTCCATCTGCTCTGACATCTTTCCGTTGATTATTCCTGTCATTGAGAATGCAAGTGAATTTTCAAACAAACTTTTAACAAGAAAAGTCTTGCCGACACGACGTCTTCCATATATGGCAACGAATTCGGCATGTCCTGATGTTGTATATTCCTTTAAAAGCCTAATTTCCGGCTCTCTGCCTATAAGTGTATCCATAATAAATAATATTTGGTTGCAAATATAAGATTTTTTTTTGAGTTTTCGCCAAATCAATGCAAAAAATAATCGATTTGGAGAAAACTCAAGCCTTAAAATTGACCTAAAAAAATATTATTTTGTTGATATTCAGATATATTAATAAAATTGAGTTTTCGCCAAATCAATATAAAAATCAATCGATTTGGCGAAAACTCAAATAAGTAATAGTATAAACAAATGAGGTAATTCCTTTTACAAGGAGATGCGCTTCACATCCACATCTTTCTGATATTCGTTGAGGAACATGGCTGCCGACTCTCGGAATTTATCCGCCGACTCAGTGGTGTAGTAAGTGACTGACTTACCAAGAGATATCATACGGTGGATGTTGCTGTGTCGTTCCAGGTAGCTTTTCAGGCTGCTAGCTATATATTCCCCTTGAGCCATGATCTTCACACCAGCCGGTATGTACTTCTTGATTTTCTCAATCAAAAGCGGGAAATGTGTGCATCCGAGAATCAGTGTGTCAATCTTCGGGTCCATGTCCATGATCTTGTCGATGCGGTCTTTCACGAAATAGTTCGCCCCCGGCTTGTCGGCCTCTCCGTTTTCGATGATCGGCACCCACATCGGACATTCCAGACCGGTGACTACCGCTTCGGGATGGAGTTTCTGGATTTCGAGTCGGTAACTCTCCGACTTGATGGTACCCGTAGTAGCCAACACACCGATATGCATAGAACGCGAAATCTCGCCCACCACTTCGGCTGTTGGGATAATCACTCCCAGCACACGTCGGTCGGGTGCGTTTTCCGGCAGATATTTCTGCTGAATGGAGCGCAATGCCTTGGCGGATGCGGTGTTACAACCCAATATCACCAACGGGCATCCTTGGTCGAATAGTTTCTTCACCCCTTGCAACGTGAATTCATAAACCACGTCGAAGGAGCGTGTGCCATATGGCGCACGGGCATTGTCACCCAAATACACATAATCGTATTGAGGCAGCAACTTGCGTATGCCGTTCAAGATGGTCAGTCCTCCGTATCCTGAATCAAACACACCTATCGGTCCCGGCTTTAATGGATATTGGATCATGGAAAAAGAATAAATCTTTAGTTGAAAGTTGAGTGTTGAAAGTTGAATGTTGAGTGTATAGATTGTTGATAGATTTTGTACTGCTGCATTTCTTGCAATTACAAACAACTTGTCTACTCGTCTACTAAATATGAATTTATTTCAGCATTCTGATTACGTCTTCTGTTACGTTGTCGCCCATCTCCGGATTAACGAACGGGTAAGTGTCGCCGTCGGTATTGATGATGAAGGCATAATGGCGGTCCTGCGCCAACTTGCGGATGGCGTCGTTGATTTGCCTGCGCAGCCGGTCCATCACCTCCTTCTCTTTCGCTTCAAGTATTCCTCTTGCCTCGTTCTTGAACTTTATGCTTTCGTCCATCGCCTGCTGCAATTCTTTCTGACGTTTGAGCAATATGTTGTCGGGAAATGTGCGCTGTCCTTCAATATACTCGGCAAAGAGTTTTGAGAAATTATCTTCGCTTCGTTTCAGTTCGGCTTCGTAAGCCACGCGTAGTTGCTCGATGGTCTTCATCGTCTCGGCATATTCGTCCATCTGCTTCATCACCGTGCTGTAACTCAAATATCCGAATTTCACCGTCTTCTCCACTACCACCACATTCTGCACCACCGGATTGTTGAGGCTGTCGACCACAGCCGTCACCACACTGTCACTCTCATGTGTTGCTATATCTTGTGCATTCACCATCAGTGGCAAAACACATATCATTGCAAGTAAAATCAGTCGTTTCATCATAATTATTATCAGAAAAATTATCAATCAAACTCATTTGTTTTTGCAAAGTTAATGTAAATTAACTTGATACCCAAATTAATTGACAAATAAGATTAAGTAGACGAGTTGACAAATAGACGAGTAAATGACGAGACGGCAACGATGACGGATATATTAACATTATCGAAGGCGATCCGGAAGGAAGATTGTCATCAAAAGAGATAAACGACGTAGGATGGGATATGGAACGAGGGTTATGGTAAGAAGCAGAGGGGTCTTCCTGGATTCAGGAAGGCCCCTCTTTAGTTATCTTAAACCCAAACCGTTCTGATAAACGATTAGGGTTGAAGCGTTAATTTTACTTTATCACCACCTTTCGGCTCACACCGTCTGCGCAGATGATGTAAATGCCTCTGGAGAGTTCAGAAGGCGATGTCACGTTCACCCGTCGTCCGCTCATGTCGTATATGCCGTCGTTGACAAGACGGTTGGCAGCAGGGATTTCGTTGATACCCGTTGCAATAACTGCGAAGTCGGTGTCACGGTTTTCCTTCGCATAAAGCAATGCCACATCCTGCTGAGTCAGAGCTCGGTTGTAGATGATGAGGTCGTCGAAATATGCCTGAGCGCCGGCAATACCGTTACCGATACCCAATGAGAAGTATGTTGCGTTGGAGAGAGTCTCCAGCACCTTGGTGTAATCGAAGTCGGCCAATACCGTTCCAGCAGTAGACTCAAATATCCTTGTACGTTTCACGTTGTTCACGTAAGTGATTACACCATCTTCCGGACTTATCACGACAGTTAGCAGCACCCATTTTCCTTTGGTGATGTCGGTTTTTGCCGTCTTAGGGTAGTTTATACAGAAAGTGTCGGTGAGGTTGGTGTATTTCATATAGTTGTTTGAAGTGATAAACAGATGCGGGTTGTTTGCGACGCTTCCCACCGGCAGTTTCTCTGTGAACGACCACAGAGTGCCGAACATGTTGTCATCCATACGTTTCACCCACATGCTTATAGTTGCACCCTGCAGATTTTCGCTGTTTTTCAGAGGGTTAGGGAATCGGAAGTAGTTTCCGTTCAACTCTTTAATAGTACCTCCAGTAAGATATCCCACTTTTCCGCTCATTGCTCCGTCTTCCACCAATGTAGGCAGCACTCCGTTTGTCTGCTTAGCAAGAGTGGCTCGCTGAGTGTCGTTGAAATGGTTATACATAGGGGTTCCATCGAAGTCGTAATAAGCCACCATACCGGTTTGGTAGTCACCAGGGAGGTTGTTATCCGCCCTTGCCGTCACGGTGTAGTCCTTCTGGTATACATAGTTGTCGCATACGAGTCGGTGAGTCATGGTAAGAGTCACATTCTCATCTGCAGGGTTATAACGTCCGGTGTTAGACAGCACGTCAGGTCGAGAAGACACCCATTCGCTCTTCACCCCATAATAAGTTTCAGTCGACAGGTCAACATTCCTTGTTACAGTAGTGTTGCTGGCGAAAGGATTGGTTATCTTAGGCTCGTTGTAAGCGATTGCCCACTTAGGATGCATCTTCACAGCCCACAGACAAGTACCGGTAGTGGACGAGGCTGTGATAGAAATTGATTTCACAGTTGTTCCGTCGTACATCTGATCCAACACCACTCCCGAATAAACAGTACCTCCAACAGTGAGGCTTATATAGCCGGTGTTAGGAGTGGTGCTCCATTTACCGGTATAATCTCCTGAGATAGTTCCGTTTTCGTTCAGCACGATATCCTTAGGGGTGACACATTCCAGGTTCTGGTTATCGAGTTTATAGCGTAGCAGATGTACCTGATAACTTCCTGAAATCATCTCGTCGCTGAACTTCTTCTCCGACTTGATGGAATCGTCGTTGATGGTCTCTCCGTTAAATTCAAACGGGGCTGCACAAAGCCATCCCTCCTTGTTGACAAATAGTTGTCGCACACGGTCTTGGAATCCTTCGTTACCAGTGTTGAAACGAGTGTGGTATACCACATATGCACGTCCCTGCTCGTCCACCAAAGCCGAATTGTGTCCCTGAGCCACCTGTCCCGTTGTCTGGAATCCCAAAAAGTTGTGAGATGTGACAATGAGGTTACCACGAGTCTCCGCATCGTTTGTGCTATAGTTCATAGAGTAGTAGTCATACACAGCAGAACGTCCTTTTGAGTCAACGAACGGCCCGTTCGGATTCTTGCTTCTGAACACACGCATGATATATCCGTTTTTAGCCTCAAGTCCGCCGTTGGTTACAAACAAGTAGTAATAGTCTCCAATCTTTTGGATATACGGTCCCTCTCCCGACACATAATATCCACCTGCGATGTGGTATCCGAAATAAGGGTCGCAAGTGGCATGTCCATCAGAGTTGGTAGTCTCCGGATAAGTCACGGTATAGTCTCTCAGACCGGTGTTCTCATCAAGTTTGAACGTGAATATTCCCCCGCTCCAAGAACCATATACGAACCATAGTTGTCCGTTAGCGTCATAGTGCACACACGGGTCGATGCAGTTAGGCCACCATCTTCCCCAATCGTTTCCTTTTCTATAACGGTTCGGCAGGGTATTGCTTCCTAACACAATAGGCACGTCAGTCTTTGTGAAGTCCAATGTAGTGCTGTTTTCCACATTGAATCCGCTGAACACCACGGGTCCTTGATAAACGAACGGTCCGGTGATTGACGAAGAAGTGAGTAGTATGATCACGCAGTTCCATCTCGGTCCGTTAAGGCTCAGATACATGCACCATTTCTTCATCTTATTGTTGTAGATGATGTCGGGTGCCCACATATTACCATATACCGAAGTCCCCGTAGCTGTGCAATACGCCTGCGCGTCGAACGGTCCGAAAGTCACTTCCTTGACCGTACCGTTTACCAATGCATTCACCTTGGTGGTCTGATTTGTTATGAAGGCCTGATCAGGCTGGCATTTCACGATGTTGCTACCACTCATACGTCCGAAATAATCAGTGCTCAGCCCGGTCCATGACTGCATGTCGGATGAGCGGGCTGTGCCCAGATGGGTGCCGTAGATATAATACATTTTTGAGGCAGGGTCATACACCACACTAGGGTCATGAATACCCGCATACGTCTTGTTTTTGGTCTTTGACAATCCGGAAATATCCTTACTGGTCAGATATATGGTATCCGACTCTTCAGCAAAAAGTTGTCCGGAGAACATTGTTCCCGCCAAACACAACATAGTAGTTAATAGTAATCTTGTTCTCATGTAGTTAGTTATTTAAATGATTAATTTAATGTACAAGATATTTCTTTCCGTTTTTAATGATAATCCTTGAAGAAGCAGATGCCGGACGTCCGCTTAAATCATAGGCGACACCATTATCCGAGGCTTCATTCTCAATCGTCTGTATATCATCAGGCAGAGAGTTAGGCGTGAGGTCGATATAATCGATGTCAGGCATCCAAGCCGATGGATTAGACAGACGCACCACATTATTACCTTTCTGGAGATTTACTTTCAAAGTCTTTGTTCCGACAGTGCCCCATCCACCCGAATTGGCTGTGATGATAGTCACCTTCGTACCGTTCACGTTTACTGTGATCTTGCGGTTTTCTCCAGAGATAAACGCAATCTTCATAGTATATTCGCCTCCGTACTGGCTATAAACATTACGCCATACGAGGTCGTTCTTCTCGCTCATTCCGAGCCACCCCGCCTTATATCCGCAAGAGCAGGAGGCGTCGGCAGAATAGATACCTGTTTGTTCCACTTGATTGTTCTTAATCTCCTGATAGTCGGAGATATAAGCCGTTTCAGCCTCATATCTCACCCGTTCGAGTCGATATTCCGCCGTTGCCACATAAATCCGAGTGCCATGTGCCGGCACTGTCACTGTCATGCTTTCAGTATGTTTGCCTGCGTCACGCTTCTGGAACACGTCACGTAGCGCCACCGTACCACCGAGACATAGGTCAGCGAAATTCACTGTCACCTTCTGGCTATCGTCAGTAGGGTTATAGACGGCAAACGCCCGTTTCAGTCCCTCTATCTCCTCTAAGTCGCGTACGAGTATATAACATCCGTTCTGGAAGTCCACCGGATATGCCTGCTGGTATGTAGGGTCCTGATTGAGCGCTATGAGTTCCTTATTCTTGAGAAGAGTCAGTGGAGTGCCGCTTACCTTCCTCAGGTCGCATCCGATGAGCAGAGGCGAGTTCATGATACACCACATTCCGAAATGAGTCTTGTCTTCTTCAACCGACATAGAACGTCCCACTTCGAGCATGTCCATATCGTTGTAATGTCCTTCAGACGAATAAGCCGAAAGATACAGGTTTTCTCCCAAGATGCTCTTCACCGAGTTCCACCCGTCATAAATGTCGAATGTGGTGCGCCATGAGAACGCCACATCGTGAACCCATGTTCCCGGGTAATTCCAACGGCACACATTCAGACGCACATCGTCGCGTCCGGTCTTCTTGATGGCCTCGCTGATGGCAGTGTAACGCTGTTGAGGGTCCAACGCCAGTCCCTGACTGTTCTGCCCCGGGTCTCCCCCGCAGAAATCCACTTTCACAAAGTCGAACCCACATTCGTTGAAATAGAAGTTAGCGTCATGCTGGTCATAATTATAGAATCCCACATTAACACTGAGATAGTCTCCGTTATAACGGTTTCCGCATGTGTTGGCACCGGCATCGCTGTATATTCCCGCTTTCAGTCCCTTGCTGTGAATATAATCCGCTACCACCTTCAGTCCGTTTGGGAATCTGTCAGGATGAATGAGCAGTTCACCCGTTGTGGTGTTTCTGCCTCCGAAGAATCCGTCGTCGATATTGATATGGTCATATCCGCATGCACGGAAACCCTTTGACACCATCGCGTCCGCCTGTCCCTTAATCAGTTCTTCGTTGATATTCACGCCGAAGGTGTTCCAAGAACTCCAACCCATAGTAGGACCATTCTGAGCCTTGCAAAAAGAAGAAACGCCTAATAAAACTAATGTAAGTATCTTTCTTTTCATAATAACAGTTAACTTTTTATTTACAATAATGTTATCGTCAGTCAGTACCCCCTACCGCTCTATATATCATCAACCATCATCAACAACCCACTCATGTCATCAGACTTTCTCAAAAACCACATATTATTCAAAATACAAAATTATAAAATTTTCACGAAATAATTATTTTTGAATGAAAAAAAATAAGCTTTTATAAATTATGTAACATAAATTGTTCATTTTTTTAAAGTTTATTTATCAGAAACGTGTAAAAGTATTAATTTTGCACATAATTATTTTACCAAAAGAACAAATGTCACGTCATTTCCTCTTTTTCTGTTCATACAGTTATGCCATCCCGATTCTGCGTCCGCTTGAAGAAGAAATCAAACGTCGCGGTGATGAAGTGGCATGGTTTATGGAGTCGAGTTGCGATGTGAGCCTGCTCACAGATTCAGACAGACAGTTGCATAGTACCAAAGAAGTGAAGACATGGAATCCGGAAGCCGTGTTTGCTCCCGGCATATTCGTCTACGACTTCTTCCCCGGCGTGAAGGTAGAGGTGTTTCACGGTTACCCCATCTACAAGCGCGGCGGAACCGAAGAGACCCATTTCAGGATTAGGGGTTGGTTTGACATATACCTTTCCACCGGTCCTTCTTCCACTCCCATCTTCCTTGACCAGGAGAAGAAATACGGTCATTTCAAGACCTACGAAACAGGATGGGCGAAAGTGGACACCATCGTGAAGGCGAGGAGACAAGCAGAAAAGACGCATCGTCCAGACCACACCCCTACCATCTTTGTGAGCACCACGTTCTCCAAGAACGTGACACAACTGAGGAACCTTTTTCCTACGATAAAACGTCTGTCGGGAGAACGCGACTGGAATTGGATTATCACCATGCATCCAAAACTCGATGACCCTGAACTCAGAGATGACCTTACAAAGTTGGCTGAGACCCGCTCAAACGTGACTTTTATGCCAGTGACTCCCGACGCTTCTGTGATGGCTCAGACCGATGTGATGCTTTGCGACGCGTCGAGCATCATCCTCGAATATATGATGCTTGATAAACCGGTGGTGACGCTGTGTAACACCACTCCCGGCCCGCATCTTATCGATGTGAAGAGTCCCGACGATGTGGAATGTGCTATAGATAAAGCATTGACCCGTCCGTCGGAACTGATGGCAGCCATCAAGGAATATGTTGGTATGCATGAGGCACATACCGACGGTCACAACTGCGAACGCATAATGGACGCCGTTGACGACTTCATCAAGAACTATAAGGGAAAGTTGAAACGTAAGCCGCTCAATCTTTTCAGGAAAATAAAATTAAGAATCAAACTATTACGTTCAAAACCATGAAAACGATATTGACAGTAGGTGTATATGATTTGTTACACATAGGACATGTGGAACTGTTCCGTAAGGCCAAGGCGTTGGGCGACCGTCTGGTTGTTGCCGTGCAGTCGTCAGAGGTAGTAAAGCAGTTCAAGCCCAATTCCGACCTTGTATATAGCACAGAAGAGCGTTGCTATATGGTCAGGGCCATACGTTATGTTGACGATGTGGTGGTTTACCACAACGTGAAGGATATCGTGAAAGAGGTGGATTTTGACGTGTTTGTAACCGGTCCTGACCAGAATCACGAAGGTTTTCAGGATGCAATGACATGGTGCAGGTCAAACGGTAAAGAGGTGATAGTGTTGCCACGCACTGAGGGTATCTCGTCGTCGGAACTGAAGGATCTTATCCGCAGCATGTAGAATCACGAAACGCTTACATTCATTATCACGAATTTTAGAATTTCTATCACGAATTCAAGAATTTCTAGAATTTTTCGGTTTCTTAATGCTCCGACGCAGGAAAGCGTCGGTTCCGCGCTTACCCTAATGTCAGAATAACGCCGAGATGTTTATTGATTGTAGCCAACTTTCAACTCTCAACTTTCAATCATTCCAGGTGCGGTTAACTTTTGACTCGTCGTAGTCCTTGTAGGAATGTTCGAGGTCGAGGTAGAAGTAGTTGTGGGTGTGAATCTTATCCTCTGGCGGAGGTGTCATATAATCACCGAAGAGGCTGGTGAGGTAGGCGTCGTTGTCCTTCATACCCATCAGTTTTTTTCCTTCGAACGCTATTGGAGTAGGGTATCCAAGGACCTTCTCCCTGTCGACCATCCCCCCCAGTCCGTCGTTGTGGTTCACCACCACCATACGGCTCGATTCGAACGGATATTTGGTCATTACGCGCTTTATCTTTTCCTGTGTGCTTTTCAGGCTGTATATCTTCTTTATAAGCAGCGGAATCCAGGACCGAGGCCCATGTCCGTGCTTATATGGGTCGCGTGTGATGAAATAGAGGCGTTTCTTCAGTTTCCTGAATTTTCGGTTGTAACATTTCTGTGCAAACTTGCCTTCCGGCGCTCCGTCAATAGGGAATACGTCCACATACACTCCAGCAAGATACTGCCTGTAGGACTTCTCTATCACGGTGGTGTTTATGTCCTGTATCTTACCGAAATGGAGTGGATAGGAGTTGTCGTTTTCAAAACACACGAATTCATAACCATTTGGCAACCATTCCTTTGAATGGAGGATTAGTTGCTCGTAGTCGCTTCGAGGCATGGCAATGTCCATGTCGTCATCCCATGGAATAAAGCCCTTATGTCGCACAGCGCCCAAGAGGCTTCCATCAGCCAAGTAATAACGTAACCCGTGCGCTTGGCACATCTTATCTATCATTTCTACCACTTCCAGAAGCTTCATCTGAAGTGGACGGTTTACTTTATAGGACATAGTATTTTAGTTGAAAGTTGAAAGTTGAGAGTTGAAAGTTGAAAGTTGAGAGTTGAAAGTTGAAAGTTGAAAGTTGAAAGTTGAGAGTTGAAAGTTGAAAGTTGAGAGTTGAAAGTTGAGAGTTGAAAGTTGAAGGGATGTGGGAGGGTGATTATTTTTTGGGGAATATCTTGTGATAGACCTTTCTCATTTTGCGTTTTCGTTCATATTTGTCGATTTGTTTAAATACGAAGTCGACAGAAGAAG
>Ga0247609_10005646_pt1 | contig 12235 bp, 6 predicted proteins | sample 172DNAGHGlowgp2_FD_193487 | JGI IMG/M metagenome (GOLD analysis project Ga0247609, IMG submission 193487) | Sheep rumen microbial communities from Palmerston North, Manawatu-Wanganui, New Zealand - 1728 DNA GHGlow gp2 | ecosystem: Host-associated > Mammals > Digestive system > Stomach > Rumen ... | reverse complement strand
CCGCTGGCCACGAAGTGCATGGGTACAAAAAGGCCGACCTTGAAGCGCTCGATGAACTGTCGTCCTCCGAGAGTATAACCATTGCCGATACGACCGTCAACAGGGAACATCACGACGTCGAAGCTACCGGCAATCTTGCGAATATCCTTCAACTCGCCAAGGTATTGTTTCTCATGGGCAATCGGGTCTATCTCTTCATCGAATTCCTCACTATAGATAGTCTCACCAGGTACGGCTTCTGGCAGAAATCGCGCATACCAGTTGTTCAAGTCACCGGCATGGAAGATACGTTTACCTTCTGTCTCTACAATCCACGACACACCGCTGTCTGTGCTGCCTAATGCCCAAACAGATACAGTGCCGTCTGACCATGTGCCGCCCTTGGCCAACCATACGTCGGCATCTTCGCTCTGGGCTCTCCGATGCTTATATATATCCTTGGATAGTATATAGGTGATTTTATCATGCAGCTTTCTCCATTCGAAGATGGCACTATTGAAGTGGTCTTCGTGGAAGTGACTGGAAAATACATAGATGGGCTTGTCTTTCTTCAGAAACAGTGGCACGACACCATTCAAATCCATCCAATAATCAAATATTAGGATGGATTCCTTAGTCTCCAAAACAAAGCAACTATGAAAAATATACGTTAGTCTCACCTCCAAAACTCCTTGTCTCTTATCTTCTCGTCAATGTCTTTACATTTTTACTCCTTAAACTTTTGTCTATCTTATGCAAAGGTACGAAAACAGATGGAAAACACCATCGTTTTTATGTCTTTTTAAGAATGAAACACATCATGTACCTTTGCAGCAGTTAACATCAACACAAAGTACGGGCGACATACTGGGGTATAGTGATGAATAATTTAAAAAAATGTCGCTTTAGTATTCCTTCTCTTGAGAAAAGTGTTGTACCAGAGGCTGGCTAAAGTAGTGAAGACTGACAAGGAGCGGGATCTCAGGGACAGGTCAACAGATACAACTCCTTAGCGTGAATCGAAGTTCCTGTCTCAAATGATTGAGGGGAGACTATGCGAAAATTCTCTCTTGTATAATTTCCTCCAAATAATTTGCATTATTGAAATAATCTTTTTAACTTTGCAGAAAGATTATTATGGAATGACAGATAGTATAACTATTTTTCACGGCAGCAATGTTGTAGTGGAATTAGATTCTATTGTTTTTGAAAAGAGCTATAGCTTATGATAAACGTATTCTTTCCTGACGAAGAGATAAGCACTGACGACCTCTATTTTGTCTGCTATATGATAGAGCGGGTTGCACGCCATTTGAAACAACCCAACAAATATGTAGTTAACATGATGGGCCACGATGAATTAGCCAAGAAGCTGTCGTTGGCTGATACGCTGCATTCCGAGAATCCGTTGGCCGTAGAAGCAGACTGGATTGGCGATTATCAACTGCAGCCAGGCGATTATGATGTAACGAAAGTAGATGCTGAGCTTTGCCCAACCATTCCTACGGCAACACAAATGGGAAAAGTGTATAAGCGCTTGATACTTAACACCATCGAGTCAAATGAAGATTACGCAGACGCCATCCTTCGTGTCTACAACAATCCTATATGCACAGTCATAGACAATTATAACGCGAGTGCCTATTACGAACCATCTCCTTACATTGCTCGTAGCTATTATGCTGGGGGCTTTGTATAAATCACCATCCTCAGCCTTATTGGCTGCAAGGACCTGATGGCTGATTCGTACTAAGAATAAGAGTTATGGAAGACAAGTCAATAGAATCACTTAAACAGGAGTTTATCCAAGAAATAATGTCAGAGCAAAGCTTTGACACCCTTAAGGAGTGGCTCTATATGCATGACGAAGCCCGCTATGTGGCTTCGTTAACTAGCAAAGAACCTGAACTCATTGAATATAATAAAGAATTCGAAAAATTCCTCAGGAAGGGTCAAAGAAATAACTGAGTCTGAAACAGGGACCAGTCCTTAGTTACGGATGATGTAAGATGGATGAGGGATGAAATTAAAAGACAGCAGCAATCTCGTCCTTGATCATCTCACCCGGATGTATCAGCATTGATGATGTCATATTGTTGGCAGTTGATAATTATGTCCGCAAAGGTAAATAATAGTATTGAAATTCGCAAATAATCGAACTGCTTTTTTGATATTATTTCATTTCCACAAGGCTTCTTTGACAGCTGGTCAAAGTGTGGCGATTGCAATGTGAAATTATTTTTCTCGTAATTGTGCATCTCATTAGAAAAAATGTTGTATCTTTGTGGTCAGAAATTGGCAATACGGAACAAGGACACCTAAAACGTAAGAGCAATATGGAACAAAAACGTAATTACATATTCACAAAAAGTGATGATGAGTTGATAAAGATTCTAGCTCGTTGGTGGAAAATGAGCGAAGATGAGTTGTTGAAACCATTTAAGGTCATTGCGTCATTCAAAAAAGCAGACAAGAGAGATAAAAACGATCGAGAATACGGTTATTTCGTTGATGTACGTAATCTAAATGGAGATATTTTGTATTATCCACCCAAATTCGGACCTGTTAAAATATTCTCTTTATATAAGGATGGTTTTATGTCTAGTGACATTTGGCAGATAAATGTCAAATTGGCTCCTCGTTCACAAAGAGATAAATTAAAAAACCCATTTTTGCTAATAATGGATAATGCCATTGTTGGTAAGCCAAAAGTCCAATTTTTAGACAAACTCAAGAAAGAAAAACTTATTAGAAAGATATTTGAGGAGACTGGTTCCACGGAAAGAGATGCGAAAAACACTTCAAATGCCCTTCATGCGATTATGGGGGATCTTTATACAGAAACAGAACGCTTCGTGTTTGAGTTACTTCAAAATGCCGACGACCAACCAGAAGATGGTGAAATGGTTAATGTAAAACTAAAAACCTTAGAAGAGAATTTACTGTTTTTGCATACGGGAAAGCCATTCACAGAAAATGACGTTGAAAGTATTTCAAGTATAGGAGATAGCACAAAGAAAAAGGATACAGAAAAAACTGGATACAAAGGAATTGGTTTTAAGTCGGTGTTTTCTGATGCAGATACCGTTTATATTGATTCTGGTAATTTCTCGTTCGCTTTTGATAAGAATTCTCCATTGTATCCTGAGGAGGCAAACATGGACGAAATCCCTTGGCAAATCAAGCCTATTTGGGAGGAAAAATATCGTCTTCCAAAAGAAGTCCAGAAAGAAGATTTGTATTTTTTGGCTCCAGTTGGAATAGCACTTAATGTTGGTAGTGACAAGATAAAGACCTATAACGATAGAATCTCTGAATTACTTACAAAACCGCAATTTACATTGTTCCTGAGAAATGTTGGCGAAATATCCTTCGAAAGCAAAGGAAGAGAAACCATAACCATAAGGAAACAAGTAACAGATTCTGGAATTGTTCAAATCACTTCTAATAGCATCACAGAGGATTGGATTACGAAGGATTATATTGTTGACATTTCTGAGGAAACAAGGGAGGCCATACAGAATGAGAAATTAGTCCCAGCCAAATTGAAAGAAGCAAGGAAAACAAAAATAACCTTCGCTGCAAAAATTGATGACGGAACTATCATTCCCGTAGATGATGCTGTATTGTATACATACCTTCCTACCAAAGTTGATGATTTTGGATTCAAATTTCTTGTTAATGCAGACTTCTTGACGACTGCAAGTCGTGAACAAATTCATTTCAAGAACATTTGGAACAGGTTCCTCTTCTCTCAAATTGGAGGACTCTTGCTTGACTGGATTAAGGGTCTAAACAGTTACAAAAGTGCATTGAGTTTACTGCCATCAAAAGTTGATGATGTAGAAAATCTTCTCTCTAATGACTTCTATAGTGCATTGATTCATTCTATATCAAATACACCTTTTGTAAAGGGACATAAAGGGAATTTGCTTACTATAAAGGATATTATGCTTGATAAATCAGGCTTATCAGAGATTATTGGCAAAGACTTGTTTTGTGAAATAATTAATCCCGGCAAATCTCTCCCGTTTGACGAAAAAGACGAAGACTCCTTATATAAATCCTCTCTTTTTGACGGTATTGAAGCGATTACCCCCCTTGCTGTCCTTGAGAAGATAAAACTAAATGTTCTTTTCCACAAATGGTTTCTCGATGCTGATGAGAATCAAAAAAAAGCGTTTTATGATTGGCTTATAAACATAAACACAGAGAAGCGAAAACCCGCTATCCAGGTATTGGTAGACAATTTGCCTATATATAAATTCGGGGAATCATATAATTATAAGAAATGGGTAGAAGAAGATACGAATAAATTTGTTATTCGCTCTCAACATGCAGCATTAAAGCCAATATTTGAGTATTGTGGATACGAGTGTTCAGACAATATAGATGAATCACCTATTGCCTGTTTTTATTCTGATAATGTCATCAAATCAACATTCTCATACATTTTTGGTCATTTAACGAGTCGTGATTCTTTTTCCAGATGGTTGGCAACATCTTCAAATGAAGAACTCATAATTCTAATTGATTGGTTAGTTTTCCAAGACAGAACTAATCACAAAGCAGTTTCCGAGTTTGTAGAATCTTTGCCTATCGTTAAGTTTAATGATGTTTCGATGACAAAGCTATCTGCTAGTCAAGATGCATCAAGAATAATTATTACGAACAAGTTGGAACCAGTCAAGTATATATTGACGAAGATGGGATTCTTGTGTTCTCAGAATTTAGAGAATTCTCCATTTGCAGCCTTAATCTCACTGCCTAAGGATATAGATTTGTTTAATAGGATTAAAGAGAAAACAAACACCGCACCGCTTAGTCCAACAGAAAAGATAGAGTTGTTCAAAATACTTAAGCAGCTTACAGGTGTAACCGACACTCTGTTGTCACAAATAGTCCTGTTCGCCAATAATACTGGTACCCATCGTAAATGGCTAAGTGTTATGACAGCTTTTTCTACTGATCTACCTGTGTGGATGCATGGCTATTCTATAAGCGAGAATGAAAATTTCGAAGAATTGCAACCTTATTTGGTTAAACATGAACACATCTTTGCGGATATAGTTAAACCGAATATAGAAGAAATCGCAAAAGGAACACCTCTAAAAGAAATATATTTATCATACAAGGATTCTTGGACGTTAGAGTTTTCGAAGACCATCATTAATAAATATGGTATGACATTACCCGTAATAGATTTTGTTGAGAAGTTACAGGATAGTGATTCGAAAAAATATTTCTTCCAGAAATTACAATATATAAAGTTAAACCTTGATGAGGTATATTCAAACACATCTCCAGTTTATAGAGTATTATCTCTTGCTTTCCAAACTTTAAACGACGATGAACTTCGTACCTTATCCGGGAAAATATTGATAGGTGAAAGGACACTTTCCTCATTTATGGTGAGCGATGAAATCTCATTTGACTATCATGAAGGGAAGCATATCCGATTACCACTTATCAAATTACTTCCTTCTTATGCCGATACAGGAATTATTCAAAAGATTAAAAATACTCTTTCAAACTTTGATACGGTTTCATTAACCAGACTGCTTGCTCTTAAACCGATGAGTACACAAGAGGTTTGGCAGAAAGTTGATAGAACTAATGGCTTAACCCCATATTCATTTCTGCTGGGGATATATCGTACCAGAAAGGTTAACAATTATTATAATAGCTACGTTCCTAACGTTGATTTGGCAGAGCAATCAGACTCTTGGATTGCAGAACTGCTTTCTATTATGTATGAACAAAAAGTAGAACTTTACAATGATTGTTTTGGCTATAGGCTTTCATCATATTTTAGCGGCTACATTTCCAATGATTATGTTAATCCAGATGAGACTATCCTTTATTCAATTGAGAAATGGGCTGACACAGACGAAAAATTGTCTTACATAATAGGACTAGGGGTCAAAACTGAGCGCACTAATCTTATAAAGAGCAGGAAGGGATTAATAAATAACGAGATACTTAGCAGTAGTGATGTAGAAAATCTTAAAGATTACATAACTTCTACCATCAATTTGCTAAAGTCAAAAGCACTTTTGCCACTTCAAGGAAACAATCAGGTATTAGGAGTGTTGGCGTTAGTACCCTATTCGAAATATCTGGTAATTTCTATTGATAAAGAAAAACTGTCTGCAAATTCTATTGAGTATTCTTTGCCTGAATATGTGAATTGGAAACAGACAAGTGCTCTCACAGTATTCATGTATGATGGTTTGATGCCGTATCAACTAAAGAAAACGAATGATAACGATTTGCTCATTTGTACATTTGAGAGAGATAACTTTTATTACGATAGCGGTAATAAAAAGCTGTACGTCAATAAGTCTTCTGAAGTTCGTGACACGTTGTATGCCATAGTTTCCAACACGTCTATACCATTTACTGCAGAAGACTGGCAACAATTATATTATGACAATTTGGTATCAAAGTCTGAGGTGGAAAGTCGTGAGCAAGAAATAAAAGAGCTAAAAAATGAATTAGAAGAGTATAAAAAAATATTTGGTAAACTTCCTCCAAAAGAAGAAGCAAAGAAAGTGGAGGATAAAAAGGAACCAGATGGAAGTGAAGACAAAGCAAATAGAGAAAAGTCAAAATCCAATGAGGATAAGGAATCTAGAAAAGACGATGACCCGACTATAAAGAACGGTAATAATTCTCAAATACCTAAATCCAAACAATACGAGGCGCAAATTGAGGCTCAAAAATTCCTTATGCAAGAAGAACCTTCATGGCACTTTCCACTTCATTATGGTGAATACAAGGAGGACGGTACACCTTACCATTTTTCAACTGTAGAGTTAGAAGATGAAGAAGGGAACCCCGTAGCCATAGTGCTAAAGAGTTACAAGAAGCAAGATGAGCCGTTCAAACTGAACCCAGAAGAATTGGATTACATTTTTAAGGATTCTGCCTATCTACTTATCTACATAGGGGATGATATTAAGAGAATAGATAAGGAAGACCTTGTTAGGAATCAGTCTAGTATATCACTTTCTTTCAGTACTGAGAATCTTGATATTGAGGAGCGTATAGATGCATTCTGCACTACATTACATTACTTCAAAGAATTGCATTTTGATTTCAGCAGTTTTAATATTGCTGAGAATGCCGAATCTATCAAGAATATCTTTAAGAAAAACGAGGGAACGCAAAACACTAATACAGAGGGGGATTTGTAATGAAGTATACAAGGGAAGAATACGTTAGATTTCTCTGCACTGAGTTAGAGGCTCAAGAAAAAAGTTACGAGCAGATAGTCAAAACAAAGGCAACTGTTCTTAAAGACAACGGTGAGGTTTTTGTTGGCATGTTCCAGAGGATTAATGAAGCTGGCTTTGCTGTATTTAAAGTCCGCAATTCTGAAAACATGCCTCGTAAGAATTCTTTCTGGTCTGCTGTTTACCTGAACGGAGAAATGGGTAAATTCAGGAATTGGGGCGATTTGTCATGGAATAAACTTCGAGAAGAATATCAGAGGGACTTTTCTGATTGTCTTTGTGCCTGGATTTCTAAGTCCGAAGACTCAGAATTCTGTCTTGTCGGAATAAAAAATATGACAATTGAGTTTACTGAATTACTGGAACAGGGAAAGACCATTATTGCATTTGGTCCCAAAGATCCGCCATTGCAGTACCTACTGAATCTTATCCAAATCGTAAAAGATGAGCAATGCCAGGATACAAAACCAGTTTTGGACTTCGAAGAATGTGATAATCAATGGAACCCAAGGAAGATAGGAGCCAAGGAAGATCTGGTGTTTTTACTCTTAGATGGCCACTCTAACGAAAAAAGTATTGTAGTTCAGGGACCTCCAGGAACCGGTAAGACTACAAGAATGGCTCAACTTGCAGCAAAGCTGTTAAGGGAGAACAAAAGTGTCCTTGTGACCGCTCTGACCAATCAAGCACTTATTGAGCTTGCGAAGAAAGATGACTTACAGGAATTTATCGAGAAAAGAAAAGTTTCAAAAACAAGTCTCACCGTTGATGAAAAACGAGAGCAGCCAAATCTGCAAGAGATAAAGGAGAACAAATGTAATGCCTCTTCTGGCTACTTATCACTTGCCACTTTCTATTTGTCCAGTGGGTGGGCAGTAGATGTTACGGACATTCCATTTGATTTTGTGATTATGGATGAAGCGAGTCAGGCCCTACTGCCAATGATTGCCGCATCCATGAAACTTGGAAAGAGAGTTATTCTGATTGGTGACCAAAAGCAACTTCCGCCGATTGCGTTAACAAACGAAGATACTATCAATAGATTTGGTTGGTCGGATATTATCAAAGGATTCCAATCAATATGCAGCCATTTTAGTTTTAGCTCATTTATGTTGAGTGACACATATCGAATGACTGCAAGAGGAGCTGAATGTACGGGAGCATTTTATAACAACGAGTTGCATTCCGTCTCTGAGTCGCAAGAATTTGTTACAAGCATTTCAGACCTTAACCCCAAAGGTGGAGCAGTAATTAAAGAAATGAAAATGAGAGTCGGGGACAAGAACCCACAAAATGCTTTCGACTACATTTTTGACCTAGCGAAGAGGATTCTTTTGGAAAATTCTAAAGCAGATATTGCAGTTCTGTCAAAATTCAGGGAAACAACTCGTCAGTTGCAGAAATATTTCACTTTAAAATGGGATGGAAAAGACTATCCAGACAACATAAAGATAGATACCATTGACAGGGTACAAGGTTTGACAGTACATTTCTGTTTTTTCCTTATCCCTAATGCATCTATAAGGTACTCATTGGAGACGGAATTGTTTAATGTGGCTACATCGAGGGCGATGAACAACACCATTATAGTGTTGCCTACTACATTGTATAAAGAACTAATTCCGGAAGAAGTCAGGAACTATCTTATGAAGGCTAAACAAGGAGGAGGAACTTCTGTCAGCTCTCAACCAAAAGTTATATCGTCTGGTGATGTCCATGTAAAGGTCATTGACAAGATTGATTTATCAAGGTTTGAGACTCCGAAGCAAAAATCAGTAAAGTCCAGTGCGAAGCGTAACTTATATATTATTGATACGAACGTTTTTGTCAACTGTCCTGATATTATCTCCAAGATTGACGAGAAATATATGGTGGTGTTGTCTGCTAAAGTTATCGATGAGCTTGATAAACTTAAAATAAAATTGAATGCGACGGAAAGGCAAAATGTTGAGAAGGCTTTGCGCAACATTAATCGGGCGATGGATAAACGGGATATTAAGATGGAACTTTCTAATGTTGAGTTGCTACCTAATGACTTCAACAAGAAATCGTCAGACAACAATATCCTGACCGTTGCGCTAAAGTATAAGAATGAGAATCCGATACTTTTGACTTCCGACAATGGACTGCAAGTCAAGGCTAAAGGATTAGGGGTAGCAACAATTTCGCTGAAGGATTTCTTGAAAAGATGAAAAAATGCAACGGATCAAGATGTTATCGAAAATAATTGAAGAATACAAGGTATGAAACGAAGACGCGATTATTGTCATTCTTTATTGGTGTTGATGATGCTTATAACCAATACCTCATGTGAACACATTCCCACAAAACCTGTTGTGAAGTATGATTCGGAAAAAGCCATGATACAGGTAATTCAAACGGATACAGCAGCTCATGATTCTGCCTTTATCTCAATCGGTAGCATATATCAAAGTGTAATACCCATAAAAGATACTGTCAGCCTATCCATTACAGGGACTATCAAGAATTTGAACCAAATTGAAGTCGCATATAAACTAGCAACACATAACAACACATTTGATGTAACCGTTCGTACTTCGCGAACGAGCGACACAATATTTCATTATAGATATAACACCTTTGACATTAAGCCGATTAATGTTGCAGAAGTTGTTTCGGGGCCATGCAGAGGCTTTTATGACGTAAATAATAGAAGGGATTATCATGGAAAAATAAGACAATGGATTTTCAACAATAATCTTTCGCCAGATAGTTCAGTCATAGAGACAGCTAACTCTATTTTACGACAGTTCAATTATTCTGGCAAGAATGAATATAGTGCATTAAACAATTCAATACCTATAGTTAATAGTTTATCTGGTTTGAAATTCCGATTCAATGCACAATTGGAGGGCGATTTCTTTTATTTATATGCATATTCTTGCAGTTCGGGGAAGCCCATTAAATCTTTTGTAGAATCTAAGATAACCAAAGGGTTGAGCGACGCTCATCATTCAATAGGTGACGAATTTGCCTGTAGCAATAACGGCGGTTCTGGGCCTAATGTTCTTTTTCTTGTTGGTATCAATAAAAACTGGAAATACGAAGCACTTCCTGTGGGCATAATTGTCGTTGATGATATTGCCCCGGAAATAAGAGCGAGGGGGCACATGCCAACTCGATATAGAGGTTTGTACAACTCATATTATGACTATGGTAATGGATCATCGTTATATTGGTCAAAAACCATTACTTTGCCAAGACAAAATATGGTTATCAATATTCCAAACATTTCTGCAAGTATTTCATCTTACGTGTCCGTTTCCTATGGGAATTTTGAAGGGAATGACTATTCTGGCTATAACATACCTTTTTATGTTTCCATATCTGGAGATGTTTTATCACTAACAATTGGATCGCATCGGTTAAATGGGAGTTCCATTAAAAATGATGAATGCATACGACTTCATATAAGAGGACTACACACAGGTGACAATTCTCTGCCACTAACAGCAGTTGATTCAAGAGGGAACAAATCAACAAGTTCATTATCAATTCCATTAGTCACGATTCGAAACAACCCATCATATCATGATGATGAAGATTATGACGACCTGGAAGACAGAATAAGTGATTTGGAAAGCAGATTGGATGATTTAGATGATTAGAATGCAGCATGTGACAAAAATAGCAGTTGAAAACAATGGATATTGTGATGAAATATAGCAAGAATCAATGAAGGTATACTCTAGCCATAGTGTATCCATACTCTAGGCTGCTTCTAGGCTTACTCATGAGTATACCAAGAGTATGGGTAGAAGAAGGCAGAAAGCAGCCTGAAAGGAGATTAAACGATAGAAGAAGGTTGACGTACAAGGTAAGAAGTAATAACATAACAAATAGAAACGTTATAGAAATAAAGATATAAAAGATATGACGAAAGAAGATATACTGAGACTAAGAGATACGGCAGAACAAACGCGAGTGCAGTTCAAGGAGCGTGTGACTCGCGACAACAAGTATGACGTGAGTTGCGAGATGGTAGCTCAAAGCAATTCTCGTGGCGGAATGATTGTAGTGGGTATTGATGACAAGACGGGACGTATCAATCCGCTCTCGTTTGTTGAGGTGCAAGAGACGACTAACTTGTTAGGGAGTTTGGCATCGGAAGGTGTGGTTCCACAGATTCTGCTCGACATCGAGAATGTTCAGATGGATGGTGGTGTCATCGTGGTGGCTACCGTCAAACAAGGCAGGAACAAACCTTATCGTGACAGCAAGGGAATTGTATGGGTGAAACAAGGGGCTGATAAGCGAAAAGTGTTTGACAACGCTGAACTGATAGCCATGCTGATGGAGAATGGACAGATGCATCCAGACAGCATGCCTGTGAATGGCACCAGTATCAAAGATTTGGATGAGAATACCTTGCGGGACTATCTGCTCAACAGATTCCGTAGCGATTTTGAGCGGCAGCAGATGTCAATAACGGAATTGAGGCATAGAAAACTTGACGAGATTACCGATGTCCTAAGCCAAACACCAGAGGGAATCTTGAAGAATAATGGTTTGATCATGGAGGACGGAACACTGACTGTTGCCGCCTTGATGCTGATGGGAAGGTACCCTCAACGCTGGTTGCCTGCCTTTACTGTTAGATGTGTCAGTTTTGTGGGTAACAGCATTGGGGGCACGGAGTTCCGTGATAAGAGTGGGAATGATGCAGATGGCAATGCCGTACACCTGTACAACTATATCATTTCATTCCTGACCAGGAATCTTCGCAGGAAACAAGTGGAAAAGAATTTTAACAGTCAGGGCGAGTTGGAGGTCTCAACCGCCAGCCTGTCAGAGATTGTCACGAATGGCATCCTACATCGCTCGTATGTGATAGAAGCACCATTGCGGGTGTTCATCTTCGACAACAGAATTGAGATTCACAGTCCAGGACTATTGCCAGAGGGTGTCAGCATGGAAAGCATTAAGCATGGCGCATCTGTGCCAAGGAACAAGTTGCTGTTCAATCATGGTATCAACTTGTTGCCATACACTGGTGC
>Ga0247609_10005645_pt1 | contig 12237 bp, 8 predicted proteins | sample 172DNAGHGlowgp2_FD_193487 | JGI IMG/M metagenome (GOLD analysis project Ga0247609, IMG submission 193487) | Sheep rumen microbial communities from Palmerston North, Manawatu-Wanganui, New Zealand - 1728 DNA GHGlow gp2 | ecosystem: Host-associated > Mammals > Digestive system > Stomach > Rumen ... | reverse complement strand
ATAGTCGTAGACATTCAGCGTAGGCTTAGAATAGAGCATCACATCACGCTCAATACCGCTGATGCGCCAGAAATCCTGGCACTCGAAATAGGATCCATTGGAGAAACGGTAGACCTTCATTGCCAACTTGTTCTTTCCCACTTTGACGTATGGCGTAAGGTCGAACTCGGCGTTGGTCTTGGCATCTTCAGTATAGCCCACAAACCGCCCGTTCACCCACAGATAGTAGGCCGATTTCACCGCACCAAAGTTGATGAAGGTCAGGCGGTCTTTCCAAGTATCGGGAATCTCGAACTCCGTCAGATAGCAACCTACGGGGTTGTCGACCGTTGGGGCCAAAGGCGGCTCGTTGGGGCGGAACTCGTTGTCCACGTTGACATAGATAGGCGTGCCGTAGCCGTTCAGTTCCCAGTTGGCCGGCACTTTTATCGTGCCCCAATCGGAAGCATTGTAGCCTTCTTTATAGAAGTCGGCAGGGGCTTTCGACGGCGAGTCCACCCAATGGAACTTCCAATCGCCGTTGAGGCATTGCGACCATTGGCCATCCACTGGGACGACATTCGTCCGAGGATACAGACGATTGATTTCGTGGATTTTGACATCGTTCCATGCATTCAGCTCAGCCTCGGTTTGGGCAACGAGGGAAACTACTGAACTAAGAAAAACCAGCAAAAAGACAAACCTTTTCATAATACGATATTTACATGATAACACAATTCTTCTTTTGAACACGGATAAAGCGGATTTATCGGATTTACAAGGCTTTGCCTTGTTGACATTAGGTATTCTATCAGTGACATCCGTTCAATCCGTGTTCGGAATGACTCATCAGATTTCCCGCATCAACATCTGCCGTTCGACATCGGGTATCCGTTCCGCCTTGTTCGCCTCGCGGTCGAAATAGACCACCACGGCATGGCACAACGTCTTGATTTCGTTAGTCTTGACATCGCGCAGGCATTGCTCCATCTTGAAGCTGGAGTTACCCATCTCGGTGACGCGGCTCTCACACACTATCTCGTCGTGGAAACGAACAGGATGACGAAAATCCAAGTCGACATGGACGAGGACATATTTGAACGTAAGCCAATCGATTGGCGTTTGGAAGACATGCTCGAAGTAGCGGCTTCGGCCCATGTCGAAGAAGTTGCATTGCGCCCCGTTGTTGACGTGGTTGTAAGGGTCGAGGTCGCTCATTCGGATTTGTATGGGACTGGAGAACATGTTAGTTTAGAGTTTAGAGTTTAGAGTTTAGAGTTGAAGCTCCGCTCATGTCATCCCTGCGGGGGATTGTGGGGTGGATGGGATCTATGAGCGGGAGTGTTTGAAGTTTTGAGTTTTGAGTTGAATCATCGGAGAATTCGAATGTTGATCATTGGCATTGGATTACGGCACTCTGGGCTTTCTAAACAATTACTTCAAAGATTCGCTTCCCATTCCATTCAATCCATTGAGGTTCAACGTCTTGTTTATTTTTTGAGAAGTCGAAGGTGACGAGATAGCCTTCATTCATGCCACGAATGGTCAGATAGTCGGAAAGTTGGTCGCGGCCCAATTCCTCGTATTTGTCGCCGTGCCAAATCTTCAGCTCGATGACGAACTCCTGTTTGTCGTAGGTCACCACAAGGTCCATGCGGCGGTTGTCACGAGTCTGTGGCTCAGCGTAATAGAAGCCGATGCCATTGATGATGGGTTTGAGGAATGACAGAAACACCAACCTACCCTGTCGTTCCAAAAACGCTTCATCGCTTTTTCGGTATTCTTGGTGCATCAGGTCCGCAAAACGGGTAACCACATGCTCCATATTGAGTTGTCCGTTACGCACATAGTTCAGTTGGAAAGGAGAAAGTTTCGCACTGTTTTTTATCGTGTAATCCAATGTAAAATAAAGGAATAGGGCTTCCTCGAAAATCAGGTTGTGAATCATCACACGTCCGTCCTTGTTACGAATGTATGTCTTGATGACCAGATACTTGTCGGAGAGTCGGCGGCGGATGGTTTGCAGCATCGTGGTCTTGCCATACTGCCGGGCGCGATTGATGGTGAAATACTCACCCGCATCAATCAGTTTCTCGACGGCGGCGAAGCGTTCCGCCGTGTCCACCATATAGTGCCTTTCGGGGTTGCAGCTGCCTGTAACGTTGAATTTTTTCCTCATAAAGCATCAGTTTTCGCACTGCAAAGGTACGAAGAATGATGGTGAATTGCAAGAATTGGGTTAGAAATCCCAATCTTCCCAATGAATTATACACTCAGTGGCATTTTCCTTACCATCGTCAAGGTTGCAAAACAAATCCATGGAAAGCAAGTCTTCAAGGTTGTCGACGGTGCAGGCACATTCCCTCATTTGGCGTTCCTCGCCCCCATTCCACATCAGGAAACCGACGGCTGAATATGACTCATTTTTTGGGACGAGCAAAGCCTTGAAACAGGCATCGGGCACTGCCACGCCGTTGTGTCCGATCCTCAGCGTGTCGGCGTTCAGGAAAGCAGGGCCACACACCACAAATACCCTCCCGTAATCCTTTGCCAAAGCGCGAGTTTTCATTTCCAGCTGGTTCCATCGTCCATTGTTGAGGGCCTTGTCTTGAGGGAAACAGTTCGTGAAATAGAAACTCTCCAACATCGCCACGCTATCCCATTTCATGTCGCCGGCTGGAGCAAGATGGCCGCGCGAATAGCCCGAGTTGCGATAGTCGTCATTGTCGGCTTGCTTGCTCGTGCAATCGGGGTCGGCCATAAATCGCAGGCCCCTTCTCGACCACGGGCCGTCGGTTTCGTCGGCGGTTAATTCGTAGGCGACCCAGTTGGGGATAAGGGTTTGGGAATTGTATGAAACGGTATATGCGAAATGATGTATGATGATTTCGTTTGGAGAAGTTTGTGGAAGTTCCAATGAACGCAGCGACAACAAGGAATCGACAGGTGTTGATGGACGATGGGGAATACATGCCATCAATAACAAACAGGCGGAAGCCAATACTAATATCCTATGACGAACTGACATTTTTATCGTTTTGGACAAAAAACACCATGTGTTTTTAATTGCTCTTCACTTCCAAAACCGCAAAACCGCCACCTCTCCCAACAAAGCCAACAAGGCCATCATGACGAACCATTTCCACTGCGACGACTGGTGGGCCATGGCTTCCACGAGGTCGGCGGTGGCGAAGTCGGAAGTGTCCAAAACGGCAGCCACGTTGAAGCCGGCTTTCTTGAAAGTCGGCTCGATGGCGTCGCGAGCAACGAAGTCCATTCGCGATTCCACGCGGCTTTCGTTCCATGCCGTCGTGCGGTCCAGGGTGTCGTTGACCAACAGCTGGTAGAATCCCGCCGATGGCAGATTGTCGTTCAAGTAGAGATACACCTTGCCGTTTCGGATTTCGGAGGCGGGCATCAACTCAAACGAGCGGTCGGCATTAGCGAACAGGAAACGATGGTCGCCATCAAGGTTCATGTCACTCAGGGTCAGCATCTTGTCCAATCCGATAGTATAAGCAACCTTGTCCATCTTGCCGCCCATAAAGGCCATTTTTACCATCATCGGGACAAACAGTGCATTGTCAGCCAAGTCGCTCCAATTGGAGTTCAATGCCGTGGCCATCACAAAGGCTTGCCCCTTCCCCACCGTCTCGGTCAGCAAGAGCGGGTCGCCATTTTGCAGGGTCAACAAGGGCGTTGCCATACCGTTGGATTTCAATCGGATATGCTGCTTCACCTTGGGCAAATCGGGATGTTGGGGCAAATCGAGGATGACATCGTTGAAAAATGTGTGTTGCACGGCCAAATCCTCGACAGAAGTGCTGTTGGTGTCGGCTTCCATTAGTGTCAAGGCAAGTTTCTGGTACAAATAGTTGTTGCTTTTTGGATCGCTGGCCGTTGGGAAAACCACGAGGCTCGCACCTTCGCTGACGGCATCCAACAGGGTTTGCTGCAAGGTCTCGTTCATCTTGGCCGACTCGTTCACAATGAGCAATTGCGCCTGCGCAATCGCACCCAAATCGAAGCGCGAAGGCTCCATCAGCGTGTAGTTGAATTGCTCATCGTCATCGAAAAGCAAGGCACAAGCGGAATTTTCCGAGCCTAATTCGACCACCGAAAGGCTTGGCTTGACGCTCATGACAAAATCGTAAGTGTCGTCGAAAATGATGGGATGATCGGTCAAAGCGACAGTGCAACGCTGCTCGCCGTTTTGTTCCACCACAAACTGCATCCCTACTTCAGCCGTTCCGTTTTTCTCCAAATCAACCGTCGTTGAGGCTACCATCATGCCGTTCATCGTGAAGTTGACGGGCAGGCCTTTCACTTCCTTATCGCCCTGATTGACAACACGCACCGTCAAATCGTTGGTCAATCCCTTATGCACAATCGGCGAAGCCAGCCACACCGAGTCGATGTAAATGTTCGACTTGAACTCTGGCACCATCGGCACCACCACGACCTGCATTGCCGTGTCGGCCTTTGCCTCTGTCAAGTCAAAAGTATTCTCCTGGAAATCAGAATAAACAAACAGCGTCGAACTGGCGAATCCATGTTGTTTGCCAAGCATCTCAAAGCGATCAATCACCTCGCCCATAGGCACAGGAGCACCATCGGGGTTCATGCGGTCGAGCTGGTCGAGCATCTCCTCCTGGTTCATCGGGTATTCGTTCTGGATTTCGAAGCTGTTGGTCATCAGCAAATAACGGTTCGATGGGTTGAGTTTCCTGACCAAATCTCGTGCCGACTGCCGCGCGTCCTCAATCAAAGTGGTCCGTTGCGACTGGCCTTTCATACTCATCGAATTGTCGACATAAATGCCGATGAGGTTGTCAGCCGAGTTGGTATTGATTTGTCTCTCAGGATTGTAAGGAAAAGCAAAGGCCAACACGATGGCTGCGATGAACATGCATCGCAGCAACAGCGTGACCAAATACTTCAGTTTGCGCGTCTTGGCGTTTTCCTGCTGGATGCTACGCAGCACAGCGGTGTTGCTGAAATACACCAGTTTATGCCGCCTGAAGTTGAACAGGTGGATAAGGATGGGAATCAGCAGGGCGAACAGCCCCCAAAGCATGTTTGGATAGAGGAAATGCATCGGTCAACAAGATTGCTCAGCGTCGTTTAACGCTGCAAATTTACAATATTTTTCGCAAAAAATGCCATTTCCACCGAAATCCCCCTTACTTCACCATCTTTTGAGTGCCATGCTTCCCTTCAGAGGTATGCACCATAACTCCCGTTCTTTACCCCTGATTTTTGGCAAAATCGCGAACCACAGTGCAAATCGAATCCTCACAACCAAAAACGCCTTTCAGCTTGCGCGTGCGGTCGCAAACCGTGTTGTAAGCCCGCTGCATCAAGGCGGCGATGTCGGCTTCCTCAAGTCCCAAAAGATAGAGACAGCAATAGTCGACGTCGCCCTTCGTCAGCGCAGGATAATCGGTACGCAAACGATTCGTGAACTGCGCGAAATGGCGGTCAGCGGCCTCGCGCAAGGCCAACAAATCGTCTTTGTTGAGCGCAAAATCCTTGTAGACAAGGTAATCCACCTTCGACTTGAATTGCTGTTGGCTTACCACTTCCAAAATGCGGCGACAAATCGCTTCATCAGTAAACGAGTCAGCCTCGACACGCTTTTTCATTGCCGAAAGAGCCTCCTCGTTGTCCTTTAACTGACCCGAAAGCGCCTCTTTCTCCGCCTGAGTTCTCTTGTGGCGATGGCGAAAAACAATCAGCAAAACAAGCAACATCGAAAAAACAGCCAAAAAAACGGCCACCACCTTCATCATCTTGGCACGGTTGGCAAGTCGCGCAGGCTCCATCGCTTTCTCATGATCTTGATTCAAATAATCGTCAAACATGTTGGTGTAGCGCATTTCGTCGGCTTTTGTGCCAAACTCAGACGGCGTGTTTTGCGTCACGAAACGGGCATATTCGTTGGCTTTCCGGGTATCGCCCAATTGGTCGTAAATCTCCGAAAGATGTTCGGCGCTTTGCGTCCGCAAAAACATGTTGGGGGCTTCGCCGAACACCTTCCCAAGATATAAGAGAGCCGAATCATACTGTTTGTCAAGCATATACAGATAGCCAACACCCAAGTAACGGTCATTAAGCTCAAACTCATTGCCCATTGCCGCAATATGTTTCAGGGCTGCAATCGAACTCGCCGCATCGTGATTGACCTGATAGGAAACCAAAGCCTTCCTATTGATGACGTTCCTGTAGAGAATCCCCGTGGTATCGGCAATATGGGCCAGCGATTGGTCGAAATAATGCAACGCCATATCGTATTCCTCCGCCTTTTCATATTCATAACCCAAGAAAAAGAGCGTATTGGAAAGACTCGATGGCGAAGCGTTGGACAACTGCTTGTAGTGCAGCACCTTCTTATAGAAAAAAATGGTCGGATTGATAAGGAACTTGTCGGAATAGATGTTGGCCAAACGCGCATACACCAAAGCCAAGAAGCTCGCCTTGTGACCAGCCAATTCCTTGGAGGAAAAATGATCACGCATAATCGACAGAGCCTCATAGTATTGCTGACAAGCCAGCATCGTCGTGGAATCGTCGTAATAAATGATGCCGTTGTTGAGGCAAATGGCGTTCATGTAATGCGCCCGTGCCGAAAGAAAGGCCATGTCTTTGTCGTTGGGAAACACGGAGGAAACACTGTCGAAATAGGACATTGCGGCAAAAACATCGTCACAATAGGCCACTTCGCGACGCAACTTAAACGTGGCTTCAGACAGCATCAGACCTGAGTATTCGAAACTGGGCGATGGAACGGATTTGTCATTTTCGAAAAAAAGTTCAAGGTATCGCAAGGCGCTGTCTGGGTTGCGTTGCAGAAGACTGTCAATCGCTACCACACGGGGAACGCTTTCCTCCTGCCAATGAATGGCCGACTCCAAGGTCTCGGTTCGGCTACAAGCCGAACCCAAAACAAGCAGCAAAAAACAAACTATTACATGCTTCGATTTCATGTGGGCAAAAGTAGCGAAAAGTTTTATTCCTTGATGATTTTATGAACACATTTCACCCCATGACCTGTGAGGTGCAAGGTGTAAACGCCATTGGGCAATCCCTCCAGGTCGATTTCATGGGCATGGCAAGGCTTGCGCACCATCTGACCTAAAGCGTTGAAAACCTGGATTTCAAAGGTGTCAGAACCTTCAATTCTAACCACGTTTTGGGTAGGATTGGGGTAGACAGTTACCCATTGTTCGGTTTCATCCACACTCATTCCTGAGAAATGCGCCACAAGCTCTATATCTTCCTCTTGTTCAAAGCGATAAGGATTGTCGGACGAAACCTGCTCGCCATTGGCTTCCCAATATTGGAAAACATTTCCGTCATAGGGAATGGCCTCCACCTCAACACTCATGTCGTCACATGTGGCTTCTTTGCGAATAGCAGTCTCGCCCAATGTTTCGTCCTCTGAGATTACGGAAAGCGACAGGGTGTTGCCCTCGCTCATATTCGTGAACCTGCTCCAAAACTCCGAATTTTGATAGCTTTCCAAGGTGCCACATCGCACCGTGATTGGAATATCAACGGGGAACATCCAGCCCTGACCAATAGGATAATTGGGAATCAAGTCGGGAGGTGTGGAGGCTTTTACGATAATCGTATCAATTCCCGTATTGTAAAAAGCCGATTCCAAAACTGTTTCGACAGAAACACCAAGAACTAAGCGATTGATTTTGTAGCAGGAATCGAAGGCATACGGCAAAATGCTCACAACTTGCGAAGGAATCACCAAATCGCCAGAAAACTCTATACATTTTGCAAATGCTTCATTATTAATTGTTTTCAGTTTATTTGGAAGAGATACATTGCCCAAGTTCCTGCAATTACTAAAAGCACTTCGACCTATATATTCCAAGCTCTCAGGGAAATGCACCTCCGTAAGACTCAAACAGGAAGCAAAAGTGCCGTCGCCCGTCATCGTCCATCCTTCAGGAATGTCAATGGAAGTCAAACCTGTGCGTGAGAATATGTTGCCGCCACAGTTGCCATACTCGAATCGGATGTTGGGTGAAAGCTCAACTTGTTGCAACCCTGAGCAACCTGAAAAAGCACCACTTTTTACGGCAGTCAAAGTTTCGGGCATGACCAGCGTTCCTTCAAATCCAGTACATTCCATGAAAGCATCGTAGCCGATATACCCCAACGAGTTGCCCAACGTCAAGCTATTGAAGCCCGAACAATGACAAAACGCCATGTAGCCGATTCCCCTGACGCTATTGGGAATCACCAGGTCGCCATGCAAACGGGAGCACTCGAAAAAGCAGAAAGGTCCGATGCTATCAAGCGACTCTGAAAGCTCCAAATGGTCGAAACGATTGGCAAAAGTAGCGTAGGAGGAGTCAGGTGGTTCGTTCACCATCCAATAATCATTTAATGTGGTACCCAACTCAATGACCGAATTGGGAATGACGAGGTCGCCCGAGAAGCTTGTGCAATTGCTAAAAGCTCCATATTTAATATAGGTCACCGTCTCGGGAATGTCGAGAGTACCCGTAAACCCACTACAATTCATGAACGCTCTCTCATGGATTTCCTCCAACCCATCGGGAAGCATCAATTTGCTAAATCCAGAGCAGCCATAAAAGGCAGACTTCCCGATAACTTTCACTGTTTCAGGAATGGACAGTACGCTCGTCAATCCACTACAATTCAAGAAAGCCACGTCTCCTATTTCAGTCACGGAATACGAACCGCCTTCATGTTCCACCGTTTCAGGGATAACGAGTTCGCCTTGTGCAGCGGCGCCGTCAACATGGCCATCAAGCCTCACGCATGGAGGATCGGAGCTGATAACCGAGTAAAGCAAGTCTCCCGATTGGAAACTTTGCGACCAAGCTTGCGCAACGAGGCAAGCCAAAACCATTAAGGTAAAAAGCGTTTTTTTCATTTGAACAAAAGTTTTTGAGGTGAATACTAGTTTTTTGTCGTTCTGGATGCAAAATTAGTTTCCTCAAAGCCTTTTTGTCAAGAAAATGGTGGTGCGGATTGGTGCGGTTTCTTGTAACCAACTAAATGACACGCGATTATAGCCATTCACGCTTCGGTTCTGAAAACGTCGTCAGAACCCGAAACCCGACCTCCTGCTGCGTTTGAACCAGCGGCGGTCGTTGCTGAACGAAGCGCAAGCGTCGTCTTCCCTCGGCTCAAGCGGGATGGCAATGCCCAAGCACACTTCCAAGCCTCGCGGCAATCGCGAGCCTGTCAGCTGGTAGGCGTTCACGTTCATGGCTGGCACGTCGCCATCCTTCTCACGCTGCGAATAGGTGTCGAGCACACCCTGATGATAGGTGGCGCTGAGCTTGAACACCATGCCGAAGTTGCCAAAGTTGACACGGCTACGGATGCCCAAGCCTGCCAATGCTCCAGCATGGATGAGGCTCATGTTGGCATCGCCCACGTCGATGGTCTGGTCAAACTCGGCAGGCGTGGTGCGGTCCAAATGGATTTGTCCGAAAAGTCGTACACCAGCCTCGGCCCCCACAACCAAATAAGGCTGGAAAGCCGGCACGATATTGAAACGCAACTCAAACGGTAAACGCAAATCGGCATAGCTGACGTTCATCGAATAGTGGACGTTCATGCCCGAGATGTGTTCGTAAGTCGTCTCCAAACCGCGTTGCACATACATGGCTTCGGGCGCAATGATGAGCATTGAGCCGACAGGAATTTCCACAAAAACGCCGCCCATCGGGGTAAGTTTCCAAGCCTCTTGCGGCAATTTCGTCAAAGCGTCGTTATGGTAATAAAGCATCCTCGGGAAGTTAAGCCCGCCCTTGATGCCGATGCTAACATATTCCTTTTTTTGTGCGTGTCCATAAAGCCCCTGAGCTTGCGTTGCAACACCCAAACCTAATAGCATCAATAAGATAAGCGATATTTTCTTCATGGCTTTTCTCCTTTACCAATCGTGACGCTCGGCGTTGCCGTCGCCGTCTTTGTAAATAAAATAGGAACCGTTGGGATATTGTCCGATGAGACCGTTTGAGTCATCCTCGGTCTTCATGATGATAGTGGCATAGCGGAAGCCCGAAAGCCCATTGTCGGTCACCTGGCCTTTCATGATTACGCCTCGCTTCATCTTCACATGGTAGGTGGCGCTTTCCACATTCATTTCGTATGCCTTGTCCTCAATGAAATAGACGGCGAAATTCGAACCGCTGCCTTGGATGAAAACCGTGTCGGTGACGGTTTCGGTGGCCTCGTTGAGGTCGAGGGTGACAATGCCGTTGTGTTGCGTTGTAAAACGCAGGTACACGTTAGGTTCGACAGCTTGCAGGGGCCAACCTGCCACGTTGGAACTCACGCGCTGCTTGGTGGCCATGACATAGCTGCCTTCGATTTTGGGCGGAACAGGTCCCGACGGGATGTTGCCAAACTCGGCCATAAACCGCGTCTGCAACGTGTCGGGAATCACTGATAAAATGTCGTCGATGTAATACTCCGTCCCAATGAGGACGATGGTATTCTCATCGTTTTTCGTGCACGAGGCCATCAACAAGCCTCCCGACATTAAAAGCAACAATTGCCAAAATCTTATCTTTTTCATTTCCAAAATGTTTATCTCGATACAACGATGCGTTTCATCAACGTCCCCTTGCCTGTCTTGATTTCAAGCATGTAGACCGCCGGCATCAGGTTCTGCAAATTGAAAACGGCTTGGTCAACGTTTTCGTAAATCTCGAAACCAACCGTTTGTCCCAACATGTCGATAACGCGCACCTGCTCAATGTCGGCCGCCTCAATGGTGACCATGCCTTGCGTAGGATTGGGATAAACTTGTACGTTATCAACCTGTTCGTCAACGCCATAGAAAGAGCAAAGCACCCAATAGCGCCGACTGACGCCTTCGGTTTTGCAAGGATTATAGACCGTAGCGCGAAGCCAAATGGTATCTTCAACGAAATCAAGCACATACATCCTACATTTCATTCCCACCGGATTCGTAGTTGAATCGGGGTAGAGATTCCATTCCACATCGGGGTTTTCAAACTCCCAACGCACTGAATCCCAATGCCATATCTCGTGTGTATCTTCCAAATATTCCAAATAAAAGTCGTAATAGTTGATTTGGAATTCGGTGGCAGCGATGACCCAATGCGACTGGCTGGTGGTGTCGACAGCGAAAATCTCCGTCGGATGGGGCGAGTCGCTGACGTCCAGACGAAGCACGTATGTACTGTCGCAGGTTTGGTCGCCAAAGTCGTTGTGGAAGGTCTTGACGATTTCCTGGGTCTCGCTATATGTCTCACCCGTCACGGGCCAGGTGTACTCATCGCAAGTCACCACCTCGTCCTCGTGATAAAACTCCTCGTGGAAACGCAAGTCGAGCCTGTATTTGATGGGGCAACCGCCCTCGGGGTCGTCGAGCACAATCTCATCGTAGGTGTCTTCGGTATAGGTGAGTCCCGTCTTGTCCCAAGTCCACGAAGGGGCCGAGCCTTGCTCATAACACTCATATTGCATCTCCACGGGCGGCACTTGATATTGTCCCACAGTGAGATAGAGTTTTTCCACCTTGCGGCAACCATGCTGGTCGATGGTGTCGAAATAGGCGGTTTGGCCGTCTTGGTCATAGAGCGTTCCGTGGAAATTATAGGTTTGACCCACGCAGATACTTGCGTCAACAAGCAAGGTATCGTTGGCCGGGAAAACCGTAAGGTCGAGCAAATAAACGCTGTCGCAGCCATGTTCGGTCTCGAATCGTTTCTCGTATTGTCCGGAGGTGTTCAATTGCTGGCCAAAGAAATCGTACACTTCGTAGGCGCAGATGCTTTCCTCAAACTGCTGTTCAAAAACGGGAAACACCATTACCCGCACACTGATGTCAGCCGAGCCAACGCCGTCGCTGACGTGGCAAGTGTAGGTGGTCGTACCCACTTCAGGGGTGGCCACAGGATGTTGTGCCGTCGGATCGTCGAGCGTTGCGGCGGGACTCCAACGATAGGTGTAGTTGCCGCTGCCCCCCGAAGGCAATGCGTGGAGGGTCGTCGACTCGCCCTCGCAAAGCTCGGAGTCGTCGGCGGTAGCGCTTGCGCTGAAGTTGTTCACCGTCACGGTGCATTGTGGTTCGCCCAGAACCACCAACTCGCGGAAGGAAATGTCGTCCAAGCCGAAGTCGTTGCCTGAGCCAACGGTATTTTGGTTCAAGATGGTGATAGAGGCCGTAGTGGCATCGCCGCTGTACCAAAGCTCGTAGAACTCCATCCATTCATTGGTTTGCGCTGG
>Ga0247609_10005643_pt1 | contig 12241 bp, 4 predicted proteins | sample 172DNAGHGlowgp2_FD_193487 | JGI IMG/M metagenome (GOLD analysis project Ga0247609, IMG submission 193487) | Sheep rumen microbial communities from Palmerston North, Manawatu-Wanganui, New Zealand - 1728 DNA GHGlow gp2 | ecosystem: Host-associated > Mammals > Digestive system > Stomach > Rumen ... | reverse complement strand
CCCCCGCAACCAATTCAATTGAAGATTGACAATTGAAAATTGATAATTGCCATCCGGCTTGTGAACATAGCATCAGCTTAATTATCAATTATCAATTGTCAATTATCAATTAAAACGACACCGTGCCGGAATGGTGGAATGGTAGACACGAGGGACTTAAAATCCCTTGGGCATTGCGCCCGTGCGGGTTCGAGCCCCGCTTCCGGTACTTTGACATCAATAAAGTCACCTATAAATCAACGTTTATAGGTGACTTGTTTTTTAAGGTGTACTACCAAAGAGCCGCAAGGACTATTCTTTGCCTTTTATTCTGACAATGTTGAGTGAGTAAGGAGGCACATCAAGCTGCACTTTATTACCTTCAGGAGAGAGCAATTGCTCTACGGGATGGATATGAGTGGGAGCATCCAGCGTGTTCTCTTCCATGCCATCGTTGGCGGCCAGACGCACCACCTGAGCACTTCGGGGGACAAAATTCTTCAGATTCAAGTTGGCTGTGGTCGCCATATCACCTGTATTTGCCACTTTCACGATGAGCTCACCGGTGTTTTCATCAATAGTGGCAGAAGAGAATACACCCTTTGTGTCATCCTGTTTCAGAACCGTGTCAAAGACCAGTTCATTGTCGAGCCAAGCCTTCACGCTGTCGCCCGCAACCTGCAGAGTGACGTCATACCAACGTCCTTGTTCCACTCTTCCGCGCTTACCAGCAGCCTGCAACTTACCCCCATTGCTGATTTGCTCGATGGCATGTTGCGTGTTGCCCCATCCACCAAAATTGAGCCAACAATAATTCTTTTCGTCCACATAATTAAATATAATGAGGAATCCCTCAGCACCCTCTTCTTTGCGGGCACGGAACTTGCAAGTGTAGTGGTCACTACTGATGACATCCTTTTCAATGCAGAGAGTGGCTTCCTTGCGACCGGTCTGACGCACGACGTTACCGTCCTTCTGCCAATCGCCATAGACATAGTCAACATCCTTGGATGTCTCGAACGAGGCACGCGTGCCCCATGTTCCGAATCCCACACGACTCTGCTTTGGTGTCAACGATTTGCGAATCTGTCCCTTGTAGGGGTCATTCTGCGCCACCTTCACCACCTGTGTGCCGATGTGTTGCGGCATGAGTTGCTGTACATAATACGAAGGGGTTCCCATAACACGGCTCGATGAAAAACGTATCATGTCGGGACGCCATCTCGCATCATTCTCGTTGACGAAAATGGGTGCATAAGATGCTAGTTCCACCACATCGGAGTTGTTCTCCATGCCCATCATATAAACAGCCTCGCCCAAGGCTGCATTCATGTTGCCCAGATTTCCGAATCCGTTGGTCACTGCGTATTCGCCCACATAAATCTTCGGACCACGACGGTCATAGCTGTCGTATTTATGGAAAGCACCGGCAAACCAATCAGGCGAACGGTAGTAGTGCTCATCCAGCAAGTCAACTGGCAACGTAGAGTTCCACTTGGGATTATCGTCACCCCAAGCCACGACATTACCAATGATTTTCATCTCCGGGTACTTGGCACGGATAGCCTTGTAGAACTGCTCATAGCGCTCATAATAATGGTCACTCTGCTGACGTGGATCGGGTTGGTTGTTCTCGTTACCCACTTCCAAATACTCCAGCCCGAAGGGTTCCGGATGCCCGTTCTTAGCACGCATAGCACCATACTTTGAGGTGATAGGGCCATTCGCATACTCTATGGCATTCAAACACTCGTCAATCCAAGGCTGAATGCTGTCATAAGGAGTCATTCCCCCATGCCACAAACCCACATTCACCACAAAGAGCGGCTTAGCACCCAAATCTTCCGCCAGCTGCAGATATTCGTGATAGCCTAAACCATCAGTCGTGCGGTAACCCCAGTTCACATTCCAATGTCCCTCACGTTCCTCTATAGGACCAATGGTGCGCTCCCAACGGAATGCATTATCTGGACTCTCCTGCCCTTCGACGAAACAACCACCTGGAAAGCGCATGAACTTCGGATGCATCTGCCACAACATGTTGGCAAGGTCAGGTCTCATACCGTTCTCACGGTTCTTGAATGTAGGCGGAAAGAGGCTCACCATATCCAACTGCACTTGTCCCACGCCATCAAATACGAAAATGAACTGTGCTTGGGGGTCATTATCATTGGCAGTAAATGTAGCCTCATACTTTGTCCAGCCTTTTGCCTTACCAGAAGCAAAATCGCTGATGACAGTCTCGGCATAGGGTTGCGTACCCGTTTCCGAGCCAAGCATTGCCTTGAGTGTACCCTTATAGTTTAAGGTCTTAGCCCAAAAAGACAAACGATAAGTGCGACCTTGAACAGCATTGATGCCCCAATAACCCTTATTCACCAATAGTACAGGAACAGACGATGAAGCTTTGATGTCCAGTTCAAGAGCGTTGTGTTGCACGGCATTAAGCAAAGGCGTTTTTTTTGAAGGCTGAATCAGCTTAGCCGTTAGTTGCGACGGAGCTGGAGCATACGTTGACCACCCCTGCATGTCAGCGGGAGCACCATAACGTGGTCCGTCTTCAAACGAGCGATTACGTATCAGCTCTGCATAAAGACCACCATCGGCAGCATGGTTAATGTCTTCGTAGAAGATGCCATAAAGCATAGGGCTCACTTTCGGACCTCTTTGTTGGGCATCAACATCAATTGTCACTTGTGCCTGGACAGATAAACCCAAGAAGGCACAGCAGACGCTAAGAAAAAAGTGTTTACATTTCATATTTCTACTATTTTTATTCACCATTTCAGTGAGTGTTGAACGATTACAAAGTTACAAACTATTTTAGAAAACACCAAAAAGTATCATTATTTTATCATCAAAACACTTCTTACACCACAAGGTGGAGTATATAAATTATCGGAAAAACACAAAAAATCAACCCGTTCTTGTTTCAATTGATGGTAAATTATGTTTCCTCATCACCAGTCGTTGTCTTATTTCAAACCAACCCCACACACCACCATTTCTTACTCATTTTCTTCAAGTTAAACCACCTTCCATACCCCTTGTGTTAAAATAACATACATAATTACTTATACAGGATTGGGGAATGATACATATTTCTTTCAATTTTGTTACATTTAAAGAAAATATGGGGTGGTGACATTTGAAGAAACAATTGGCACATGAAAGAAAGTCCGCCTCGTGAAAACTCCGTACCTTTGCATCAGAAAAAGTTAGTAAAGCATAAATAGGTTAATAATTAGTTAGTTAGTTAATTAGTCGAGAAAGCGCCCATTCGTGAGAACGGGCGCTTTTTGTTTGCCCCTATTTCTGCATGGTTTCCTCATTGCAATTCTTCTCTGACTTTTTCATCCACTCGGTAGGAGTCAGACCATACAGCGCCTTGAAACTGGTGGAGAATGCAGAAAGGGATTTGAATCCCGTAGCGATGCTGACACCAGTGATGTCATAGTCCTTGTCTTCCAGCATGCGTGCAGCTTCCTTCAGACGCACATACTTGACGAAATCACGAGGTGACTGTCCCGTCAGATCCTTCATCTTACGATAGAAATGTACGCGGCTGATACCCACCTTGTCTGCAATAATCTCAACAGAGAGTTCTGGATTATCCATGTTCTCGTTTATCACCTTCATTACACGCTTCATCAGGTGCTCATCTGGAGACACCATTTCCACTTTGTCTATGTTCTCCTCTTGCTGCTTGTCGCTCTTGAATTTGCCTTGCAGAACTTGGCGAGTCTTCAACAGCTGCAAGATGGTCGTACGAAGCACGTCTATATTGAAAGGCTTGGACACGTATGCATCTGCGCCATTGGAGATGCCGGCGATACGGTCTGCATCGCTGCCCAAAGCTGTAATCAGCACGACAGGAATATGATTGGTGTTGAAATTGGACTTCAGTTTCTGACACAGCGTCATACCGTCCATCACAGGCATCATGATATCACTCACTACGATATCAACCTTACCCGGATGCGACACGATATAATCCCACGCTTCCTGTCCATTGCCACACATGTGCACAGACATGTCTGAAGACAATTCACCTTCCACATACTGTCGTATCGCTTCATCATCCTCTACCAACAAAGCCCGCTTGCTGTGCGACTCAGCAGGTTTCCCAACCATCAGCAAGTCTTCGGTGTCCACATTGGCAGTATCCATACCGTCCACAATGTTTGTAATCGCTTCAGGCTTTATTGACCGCAATGAATCATCTCCCATTGGCATATTAATGATAAACGAAGTGCCCTTCCCTTCCGGATTGTCCTCCACCATAATGGAGCCTTTATGCAGACGCACCAGCATAGAAGTCAGATTCAAACCAATACCCGTGCCCATGTAACCATTTTGATGCTTGGCAGAATAGAAACGCTCGAAGACCTTCTTCTTCTCATCATCAGGGATGCCGACGCCTGAATCTGTCACTTTGATTTCAAACTCGGTGTCTTTTCCCGTCAGCTGCAAGATGATTTTACCTCCATCCGGCGTGAACTTGAAGGCATTGGAAAGCAGATTCATCACAATCTTGTCCATATTATCGGGATCCACATACACCGGCATCCTATCCATATTGTGCACAAATTCATAAGTGATGTCACGACTCTGTGCGTTCGTCACGAACACGTCATAGATATTTTGGATGAAATCCACCAATTCCACAGGATGATAATCAAGCAAGAACTTACCCTGCTCTATCTTTCTCACGTCCATCATCTGGTTAATCAACCTCAAAATACGGTTGGAATTCTGCTTCATCAACTGATAGCTCTTTTGACGCTCCGGATCCTTGTCACGACCAATCAGTTTCTCCAGTGGAGCCAATATCAGCGTCATAGGCGTACGAATTTCATGACTGATGTTCATAAAGAACTGCACACGCGCCTCATTCAGTTCACGTTGCTGACGGTTGCGTGCCATGACATGGCGCAATCTTACCTGACGCCTTACATATTCATAAACGAACCAACACAAGGCGAGGAACAGCAAGAAATAGACCACCTTTGCCCATACAGAAGCATACCAAGCTGGGTGCACTACGGCAATCAGTTCGCGTTCGCCGCTGACTGCGCCCAGCGCAAGCGCTCTCACCTTGATGTGATACGTGCCCGGTTGTAAGTTATCAAAGATGATACGGGAGCTATTGCCACCCTGATCCATCCATTTGCCCCCATCAATGCTGTATTCATATGTCACATGCTGGTTGCTCAGTCCCTCCACGCACAATTCCAGTGCAAAGTGGTTGTCAGTGTGGCACAAATCCATCCTGCCACAATCATTGATCAGTCCTTGCAAGACAGCATAGCTTCCAGACATATCCCCTTGATGGATAGGCTTGTCATCTATCAATACATCAACAAAGCGTAGACTCAAGACACGTTCTTTGCCCTGCCAGTCTTTCATCTCTTTCGTGTCAAAGTAGGTGATGCCACCAACACCGCTAAAATACAATTTGCCATCCAACGCAAATGCGGCACCACGACTAAACTCATTGTCCTGCAAACCATCATCCATGAAGAAATTGGTGAAAGTCCCCTTTCTCGTATCCATGCAAGACAAACCAAAATCAGTACCCACCCACAGGTTATCGCCATCCACACACACTGATGTAACACTGTTGATGGGCAGACCATCAGCCACCGTGTACGTACGCGTTGTGAACGACATGCAATCAATCTTCTGCAAGCCCTCATTCGTGGCAGCCCAAATGTAAGCACCATCTGCCGACAAAGCAAGATGGCGTATGGAGCTATGTCCAGGAATTCTGGTGCTCTGATATAGGATTCTGCCATCCTCTTCCGTACGACAGACAATGATGCCGTCAGCCGTTCCCACAAAGAGCTGATCCTTCACCGGCAAGACTGTATAGACATACGGGTTTCCTATCACCTTGGCGCCAGAAGAACTATCCTGTACTGGTTTGTAAACAATATGCTTCCCCGTTGAATGATCATAATAATAAAATCCATCTCCCATGGAAGCAATCCAATAGCAATCCTTTTTTGCTGCCTCACGAATCTCAAATATCCAATTGAGGTCTTTGGTCAAACAAGAGAAACGCCCATCCTTCATCTGCCACAATCCGTCATAAAAGGTACCCAAAAGCAGTGTAGAGGGAGCTGCATCGAGCATTGTGGTGAATGCATGAGGCATGCCAGGATTCGTTTCTGCATTCCAATGCTTGGAGGCGGTACCATCAGCAGCCAGAAGATACAATCCGTCATTCTCCACCGAAGCCCAAAAACCTTTTGTGAAAGGAGCCGGATTCACCGCCTTAGCCAAAGCGTAAACAGCATTTTGTCCGACCGTATTCTTGAAGATGGAATTTTGTCCGATATAGTCAAAGGCTGACTGGTTGATAGGCTTCACCACTACACCCTTCATGTACACAGCTGCCCACGCATTGCCAAAAGAGTCATACATGGCATCCATCACATTGCTGGTCGCCATATCAAAGTCCTTCACAGATATCACATGCGGAGTGATTCTCCCTAATTTTTCATCATAGACGCGCACACCACCACCATCTGTACTGAGAAGCAGACGACCGTCTGTCCATGTCCTGAGGTTCTGTACCGCACCCCCTAACTCATCTGGTGATGCCACCAAGTTAAATTGGTCCTGTGCGCTGTCATACACATAGAATCCATTATTGTAAGTGGCTGCATACACTTTCCCCGACGAACTGGCACACACCTTCCTCAACAATCGCAGCCCCTCATAACGATGAAAGCCCTTTGGCGTTTTTCTGAACAATGCTCCCAAACCAGTAATAATCCAAGTCCTCCCTTTAGGGTCATCAAAGAGGCGAATGGAGCTAACGCCTTCTATATCGAATTCCTCTGTACGTTTCGTGTAAAACTCACCCTTCTTGTTTTTCAGGAGTTCGCCATTGCCATATCCAGCATAGCACACAATCACTCGATTCTTCCTCAAGCGGTTGATACTCACCACACGTGCCTTGACCGTATCGTTTTCAGACCTGATAAAAGGAATATCTGTGAATTGGTTGGTGGCGTAATCAAACACCTGCAATCCAGCTCCCGTACCGATGAGCATTGTCCCCTTCTTATATTCAAAGACAAATGTACTCTCATCATAGCAGAGCGACGAGGGATTGCCTATCTCATGACGATAGACATTCAACTTCACGCCATCGTAGCGGTTCAAGCCATTTTGCGTGGTCACCCAAATGTTGTGCAAACTGTCTTCTGTCAGATTGCGCACCCGGGAATTGGACAAGCCCTGTTTTGAACTGAAGAACATGACGTTTTGAGCACCCAAACCAAGTGTTCCCAAAACAAAATATAAGAGGGTTAGTAAATAAAATTTCATCGTTGTCGTATTAAGTTTAGTGTATTCAGGTACAAAGGTAATAATTATAATTGACACTTAGCAAGGGATGATTCTTAAATTTTCTGAATAGCAGGAAAAAACAAAGAGAAAACGATAAAAACAGAGGGCTGCACCGACGTACGATGCAGCCCTCATGTCTAATTATATCAATAATTCTTCGCGTATTTCTTACTTCTGCAAGAACTTCTTGCCGTTTGCAGTAACTACAATGCCCTTGTAGTTCTCATCCACCTGCTGACCTGCGAGGTTGAAGAGAGCGCCATTCTGCTTAGCAGGAGCAGCCTCAACAGTCTCGATGTCTGTTGCGATTTCCTGAGCCAGTTTCTGAGCAGCAGCTGCGTAGTCATAACCCTCGAGAGGAGCAGTGAAGTAGAGACGTGCAGTGTCAATGTAAGTGGTGGTATCCCAGAAGTCCCTCGGTTCGCCTTTACTATTTATTAAGGCCTTGCCAGAAGTGTATTTCTCAACAGCACCGATACGCACTGATTGACCCTCCTTTACAACAACTTCCGTAACATATGTTGGCCTAACTTCACCATAACCACCTATAGCGAATTTGGTAGTCTGAAGTTCACCATCGCCCACCTGAGCATAGATGTACTTGTCCCAAAGACCAGTTTCTTCATTCAAACCATTATATTCATAAGTTTCAGGCGTACCATCGTCGTCCACATCATATTCAAAGGAGGACGCAACACGTGAATTAATCAACAAGGTGTAAACACCTACAGGAAGGTCGCTAATCACCTGATAGAGATCATACTCCACATTCTCTCCATAAGACTGCATCATTGCATCAACAGCAGGACTTGACTCAGACGCGCCAGTATTCTGCTTTGCAAATCCATCCTCATTCTGTGTACACATCCAGCCATTGAAGGTATTATCCCCAAGAGCCTCGATAGCCTTCGTTGTATAGAAGTTCGGATTTCTCACATAACCAGAAGCTGGGATACCAGAAAGGATGAGTTTGTGACCATCAGCATCGTGAGTGGCAACTGATTCTTCATTAGTCTCGTCAAAGTTTTCGTCCACTTCAGAGCTGTACTTCTTCTCCTTCAGAGGCTCGAGGTCTTCACCAGAAGCGATTGCATTATAGAGTGCAAGAGTAATATGCTTGTTAGCAGCATCGATATCTGGAGTTGCATCATCAGCAAGAGCATCCAAAGCATCAATCACTTCATCAGCAACACCGAGTTTCTTTGCCAATTCAGAAGCCTGAGTTGCACGGAATGTCAGAATGTCAACAATAGTCTTGATGTTGTTCAAGATACCAGGAACACCATCCACGTCCTTAGAGGCAGCAGCGAGTTCACTATCAGAGAAGCCCTTTGGATCAACACCGTCATACTTCTTGATGATAGCCTCAGCATCCTTCACCTTCGCATTGGTCTTATACTTACCCTCGAGTGTCTCGATTGAAGACTGAGCGTCAGCAAGCTTCTTCACGAAGTTGTCGTAGTTTGCCTTGCGCTCTGCGAGCTTCTGGCTTGCAGCACTCAGTTCCTTCACCATTTCAGTAACTTCCTGAGGATTGGTATATGTACCTTCCTGTGCTTTCTTGATAACCTCTGCCAAAGCAGTCTTAGCAGTACCATCATACTTCTCATCAGCACCATTCAGATTCATCTGAGCTGTCTCAATGGCATCTTTCAGTTTCTTCATTGCTGCTGCACCTGAAGAAGCTGGCTTACCTGTGATTGAGAGAGAAGTGAGCAACCAGCATGACCAACCAGTATTACCTTCAAACTCAATATAGTAGTAACCAGGAGCAGGCACAGCAACCTCATATTCGCTAGTAGGAATAACGCCTTCTGCTGGACCCTGTGCAATCGTGATTTCAGGAACAAGACCTTCCTGCAAGAAGATAGATGTACCAGCTGCATCATAGATACCCACCTTGTAGGCATTGCCAGAAGCAGCATCCCAAGATGCATTCTTATAGGTCAGAACGTAAGTACCCTCGTCCAACCAGAGAGCCTCTTCTGGAGTAATACCATCACCCAGAGTCTCGCCTGAAGCGGACAGAGCGGCATACTTACCGAATGAGAGAATACCTGTAGAACCACCACGAGCACCCCAATAGATACCGTGATTTGAGTTATCAGGAGTACCCATCATACGAGGAGCACCAGCCAAACCTGTCAATGGCTCTGCAGCAGTACTTTCACGATCGCTATTATCACTTGTACCGCTATAGCCAATTGGGAGAGTGCTTGCATCATAGTTTCCATAGTCAGAAACGTATGCAATCTCTTCATCTGCGTTGCCACTAGGCGCGCCAATTTCGAAATTGACTTCTGCTGGTTCATCAGCATACTCGTCATTCTCATTCTTGAGGTTCTCAATAACCAGTTTATATGCACCATCAGTCAAACCAGACACAGGAATCGTAATGGTCTTTTTATCCTCAGAGAGTTGCATTGCACTTGTCAAGCTCGTTTTCTGAGCACCCTTAATCAGCACTGCGCTTGCGTTCTTAATATTCACTGCAGAAACGAAATTCACAGCAACTTCCTTCACGTCTTCAGCCTTCAAGTTGAATGAGTTGTTCACAGGAACAGAACTCTTCATAGTTGGCTTACCCCAAGCAGCAAACACTGTCTCAACAGTCTCATCCCAATAGGCCTTCTCGTCCTTGAAACCGAACACCTGGACGTTGCCTGTTGTGTCAGAACTTGGACGGTTGGCAGAAGAATAAAGCATTTCTTCAGAGCCCTTGAAACTTACAACCACCTCATCATCTTCAAACATCTGTGCAGCTACATTGATATAGAGGAAACCATCTTCCTTACCTTCAACATATACAACCTCTGCTTCTTCACCATTGATAGTTACTGTAACAAGATCCTTATCCAATGAGAGAGTGCCCTTGTTGGCTTTAGCAAGAGTTGCAATGTTTGTTGCATAACCGAAGTCAACCTTGATGGTTTCATCGCTATAGGTCACTTCACGTACTGTTACACCTTCCTCAATCACGATGTCATCGAGGTAATAAGTAACAGGACAGAACAGATTCGCGATAAAGAAGTAAACCTCAGGAAGCTTCTCTCCGAAGTGAGATCTGTAAGTTTCACCATCTTGACCGCCAAATCTTTCGGGGAATACACCACCACCCTGCCATGATGGAATGGTTGCATCCATTGCCTCAGCCGTTGGGTTATAAACAACGTATGACACATGCTGCCACTCACCATTGAACAGAACGCCATCTCTTGGACCATTCTTGTGATCCATTCCATAGCTAAGGATGGACTTGTCATAGTTCTCCATACCTTTTGAGAGCCAAGAAGTAAGCTCTGTGCTCTCCAAAGTTCTGCCGCCGCCTGCATCAGAACCCTGATAAGATGGGTCAACCTTAGCCCAGAAGCTGACACGGTAAGGAGTTTCCACCTTCATGGGGAAGCTCAACTTGAAACCACGATCCCAAGTCTGTCCGATAGCGCCTGTGTTGGCAGCCATGAAGCAGTACTCACCACTGTGTGGATCGTCTTGCGACCGTTCATCCCACTCGTCAGTGTCTTTGTAATTCACCCAGTCACCAAAGAAACCAAGTTCTGGTGTAAGAGCATACTCGGTCTTGAATGCACCCTTCTGGGATTCATCCTCGAAGTCGAGTGATGCCACAACGGTCTGTGCCTGCAAGGAAGCGGCACCTAAAAGACCAGCTGCAATCAGTAAGTAATTTTTCTTCATAATGAAAAAAGTTTTTTGGTTAAATGAATTTTGGTTATTAAAATTGTCTTTTGACTTTCTTTTATAAGTTTTGGGTTAAATTATTTGGTTTGTGCCTTTAAAAAGCAACAAATTCCGGTGCAAAGTTATAGAAATTGTAAAAAAGGGATTTTTGGAGATGTTACATGAATTTTTCCATACGTTACAAATATGCTGTAACATGCCTATACAAAGTAATTTGCGCATGTTACAGGAAACAAAAAAAGACCCCGAAAGCCATGTAACAGACTATCGGGGTCTTTATTATTCAGAAGTGACCGAAGTGGAACTTCAATGCACTTGATTATCCATTATTTGAACAAGAGCTGTGCCATTTCCTTGAGGCTGCGACGCCATGTGAGGAACTCGTGAGCTGTACCTTCAGACACATAAGAGTATGCATTGAAGCCGGCAGCCTTGAGGTCTTCCACAGACTTCTTCACGCCATCAGGATTCTCCTTCGAACCACAAGAAGTGAAGATGAACTTTGGCTTAGCCTTGCCTTCGAAGTCAGCTGGAGCATAAGTACCACCACTGAGGAGTCCGTACCAGTCGAATGTTTCTGGACGAGCCAAAGTGATGTTCTTGGTCTCCATGCCACCCATTGACAGACCTGCCATTGCGCGGCTTTCCTTCTTGGCAATCGTGCGGAAGTGGCTGTCCACGTACGGAATCAGTTCGTCAACGAGCACTGTTTCGAAGTTCTTGTAGTTGAAGCTGCCCAATGTACCGAAGCCAGCATCGTTGGTCATACCATAAGTCATCACGATGATGAATGGCTTAGCCTTACCATCAGCGAGGAGGTTGTCCATGATGAGACCAGCGTGACCTTGGTTGCTCCAAGCGTATTCGTTCTCACCCCAACCGTGCTGGAGGTAGAGCACTGGATACTTCTTCTTAGGATTCTTCTCATACTCAGCAGGAGTATAAACGAAGGCGCGGCGCTCAGCGTTGGTGCTTGGTGAGTGGAAGAGAATCTCAGTCACGTTGCCGTGTGGCACATTCTTGAGTGCGTAGAAGTCACGGTCATGAGCAGGAATTTCGATACCGCTCTCCCAACGGGTAGAACCATAGTAGTTGTTGGTACCTGGATCGTTCACAGTAGCGCCGTCAATAGTCATGTGATAGTAGTGGAAACCTTCGTCCATAGGACCATCGGTAGTACCTGTCCATACACCACCTTCAC
>Ga0247609_10005642_pt1 | contig 12242 bp, 12 predicted proteins | sample 172DNAGHGlowgp2_FD_193487 | JGI IMG/M metagenome (GOLD analysis project Ga0247609, IMG submission 193487) | Sheep rumen microbial communities from Palmerston North, Manawatu-Wanganui, New Zealand - 1728 DNA GHGlow gp2 | ecosystem: Host-associated > Mammals > Digestive system > Stomach > Rumen ... | reverse complement strand
AAGGGATTCGCTCACATCAAACATCTTAGCTACTTCGCTGATGGAGTAGTAGAGCTTGAGTTCTTTATTGAGGTTTAAAGCCATCTTGAATTAGTTATTTCTTTGGAATATTTTTCAAAATCTCCAATACGTAATTATAGAATCTGCCTACGGATGGAATGAAGCAGCGTTCGTCTGGAGTGTGAGGAGAACGGAGGGTAGGACCGATGGAAGCCATGTCCATTTCTGGATAGTTCACACCGATGATACCGCATTCGAGTCCTGCATGACAAACCTCCACTTTTGGCTTCTGTCCATACATCTTCTCGTAAACCTGTGCCATTTCTGCCACGAGCGGAGACGAGGTGTTTGGTTGCCAACCGCTGTATCCACCTTCGAATTCCACTTTCATGCCAGCCATCGAGAAAGCTGCACAAAGTGAGTTGCAGAGCCATGTCTTCATGCTGTCGCGAGAACTGCGGGCAAGAATGTCGATTTCTGCTTCGCCGTCGGCGATGTCGATGATGGACAGGTTGGAAGAAGTCTCCACAATGTGAGGAATGGTAGGGATGTAGCGGAGAACACCATCGTGAGCAGCCATGATGGCATTGATGATATTCACTTGCACGTCTTCTGGAATCACCTTCTCTGGCATGTCGCATGGTTCGATGTTGAGCTCAATGTTTCCGTGTTCAATTTCTATGTATTCCTCATTGAAGAGTTCCTTGCATTTTGCAACGAGTTCCTTCAGTTCTGCAGCCTTTGCAGATGGAGTCACCACCACCACATCCTCTTCGCGAGGGATGGCATTGCGCATGTTTCCACCATGCCAACTGCACACTCTTGCCAACTCAAGGTTGACTGCTGCAAAGAGCAAGCGACCCATCAATTTGTTTCCGTTGGCACGTCCTTCGTTGATTTCGAGTCCCGAGTGACCGCCTCGCAATCCCTTCATCGTGATGCGATAAGCCTCCATGTTTTCAGGCTCGATGTTTTGCTCCTGATATTCCATCGAACAAACCACGTCCATACCACCAGCACAGCCAATCGTGATTTCGCCGTCTGTCTCAGAGTCGAGATTGAGCAGATATTTGCCTGTGAGGATGCCTGCTTTCAAACCAAAAGCACCATACATACCCGTCTCTTCATCTTTGGTAATCAGCACTTCGAGAGGACCATGCTCCACGTCTGTTGCCTCGATGATAGCCATAGCCGTTGCCACGCCCATGCCGTCATCGCTTCCGAGGGTAGTGCCTTTTGCCTTCACCCAGTCACCATCGATATAGGTCTCAATGGGGTCGGTTACGAAATTATGCTTGCTTTCCTTCACCTTCTGTGGCACCATGTCCATGTGTGCCTGAAGTACCACCGTTTCGCGGTCTTCATAGCCAGGAGTTGCACCCTTGCGCATCACCACATTGCCTGCTTCGTCGATGAAAGCTTCTGCTCCATTCTTCTTGGCAAAATCCACAAGATAGTTTGCAACTTGTTCTGTGTGTCCAGATGGACGAGGTATGCGGGTCAACTCATAAAAGCAGCGCCACATGTTTTTGGGTTCCAGTTCGTAAATTTCCATGATATGTTCGATTGAAGATTTTTTTTATTTGAAGAATTAAAGATTACTATTTTGAAAATAAACTATTGCTGTATTTTGAAAACAAATCATTGCTCTTTCGCATTGCCTCGCGCTCCTTTCTCCGTATGCGGCGATTCTGTCGCCGCCTCCATCACGCTCCACGCTCCAAAGTCATGCGAACTTATATGACGTACAAAGTTATGCAAAATTTTCCTTTTAGGCATTGTTTTTCTTGTTTTTTTGTGATTTTTCTTGAATTTTCTTTCTTTTGCCAGCGCTCTCCTACAATTGTTCTACTGCTCTCCAACGATTGTCCTGCTGCTCTCCATCAATAGTTCTACTGCTCTCCTTCAAAAGTTTTGTTGCTCTCCTACGCATTTTCTGACCCTTTCCTTCGCTTTTACTGAACCTTTAGCTCGGCGTAAGCCAATTGTCGAGCCCTCAACGTTAACACGGCGAGCCCTCGTTATCGCAACTCCGAGCGCTCGCCATTTCGATAACGAGCCCTCGGCAACTAGTTAAATCCAAAGGAGCGCGTCAGTCAATCCTCAAAATCGCTTCAGAAAATCCCCAAAAATGATTCGGTAAATCCTCGCATACGCTTCAGACAATCCCCCAAAGCGTTTCACAAAAAAGCATGATTACTTCTGTCCCCTGTTCCCTGTCCCCTGTTCCCATTAATCCCATTCTCCCCATTAATCCCATCTCTCCCATTCTCCCCATTTACTTCAAGCCTCAGCCTTTTCCCTATTCCCCAGCATAATCAAAGAGAAAACGCCCAACACAGGAATCAGTGCAGTTTGGATGGTGTGGACAATCAGCACGAAGGTTTCTGCATTGATGTCTTTCACGCCATAAAGCACAAAGATGGTCTTCACCGCAAAGTGCCAAGGTCCCATACCGTTTGGCGTTGGAACAATCACCGCGATGCTTCCCACAATAAAACTAACCAATGCAACAATGATTCCCAAGTCCTTCGTGAAATCAAAACAGAAGAAAGTGATATAGTAATGAAGAAAATAGCTTAGCCAAATGCCGATGGTGTAGGCACTGAACAACCAAATGTTCTTTACGTCTTTTAGTGAGGTGATGCCAGTTTTGATGCCTTCCACAGTCGATTTAATTTTTGCCATGAAAGTAAAGCGACGAATGGCAAACCAAAGGAATACAAGGGTGATGATGCCTAAGGCAATCGTAACAATCCATCCCGTAGTAGTGAAAGTGTTGAGCCATGTGCCGATATTCGTGCCAGTCTTGGCGAAAAAGTCCATGAATATCCTCACTTGGGATAGGAACACCACACCTGCAATGAACAGAACGAGAAGTGTGTCTATAATGCGTTCCGTCACGACTGTTCCCAAGGATTTGGAAAAGGAAGTGCCTTCGTAGCGAGTGAGCACACCGCAGCGAGTCACTTCACCTATTCGCGGAATGATGAGGCTTGAAGCATACGAGAGGAATATGGCATGAATACAAGTGCTTTTACGTGGCTTCTCACCAATGGGTTCCAAGGTTTGCGTCCAGCGTAAACCTCTGAAAACCTGTGCAGTGACACCAAAGACCAAAGAGAACAACATCCATCCCCAGTTCATGCCATGAGTCAAGGTCTCAGAGATGCGACGGAAATCGAATTCCCGATACATCCACCACAAAATTGCCAATCCTAAAAGGATAGGAAAGGCAATGTTCAAGGTGCGTTTTATGTTCTTGCTTTCAGTCAATTCCGTTCCGAAAATTTGGTGATATTGCGTATTTACACTATTTTTGCAGTGTCGATTCACTCGTCTCATGAGAAAATCGGGTGCAAAGATAAAGTTTTATTTGAAAACGAAAAAATTTTTTGAGTGCCAATGCCTCAGTTTTAAGTACAAAATACAAAGAACAAAGCGCAACGTAGCAAATGAAGAAAGAATTAAATAATAGCATGAGCAATGTAACTACTCCCCTCACTCGCAGGGAGGGGCAAGGGGGCGGGTCCGTTCGTCCTAAAAAGTTTCTTGGTCAACATTTCCTCACCGACCTCAAGATTGCCAGTGACATTGCTGATACGGTGGATGCTTGTCCTGATATTCCTGTGCTTGAAGTGGGACCAGGTATGGGCGTTATGACTCAGTTCCTTGTGAAGAAACCACGTCCTCTGAAAGTGGTGGAGATAGACCGCGAGTCGGTGCCTTATTTGCAGGAGCATTTTCCTACGTTGGGAGATAACATTATTGAGGCGGATTTCCTCCAAATGAATCTGGAAGAGGTGTTCGACGGAAAGCCCTTTGTTCTCACGGGAAACTATCCCTACAATATTTCTTCACAAATCTTCTTTAAAATGTTGGAAAACAAAGAATTAATACCTTGTTGTACGGGTATGATTCAGAAGGAAGTAGCGGAGAGAATGGCGGCTGAACCAGGGAGTAAGACATACGGCGTTCTGAGTGTTTTGATGCAGGCTTGGTACGATGTGGATTACCTCTTCACGGTGCATGAGAATGTGTTCAATCCACCACCAAAAGTGAAGAGTGCTGTGATTCGCCTCACACGAAATAGCAAGAAAGAATTGGGCTGCGATGAAAAACTTTTCCGTCGTATCGTGAAAACCGTCTTCACCATGCGTCGCAAGATGATGCGCAACGGTATGAAGCAAATCCTTGGCAAGAACCATCCTCTCCTTGCCGACCCCGTTTTCAATCTCCGTCCAGAACAACTCTCCGTAGAAGAATACATTCAACTCACCAACCGAGTGGCCGAAGCACTTGTCTTAGGAAAGAAATTGGAATAATTAGAATAATTTCTCCAAAAATGTGTGTTAATTATTTAAAACATATTATTTCTGACTTAATTATTCTAATTATTCTAATTTCTTTCCGAAATAAAACCTTAACTTTGCGGCGATTACTATACTAATTTAAATCAAACTAACAATGAAAAGATTTTTTATGGCTATGATGCTCTTGGCTTTTGTCCTTGGGATAAAAGCGCAAGAGAATGCTCCCCAGTTAGAGTATGTGGTGGAATTGAAGGTGAAGTGTGAAGGTGCTTATCAAGTTGGTCAGACTTCCCACGGCAATCGCTTCATTATTCCTATTGTGGGCGGTACTTTTGAAGGTCCCAAGATGAAAGGTACCATCCTTTCAGGTGGAGCCGATTATCAGTTGCAAGACAATGCGCATGGACGTACAGAAGTAGAGGCTATCTACAGCATCAAAACGGATGATGGCGTGAATATTCATGTTCGCAACAAAGGACTGATTTGCACGGGCAAGGACGAGAATGGAAATCCTCAGTTCTATTTCCGCACAACACCTCAATTTGAGGCACCTTTCGACAGCAAGTATGCCTGGCTCAACAATGCCATTTTCGTTTGCCAACCAGGCTTTGGTGGAAATGATGGCACCATCAATCTGAAGATTTGGAAGGTGAAATAACGCTCAAGGGCAAAGTTTAGAAGGTAAAATTCTCTAAAAATCAATATTATTATGAAAGTAAAAAGTTTTCTTCGTTCAGCATTAGCTGTAACAGCTTTGATGGCATGGGGTGTCATCAGCATGAGTTTCACAACAGATGATAAGCCTACTTCTCGCGTAGTGGAAGATGGTGGTACAGGTCCTTACAAGGCAATCATGAAGGAAGAGCCAACCCTCGATGCCCACACCATTTTCGTGCCACAAGACTTATCGGTATTCGGCAAGAAAAATGCACTTCCTGTGCTCGTATGGGGCAATGGCGCTTGCTACAATTCACCTTTTGAGCACTATAAGTTCCTCAACGAAATTGCTTCTCATGGTTATATCGTGGTGGCAACAGGCTATATGCCTCAGGAAGGAGAACGCTATCAAGGTCCTATGTCCACAACGGAACAACAGCTGGAGGCAATGGATTGGGTGATTGCTCAGAATGCCGATAAGAGTTCTCCTTATTATAATAAGATAGACGTGAAGAATATCTGCGTGGCAGGTATGTCGTGTGGAGGACTTCAGACGCTCTTCAATTGTGCTGATAAGCGCATCAAGACTTTGATGATTTGCAACAGTGGACTCTTCAACCAGCAGAATGCAGGTAGTGCTGTGGGTGGAATGCCTATGCCTCCAAAATCAAAACTCAAAGAGATTCATTCGTCCATCATCTACATTCTTGGTGGTGAGAAAGACATCGCTTACAACAACGGTATGGACGACTTCCATCGCATCGACCATGTACCTGCTTGTGCAGCAAACTTCCCAGTAGGACATGGTGGCACATACGCGCAGCCTCATGGTGGTGAGTTCTCAGTGGTAGCCCTTGCTTGGCTCGACTGGCAACTGAAGGGTGACAAGCAAGCATCCAAAATGTTCAAAGGTCCAGATTGTGAACTCTCCAAGCGTCAGGATTGGACTATCGAGAAGAATGATTTGCTCGATAAATTGAAGTAGTTTCACAGATTCAAAAAAAATAAACGAAGACGATAATGAAAACGAAAACCGCCATCCGGATGGCAAGCCTTCGTTTTCGTTATCGTTTTCGTTGGAAGGCAAAGCCTTCATTTATGTTGTGCATCCATCCGGATGGCAAGCCTTCGTTTTCGTTATCGTTTTCGTTGGAAGGCAAAGCCTTCATTTATGTTGTGCATCCCATGCCATTTTTGCGCGGAGGAGAGTCTCGATTTGTCCTGCATAACTGGAGTTTTTGCTTTGGGTTTGCAGGATGTGGCGCATGTTTTTGGCAAAAAGACTGATGTCGTTGATATGGATGCCATGACCTAATTCAATCTCTCCTTGAGGATTCGTGTCAATCCATGCAAGGAGTTCGTCGATGGTTTCTTGTGGGTATTCGGTTTGGAAGATATTTTTCATTTTCTCATTTTTCATTTTTCATTTTTACTTTTTACTTTATTTCGAAGGAGTTCCACGATGGTTTTTCCAGCACGTTCGGATGCCCCAGCCGGACCGAGGATGCGGTTCATTTCTTCGTAGTCGGTAAGCATTTGTTGGCGCTTGGTGCCACCAGGAAGGATGTCGCGAAGTTCATTCACAATGTTTTCTTCCTTCATTGTGTCGGCAACGAGTTCGCGAACGATTTCCCGATTCACTATGAGATTGACGAGGGAAATGTATTTCACTTTAAGCAATTTTCTGCGGAGGAAGGATATGAAACGTCCCATAGGGGTGTAGTAGCACACCACTTGAGGAATGCGAAGAATGGCAGTTTCGAGGGTGGCAGTACCCGACGTGACAAGTGCGGCAGCGGATTGTCTGAGGATTTCGTAGGTTTTGCCAAATTGAATATCCACCTGAATGTCTTTTGGGATATACTGTTGATAGAATTCAAGAGGAATGTTAGGAGCACCTGCCAAAACGAATTGATACTCAGGAAATTGGGACGCCGCACGCAGCATCATGGCAAGATTATCCTTGATTTCCTGTTTGCGACTGCCTGCAAGAATGGCAATAGAATGGGGAATAGGAGCTCCCCCTTTTGGGGGAGTTGAGGGGGCTTCTTGGATGGCATCAACGCATGGATTGCCAACGTAATGGATGGGGTAGTGATGCTTCTTTTCGAAGAAGTCGATTTCGAAAGGAAGGATGGAAAAAAGCTCATCCACATCGCGCTTGATGTTCTTGATGCGGTATTCCTTCCAAGCCCAAATCTTTGGGGAGATGTAATAATATACAGGTATGGAAGTGTTCTGGTGAACAAACTCGGCGATTTTGAGGTTGAAGCCAGGGTAATCCACAAGGATAACGACGTCGGGGTTCCACTGCACGATGTCCTGTTTGCAGATTTCCATGTTGTGGAGAATGGTACGTGCGTGGAGCAGGACAGGAATAAAACCCATGTAGGCAAGTTCCTTGTAGTGCTTGACGAGAGTTCCACCTACGGCTGCCATCTTATCGCCACCGTAGAAACGGAAATCAGCCTCGGCATCGTGTCGTTTCAAGGCTTTCATCAAGTTCGAGGCGTGCAAGTCGCCCGATGCTTCACCAACTATTAAGTAATACTTCATAGAACATTATATATACTAATAGGGCTATGCTAACCCGAACTTCTGTCTCAGTTCTTCCATGACGGAATAGGCGGTGCAGTCGAGTTGGATAGGAGTAATTGCCACATATCCATTGTTCATGGCACCTCGGTCAGTGGATTCGTCCTCTTCGTCGTAACCCACAAAATCACCTGTGAGCCAGAAGTAACTCCTTCCTCGAGGGTCAATACGCTCGTCCCATTCGTTCACCCAGTCGCCTGTGCCCATTCGACATATCTTCATGCCTTTGAATTCTTCGAGTGCAGGAAAGTTGACGTTCAGGCAAACATCCTTGGGAAGTCCTGTGTTGAGTACATCTTCCACGAGAGAACGGACATAAGGACGCATGGCGGAGAAATCGGCATCAGCTTCCAACTTACAGCTGGAGAGGCCGATGGATGGTACACGTTTCAGCGTTCCTTCGGTGGCAACTGCCATCGTTCCCGAATAGTGAGCATTCACAGCAGCATTGTCACCATGATTGATTCCCGCAAGGATGAGGTCGGGACGCCCATCAATCAATTTCTCGAAAGCAATCTTCACGCAGTCGCAAGGCGAGCCTGTGCAGCTGTAGATTTGCAGACCATCTTCTTCATGGATTTTCCTGATGCGGACAGGTTCGCGGCTGGTGATAGAGAGGGAAGCACCCGAACGTGCCCCATCGGGAGCCACGACGAGTACGTCACCGAAATCGCGAACCATCTCTACGAGGTCGTTGATTCCTTTGGCATAATAGCCATCGTCGTTAGATATGAGGATAAGTGGGCGAGACATTATGTGAGTTTTTGAGTTTTTGAGTTTTTGAGTTTTTTAGTTCTTAGGTTTTTGAGTTTTTTTTAGTTCTTAATGAGAAGTGTATCTTCGTTAAACTTTAAACGCTTTTCAAAGGTGCAAAGATAGGAGTTTTGTCGCTTTCTGCCTTTTAAAAACTGCCAAAAGTTGATGGACTCATGAAAAAATGCGGTTTTGTTGAAAAAAAATGCTGAAAAGTTTTGGGGGTAAGAAAAAAACATCTACCTTTGCAGCGCTTTTCGGGGAACGAGAGGCAAAAGACATAAAATTGGGATATGGTGTAATTGGCAACACAACAGATTCTGGTCCTGTTATTCCTGGTTCGAGCCCGGGTATCCCAACTGAAAAAGCTTCGGAGTTTTACCACTTCGAAGTTTTTTTATGCCAAAAAACGTGAAATCTTTAGAATAATGTGAGAAAACAGAGAGACGTTTTGCGATAAATTAAAACTTTCTCAGTATCTTTGCACTGATTTATGCCCTTTTATGCCCTTTTTAGCAAAAGGGATGGCGTGTTCAGTACACAGAGTATTTGCACTTAAAAAGACTTTATGAACGAAAGTAAAAAACTGTTAGATAGCATTGTAGAAGGCATTCAGGAAAAGAAAGGCCATCGTATTCGCATAGCGGACTTGACAAACATTGGCGACACGATTTGTAATTATCTTGTGATTTGTGAGGGAAACACACCGACTCAGGTTTCTGCCATCGCAGACAGTGTGGAGGATTTCTCTACCAAGCAGGTAGGGGAGAAGCCTCGTGCCATTGATGGTTTGCGCAATTCTATTTGGGTGGCACTGGACTACACGGACGTGATGGTGCATGTGTTCGTTCCTGATGCTCGACAATTCTACGACATCGACAATTTATGGGATGATGCAGATATTCAAGATATTCCAGACTTGGACTAATAAAATGAAGAATGTAGAATGAAGAATGAAGAATAGAAAACATCTTTAAGAATTCTTCATACCTCAAAAAACTATAAAGATTGATTGAATGGCAACAAACAATAACAACCAAAGAAATAAGATGCAGAACCAACAGAAAGGTAAGCAGGATGGTCCTCGTTTCAATTTCAGTTGGCTCTATTTCATTATCATAGCAGGACTTATTTTCCTTATTTTCTCTCGCGATAGTTCTTCGGGTTCGTCGAAGAGTCTTGCTTACTCCGATTTCCAAGAGTGTGTGGATAGCGGTTATGTGCAGAATATCACCATCGACCGCAATTCGGGTACTCTTATGTTCAATGTGAACACACAGGGAGAGCGTCACATTTTTGGCGATGTGAAAAAAGGCAATTCTGAGCGTAAGAATTTGGAGGTGGAAATCGGTAGTATTGAGAAATTTGAAGATTTCATTTCCGCCAAAAAGGAGCAAGGACTCTACAAAGGAAAAGTGAAGTATGAGCACAGCGACGATACTTTCATGCATATCCTTTGGCAAGTGCTCTTCTTTGTAGGTATCATTGTTTTCTGGTTCTTCATCATGAATCGCATGAGCGGAGGAGCCGGCGGAATGGGTGGTGGCATCTTCAGCGTAGGTAAATCGAAAGCCAAACTCTACGAAGGGAAGGACAAGGATCAAAAAGTAACTTTCCGTGATGTGGCGGGGCAGGCAAGTGCAAAGCAGGAAGTGCAGGAGATTGTCGATTTCTTGAAGAAGCCTGAGAAATACACAGGACTCGGTGGTAAGATTCCAAAGGGTGCGTTGCTGGTAGGCCCTCCAGGAACGGGTAAGACGCTCTTGGCAAAGGCTGTGGCTGGTGAAGCAAACGTGCCGTTCTTCTCCATGTCGGGTTCCGACTTCGTGGAAATGTTTGTGGGAGTTGGTGCAAGTCGAGTTCGCGACCTTTTCCAACAGGCAAAGGACAAGGCTCCATGTATCATCTTTATTGACGAGATAGATGCTATCGGTCGTGCTCGTAGTAAGAATTCAAGTCTGAATTCAAATGATGAACGAGAAAGTACGCTCAATCAGTTGCTTACGGAGATGGATGGCTTTGGTACGAATAGTGGTGTGATTATCTTAGCCGCCACCAACCGCGCCGATATTCTTGATAAGGCATTGCTTCGTGCAGGACGTTTCGACCGTCAGATTCATGTGGATTTGCCAGACGTGAATGAACGTAAGGCGATTTTCAATGTGCATCTTCGTCCTGTGAAGATTGACGAAACCGTGGATGTGGACATGTTGGCACGTCAAACTCCTGGTTTCTCGGGTGCAGATATTGCCAATGTATGTAATGAGGCGGCACTGATTGCTGCGCGTCGCAACAATGAATGGGTGGATAAGCAATGCTTCTTGGACGCAGTGGATCGTATCATCGGAGGTTTGGAGAAGAAGACCAAGGTGATGACAACGGCTGAGAAGCGTGCCATTGCGATTCACGAAGCAGGTCATGCCACGATTTCTTGGTTCTTGCAGTATGCTAACCCATTGGTGAAAGTAACGATTGTGCCACGTGGACAGGCGTTAGGAGCAGCATGGTATATGCCTGAGGAACGACAGATTACGACGAAGGAGGAAATCCTCGACGAAATCTGTGCTACTCTTGGTGGTCGTGCCGCAGAGGAAATCTGTTTGGGACGCATTTCGACAGGTGCCATGAATGACTTGGAAACAGTCACCAAGCGAGCATACGGTATGATTGCTTATGCGGGTATGGGCGAGTCCTTGCCAAACCTCTGCTATTACAACAATCAAGAGTATCAGTTCAATAGGCCATACAGTGAGCATACTGCTGAACTCATCGACGTTGAAGTGAAGAAACTCATTGCCGTGGAGTATGAGCGTGCCAAGAAGATTTTGCGTGAGCACAAGGAGGGACATGCAGAATTGGCTCAGCTGCTCATCGACAAGGAAGTGATTTTTGCCGAGGATGTGGAACGCATCTTTGGTAAGCGTCCTTGGGTGTCGCGTACCGACGAAATCCTTGCGCTCAATGATGCGGAACGCAGAATGCATCCGGGTGAAAAGAAAGATCCAACGGAATATGTGGATGAGAATGAGGAAATCATTCGTCAGAAAGCCATCGATGCTGTGGTGGAAAAGGCAAAGCGGAGTGGTAAGGCTGTTCCTACAGATGCTGATGGTGCAGTAGTTCTTGATGAATCGACCACTTCCTCCACCGTTTCAATCCCTGCAAGCGAAGATTCCAATCCTGCTACGAATGCGAAGGATTCTTCGGCTACTTCCAAAGCCGATGCTAACGCTTCTGAAGCATCTCCATCTGATGCTTCGAAGCAGAGTCGTGGCTTGTTCGACTAATAGTTTGATTCTCTGTAACTCAGTGTTTTCAGTGTTTTAAGTATATATAGCAATGAAGTCTAATTTGATAGTTCGCGCATTGACAGGTGCGGTGTTTGTACTGCTTTTGGTGGGCTGCATGGTGTTCGGCCCTCAGACCTTTGCAGTGCTTTTTGCTGTCATCACAGGTATGACAACATGGGAATTCTGTACCATTGTTAATCGAAACGCTGGTTTGCAGGTCAATCGTTTCATCACCACAGTGGCAGCTGTCTATTTCTTCTTTGCTGTTCTTGGATTCAATCTCAACGTGATGGATGCAGGCATCTTTGTGCCCTACATCCTCACTTTGTTATATTTGTTGATTTCTGAATTGTATTTCGACCGTGAGAATTCCATTCAGAATTGGGCTTTTTCTTTCATGGCTCAACTCTATGTAGCACTTCCATTTGCTTTGCTCAACACGATGTCGTTCGTCGTGGTTCCTTCTGGGGAATATGGCACGCCGATGGTGACATATACATGGATTTTTTCATTGTCCGTTTTCATTTTCCTTTGGTCGAGCGACACAGGAGCCTATTGCTTCGGCAGTATGCTGGGTAAGCACCGACTCTTCCCCCGCATTTCTCCAAAGAAATCGTGGGAGGGTAGTGTAGGA
>Ga0247609_10005641_pt1 | contig 12243 bp, 15 predicted proteins | sample 172DNAGHGlowgp2_FD_193487 | JGI IMG/M metagenome (GOLD analysis project Ga0247609, IMG submission 193487) | Sheep rumen microbial communities from Palmerston North, Manawatu-Wanganui, New Zealand - 1728 DNA GHGlow gp2 | ecosystem: Host-associated > Mammals > Digestive system > Stomach > Rumen ... | reverse complement strand
TGGAAGTTTATGTACATTACGAATGAGACCGTTGCGGCTCTTTCGTCAAGAACTTCCCCTCTGCTTGTTACAGCAGACACTTACAGCGATGTGATTGACCATTTGGAAATTGCAGATGCTGATAAGGTCGCATTGATGAAGCGAAACTTAGCAAGTTTGTTTGACCTTGCACCTAGTGCTCAGGGTTACATCATCACTGCAGACACCTACACAAAGTTTAAGTATTATGCTTATTGGTGCTACCTTGAAGCAGAATACGAAAAAGACACAAACGACAAATTTGCTATGACAGCAAAAACAGAAGCCTTGTTTACCGCAATTAACACTGTATACGATAAAGCATTTAGCGGTTTCGTAACAGATATGGCTGTTGACGCTGAAGCAAGTATTACTGCTGCTCCTGCATCAGATGTAGATGAATTTATGTCTACTCTTGGTGCATTGTCTTTCCCTCTTACAGTTTTTGCAAGAGGAGCAACAGAAGACTATGAATGGGCAGGAACAAACGCTTCTGGTAAAGAAATTACAGTAGGCTTCAGTCCTGCTTTGTACCAGATGGGTAGGACTCTTGGATTTATTAACAGCACTGGAACTTCAATTGGTAACAGTTGGGATACAGTCGCTTGTACATTCCAGGACGTACTGCCATCAAGAAGCACAAGTACAAGTGAACTTGTTAATGCAAGTGCTTTGTTTATTAATTGGTGTCAGCAGAACGGTGTTGTTTACTTCAAGACTTTGGGTAATGGCACAGGACAGATTGATGCTTATGGTGGTTGGACACTTAAGAAGACTTGTCAGTCTGCTGAATGGATTGTTGCTTACATCAACTATATGGCTAAGGTTCGTGTTGCAGAAATCATGTCTGCAATGAACACTTACCGTAGCGGTGTATTGTATAGCAAGTGTCTTGGAGTTTTGGATACTCTTATGAGTCCATTTATTACTCTTGGACGTGTGTACAATTTTGTAATTACTGCTCCTAGTTGGGCTGTTGCACAGACCCTTGGTGATCGTGAAACAATCGTAATTCCTGATGCTTGGAAAGGTTGGTATCGCGATAATAATCGTAAAGTACGCATTCAGGGCGCACTTAACATATAATAGGAGGACCTAAATGGCTGAAGATATCGAACTTATCCCAGATGGCTACAGAACTGATGGTAGTGATGTAGAAATGGTTCACGGTGTTGAGTGTGTAGGACGTATTAAATTCTTGTTTAAGCATCCTATTCTTGAAGCACTTGCTAAAAAGAATGCAGACTACGCTGGACTTAAAGGTGGCGTAGCACTCACAGGCTTTAAGTTGGAAGAAGTTGCTATTGACTCCGAAGGTCTTTTGGAAAACGCAAAACTTATTCCATTACTTAATGGCGACACAATGACTCTTACCAATAGTAATAAGTCAGGACGACTTACTATTGCTTGTATTCGCTCTTCTGCTGGAGTACTTGGTGGAGACCTTGTTGCTATTGCTGACTTCATTCGTTCTCAGGGTGATAGTATTGGCGGTACGCTTGAAGTTACTTGGACACGCAACGGTGAGGAGAAAGGTATTACATTCAAGAAGGTTTGCGTTGTAAAATGTCCTCCTTTGAAGTATGCAGGAAATGACCTTCCAAATATGGGAGTAGTTCTTTCTTACGCAACATATAACGATAAAGATTACCCTAAGTGGTCTTAAGGAGAAGTAAATGGAATTGACTTATAACGATGCGGTGCAAAATATGCACGCCTATTTGAATGAAGGGCGTTCTTACGATAAAGATCTTAAGATAGAATTGAGCGGAGAACTCACTCCTCCTGATGCGTTACTAAGCGTTCAGATGCTTGATGATTTAGACAATTTAATGCTTAAAGCACAGTTTGTACAAACAATGCTTAAAGGTGTAGGTCTTACATTAAAGCACGGAGAGGAGGTGCTACTTGTTGTTCAGTTTACTGAAAATGAACGTCTTTCAGACATAACCCTATTAAAACAGAGACCTGGACTGCTTCGATTTATTATTGATGCTGTGTTCAGTATCTTCCTAAAAAACTCGTATCCGCTTTCAAGCGAATCCCAAAAAGCGGAGTAACAAAGGGAGGAGCGACCAACGCTGATAGCGTTGGTGCTCTAGCTCAATTGTTTGCTTCAAGCAAAGAACAAGCGTGGGCAGAAAAATGGAAAAATGCAGGACTTCTGCCTTTACGTAGAATATACTATACCTATTGGGAGCATTTGCATCACGAACCAATAGATGTTTACGATCTTATTAAAGGTTACAGTTATTTAATTTTGTCAATGGAGGGCTAAAATGGCGGCTGGATCACAGCATATAAGCGATACAGAAAATGATGACCTCCTTTTATTAACTCTTGGCTTGGACACTTCTGAAGATGATTTTAGTAAAGCAAAAGGACAACTGAACGGCTTAAAAGATGCGATGTCTGATTTATCATCTTCTTTCAGTTTGGACGGTTTTGTTGGTGGTCTAAATAAGGCTGTTCAAGCCCTTAGACAAGCAGTTAAGGCATGGAATTCTTTAGAGAATAAAGCCATTGACGTATCTACTTCTCGCAATTATATTCAGTATGATTTAACCGCGGATGAAGTACAGCACATAAAAGAACGCATTAGTGCAGATAAAGTTGCTAAAAAGTATATAACAGAAGAAGGTATAGAACAAGATTTATACGCATTAAATAAACGACAAGCAAGCACCGTTTGGTTTGGTGACTACTTAAATGAAAAAGATGCTGTGGCTATAAATCAAGCAGGAAAAGCATTAGGTTGGTCAGAACTTCAGGGCAGTAATATTGGTAGAATGATGACTACTAGTAGTCCTAAAGAAGTCTACAGACTTATGGCTAATGCTTACGCAGAACTTCAGCGTAAAGCCTATGCTTCTAGAGGAGAAGAACGCAATAAGTACGAACAACTTGCTAATAATATTCCTTTCTTAAATGAAGTCTTTAATTTCTTTGCGAACTAAACCTACAGATAAGAATTATAATCAGTACGGTAATGTTATTGATCAATATGTTTTAGACTATGCTAGTTCTTTAGGTGCATACAGTATGTCGCTTGAAGGAGCATCAGGTGAGGTATTAGCCGCACAGGATGCTGTGTCAGAGTATAAGGCACGCATAGCGATGAAAGGTAAAGGCACACTAACAAAACTGTACGCAGGAATGTCAGGATTTGTTAATGATAAAGCCGTACTTCCTGTATTGGATGCTGTAGACTTATTAATGACTAAAGTTTCAGGCTCTGAGAATACTGCAACGTATAACGAGTATACAAATGCTCACGGAGAAACACCTGAATACTCTAAAAATAGATCAGCGTTTGTTAAGACTGTAAAAGGTCTCACAGGTTCTGACACTAAAGGCGTTAAGGTAAATGACTATGATGTAGGCGGTAGAAAAACAGCCTATATGACAGCAGGAATTTCAGGATTAGATCTCACTTCCGAATTTGCTTTATATGAAGCAATGAAACTTGACCAAAGAAATTTTCTTGATCAACAAGTAGACTTCTTAGGCGTAATGTCGAGTAAGATTTCACAGAAAGAAGGAATTAGTCTTAAAGAAGCAGAAAAGAAATTAACCGATAAAAACAGTCCTTACTATATGCCTATTGGTAAGCAAGGCTTTGTTTCTTCTTACATTACAGCGTATAAGCAAGGTCTTCTTGGTGACTTGTATGAAGGTCCGTTTGGAAAGAAGTCTAACACAGAAGCGTTTGTTGACTTAATGGCAGACGTAGTAAATAATACGGAACACGCATTCTTAGCTAAACGTTTCCCAGGTCTTAAAGAACAACTTGAAGAAGGAGAAGTAAAAGCATCTAAAGTTTCTGGACCTAATGGAGAATTCCGTTTAAGAGTAACCATAGAAAACGAAAAAGGCGAAGTTCTTAAGGAAGAAGAATTGACACCAGAACAAGTAGCAAGTCTTCAGTTTAGACAATACAGGACTTACTATAACTTACAAAGCAGATAATCTACAAGGTATAGCAAAGAGTTTGTTTACCTTACCTACTGTGGGAATGCCTACACAATCCATACTAGACTCTGCAATACTACCGCAAAACGTGATACGTGCTTTAGAAACCGTAGGTCTTGCGAGAGGTATTCCTATATTTGCTTCAAGTCAAAAGGAAGTAGGTAAGAATAATATTGGTGACCAGATACTACTACGTAGTAGTGAACTTGGAACTTCTGTAGTTACTGATAACATTGCTCCTCTTCCTCGTACTTGGGAAATTAAAGGCTACCTGAGTCCTCCACAAAACATTCTTGAAACAAACATTCCAGGAATGTATGAAGTATATTGTTCAGGCGTTATAGTTGCTCTTCAAGCCATTAAAAACTATTTTAGATATTTACGTCTTATTCGAGCACCTTTTAGATTTACTACTAGAATGGGCGAAACTATTAACGTACTTATGGAAGACTATGAGTTTATTGACGAACCTGAGTCTGAATGGGCTACGGCAATCACGTTACGTTTGCGTGAATACATTGCACTTAGCGTAGCAGGAAACGGTATAGGTTATGACCTTAATATGCCTGATGCAGGAAGTTTGTTTGGCGCAAGTGCTCAGTACACAAGTGCAGGAACTAAAGCCATAAGTAACGTTCTTAAGCAATTTATATAGAGGTTTATATGGAGCAGGATCCAGAACTTATTGCCTTGTATAATTTAGGCGCAACAGAAACAATACTTAAAGAACTTGCTTATGAAGAAGATCACGACAATGCCGTAGTTTGTGAATTGCCGTTTTCTTCTTTACAAGATAGTATTGCTCAGGCAATTACTGTTCCTGTAACATTTGGCGGTAACACAGTTAGTTTTTCTTTGAGAAAAGACATAAGTGATGGTGCTTGGTGGATTACAGAAGAAGGTACAGTGAATGGTGAAGCCTATTCTTCAGTACAGCGATTTAATTTGAACAGTTTCCATCACATCAGAGATAGTTGGGAGTACATCATTATTTCACCTTATGAATATAATGAACAACTTTCAGATCAACTTAAACGCCAATGCGTAGCAAATAGCAGTTTGCTTATAAAATATTGATATGAATGATTTATTTGACCGTTGTATAGACGTATATGTATATGATGAAGCAGGAAAAGAAATAGCACGTATAATTACGCCAGAGTATGGACCAAAGCCTGAAATAAAGGTAGAAGGCTGTATTATAAGCAATACCTATCAAATATCTGGTAAAGTCACAATAACCAATCTCGAACGTGCGATAAATGTTGATGACTCTAAATACTTACGTGTTGATATGTACTATAAAGGCAGTAAGATCTTTCAGAATACGCATAAAAGTATTTGGTACAGCGTACAATTTGCTGACCAAAGCAAACAACCACCAAATAGACAAGTATGTTTTAATTGTTTAGTTGCAGGAACTACTCCAGACATAATGAGTAGTCTTGTAACAATAAGCAAACAAGATGTAAATAAGAAGCCTATTGAAGACACCCTTAGCAATGTTCTTAAACTTGTGATAACTGAATATAATAAAGCATTGGCTAGTGCAGAACCTATGGTTTATGATAAGTTTAAGTTAAACGAAGAACCTATATTTAGAATGGACGCTACATTAGCCACCATTGCTAAGAATAGTAAGATCGCTCTTCAATGGAACAATGTCGCTATAAGTTCTATTCTTGACTCTTTGACAATGACAACTGTTGAAGCAGAACCTACAGGAGAAAACGCTAAAACAAAGACAACATTTTGTATGTACTGTTATTACATAGAAGAAAACAATTTAGTTGTGAGTCTTAATCCTTCTGAACTAGGACAAACAATTACTTCTCCTGATGTCTTGCAGTTAGACTACGTACAAAGTGCGTATCGTTATGGTCCTGTTGTTCACGTTAAAGCAATGTTTGATCCTCGTATCCATCAAGATGTCACTGTTATAATGAGTGCGACAAATCTTTCTGGTAAGAAAGTAGCAGGAAACCTTGTTCCTTTACTTAGCACGTTTGGTGCTAATATGGTAATGTTTCGTCCAGTAGGTGGAATTAATTTTGTGTTTAGTACAAATGGAGAGAACTTTATGACTTTCCAAGGATGTGTATAATGAATGCCGCATCTAGACTTAGAGAAAAGACAATTCCTTTTGAAGTAAAACTTAAACGTCTTATTGCTAATATGCACTTAAATTGTATAGGCATAGTTGCTGATGTGAATAGTGATGGCTCTCGTATTGACGTAAACTTACCTTACCTTGATTGTAATAATAAAGCAGTAACAATTAAAGGTGTAGAAGTACTTCGTCCAGGAACACATCTTGTAAAAATAAAGATAAAGCCTGAGATTGGAGATGTAGTACTTCTTTTTGCTCAGCAAGATTATTGGGTAGAAGCTACTTTTGCACAGCAACCTATTCCTAAAGTTACTGCTTCAGACGCTTACAACGATAATACAATAAAAGCCCTTCTTGTGCAAACTAATGAAGATAACGAAAACGCTACGCTTATTGACGTTAAAGAAGACACAATAGAAATTACTGCACCTCTTAAAACTACAATAATTTGTAAAGATGCTGTAACTATAACAGCAGAAAGTACAACAGATATTACTTGTAAAGATAACGCCACAATAGATGCAAGTGATAAAAATATTACCGTTAAAGCAAGTAAAGTCACGATTAATGATCATTTAGAGGTTACTTAATGGAATACATAGCGGTAAACGGCTGTGAACTCGCTTTAGATCATGGAAGCAGTAGTCCTATTTCTATAAGTAGCATACCTAGCGATAAAGTAAAGGCAGGAGGAAAAGGTTGCTACAAAGATAAGATATCGTTTTCTATAAGTGGCTTTAGTGGTAATAAGATTACTAATGGCAATGGCACAGGTTCTGGAGATATTTCTGGTTCTGCGGAATACGTGCTTATTGAAGGCGATCCTGCAGTTCTTGAAAACGATGAAGTGACTGTCACACTTAACGGTACAGCGGGATCAGGTCAAAGCGAACACGCAGAAAGCGAAGACGTTACTGTTAAAGTAAAGAAAGCAGGACAGGATAAAGTTAAAGGAGCATAGTATGATATCTGCTTTAGACTTATTAATATCTAAATCAATCGATGAAACTACAAAAGAACCTATTGTAGATTTTGTTCCTACTAAAGACGGACAACTGCAAGTATTGTATGCAGAAAATGCTGTAAAGCAAAGAGCCGTTCTTGCTAGTTTTACTCAACGGGGAAGTATTCCTCAGTTGCGCAATGTCGGTATAGAATGGGTAGAGTTCTTAACAGAACAGAGAAGTGCCGCTGAAATAAATAGTCAGATATTTGATGCTATGCATGAATACGCTGATACTTATGACTACATTCCTAAGTACGATACTTCAAACGATAGGATTACTGTTACTATAGAGGAGAATAAATAATGGACTACAATCCAGAAAACGTACAAACAACAGAAGACAATGCTTCTGCTTATATTGATCAGGTGAACCTCCTTTTAGCACAGGAAGGCGTAGTCGACAAAGAAGGTAATCCTGTACAACTTGAAAAACTTGCAGGAAGCGTTCTTTGGCTTATGGCTCTTGCAAATGGACAGAATATAACAGAATGGCAAGAGCGCTTGCGTAATTGCCATAACAGTTTGGACATTGCAAACTGTGCTGACGAGCAAGTAAACAATCTTGCTATACTCGCTGGCGTTATTAAAAAGCAAGGTAGTGCTCCATTTATTATTCTTAAAGTAAAGAATACAACTTCTGCTCCAATTACAGTAAATAGCACAAACTGTATGGCTACTGATATGCTTACACAGAATAAATGGTATGCAGGACAGAACTACGATTTAACAGTTGATGAAGAAGCAAATCTTGTGTTCTATTGTCGTGCAAGAAATGTAGAAGTTCCTAAAGATATTATGTTTGTACTACACAACACACAAGGCACTTGGGACGACTTAACAGCACCTAGCGTAAGTGCAAGCCGAATGCTTGAGCCAGAACAGTCTATTGCTGATTTGCGTAACAGCATTATGTTGCGTAAAGGGCGTTATGATGCAATAAGTCAGGCAGAAACCGCTATTGCTAATCTTGACGGTATTAGTAAATGCAGTATTTACTTTAATAAAAATCAGAACGCTCCTATTACACTTCCAGGAGGTATTACGCTTCCTGCTCGTACAGCATATATTGTTGTTCAGGGTTATGACGTTGAACAGTTGCTTGCTCGTACATTCTTTAGTTATGCTATTGTTCAAACGCTACAAACACAAACCAGTCTTGCAAATCAAGTATTAGTAGGTGCTGAGTATCAAACCGTGTATTATGATCAATGTGAAAGTGTGACTGCTTACATTAAAGTTAAAGTGCGTCCTAAGCAAGGAGATACAACCTACACACAGCGTATCAGAGACACACTTACGCCTTATAGCGGAACACTTAAAGTAGGCGAAAATATTACTACACAACTTATCTGTGAGTGGCTTGGTGAACTCGATGAATATTGTACAGTTATTTCTGCATACGTAGGTCTTGCCGCAGACCCTAGCGGTGACACAACAAATGTAGGCGCTAATAAAATTATTCAATTTACTGACGCTGAAATTACTTTTGAGGTAGTATCGTAATTATGTCAGATTACACACCTACGCCATACACAAACGCTATGGCGAACCAATTAAACGGTCCAATAATTCAAGCCTTGTTGAAGGCTAAGCATTTAATGTTTAGCGCCGAAGGTGACGAACTTATTGCACACCGTAATACATTTAGCGTAGATACTGCAACTACACAGGAACTTGAATGGCTTGGTATAGTTTGTAACGTACCAAGACCTTATGCTGTTGTAGAAGGTGCTATTGTTCTTGCTACTGATGCTGAATATAAACTATTCTTTAAGAACGTTATGGCATTACGACAAAGTCAGTCTATGTTAAGTCTTGCTGATGTATTTTATCAATTTCTACCTAATGGAGAATTTCAATTAGAGCTACAGCAAAATGGTGATATTCGTGTTGTATTGGATCAACAGTACGAACGATATCTTCCTTTTCTTCAGCAAGCCGCACAAAGCATTTATACAGCGAGCCCACAACTCATGCCTTTTGAAAGTCGCGATTATTACAGTTTTATTTTTGATCAAGGATTGTACTTACGCTATATTCAAATGGCACAACCTAATTTTTGGGAATTTGAGTACAACATAACAAAACACACTTTTATTGTGAATAGTCAAGAATTGGAAGCGCTTACTGTAAGTTTTGATAACGGACAACTTACAATCGATGAAGAGCAAGAAGGATACTTTATTCCTAGAGATGGTTGTTTTTCTTTGTCTACATCTTCTATAGTGAAGAACAATGCTTTGTATTTACAAGATGGCTATATTACATATAATGACAGTAATAATACACAGCATACAGATGGAAAAGGCGTATTTGTTTGCACACCGTTTACTGAATTAGCAAATCCTGACCTCACTTACGATGTAATGTATGAACCTAGAGATGCAAGTAAGCCAATGCCTATAGAAGCAGACTATATGGCACTTCTTGTAGGTTATGATCATTTAACACATTCTTTAATGATAAGCAATAAGCGCTTAGTACCTACTGATTACTTTAGTGATAAGATTGCAAATTACGGTAAACAGAGTGTGGATAGAGTAGAACGAAGCGCTATTAGTTATGACTCTAATTCTAATATTGCTGAAATAAATATATTTGATGTTAGAATGATTGCTACAATGAACGTTACACAGGAGGAATAATGTCACAGAAAATTATGGATCACATAGTAAACCCGGATGGAACTATTATCGAACTTCACGATCATGAAAGAGGGCAAGCGAATGGTGTAGCATTGCTTAATGCTCAGAGCAAAAATGCGCAATCATTTAATGGCTATGCTGTACAATTAGCAAGCCCAGATGGTGAAGGTTCTATTGTAGATTTTATTATGCGTAATACATAAGGAGTTAGTAAATGAATGATTATGCAGATTGCTGGATACTTAATGGCACAATAGTATACTTGCGAGATTATAGCAGAGGACAACCAAATGGCGTTGCTACATTAGACGAAAATGGCGGTTTAGTAGCAAATGAGTTGGATGTTACGTTAATTCCTGCTCCAGACAATTCTGGTACACTTTACGCTTGGATACTTTCTGTTATTGCTGTATAGGAGAATAGAATGGCTGTAAATTATTTAGATAAATGGCAACTTAATGGAACAGAGGTTTTAATAGCAGACTACGGAAAAGGTAGAGCAAATGGTGTTATTCCTCTTAATGAAGATGGTAAGATTGGTACGTCATACTTAACTGCTGATTTAGTGAATAATCTTAAAGTAAGTCCCGATGATCCATATGACGATTTGTTTCCTGTTTGGGTGCAAAAAGTAGCATCGCAAGAGTTTAGAAATAGAGGAAAAACATTCAGTTCTATCTTAAATTCGAGCAGTCGCTATGTGGTGTACTTCAAAGGCGTATATGTAGCAGGATTAGCAAATGGATTCTGGTGGTCAGAGAACACTATAAACTGGACGCAAGGTAAGTCTGCTACGTCAGGTATAATGTCTGGCTATGCCATAAAACCTGATACAATAATGGTTGCAGGACTGTTTAATGGAGGTATATGGTGGTCAGAAGACGGAAAATCATGGACAAAAAGTACACTGTCTTCTGGTACTACAAACTTAAATGCTGACACTATCTTATACGCAAATGGCTTATTTGTTGCACCTACAAGAAACGCGGGCATATGGTGGTCAGAAGACGGTAAAGTTTGGACACAAGGTTTATCAGGTGTAGCGGCGGCCCAAAATGTAATATATGAAAATGAGACATTTATATGCAATCTAAAATCAGGACTTATTTATTGGTCAGAAGACGGTAAAACGTGGACGCTATGCACAGGAACCACTTCTTCTATAGGCGCTTTAACAGAATTACATTACTTTAATCATTTATTTCTTGCGTGTGGTGGAGTTTATTCGAATACAAGCGAAAGGCAAACTAGTAAAAACATATACTGGTCTTTAGACGGTAGATCTTGGACACAGGCTACAGGACTAACTAATATAGTTGCCTATACAATGGTTCAACATAATGGTATCCTCGTTTGTGGAAGTACTAGCGGTGTATGGTGGTCAGAGGACGGCAAAGTTTGGACACAAGTCAGTAATATAGCAAGTACATATAACATAGGCTGTGTTATATATGCTAATGGATTATGGGTGTGTGGAGGTAAAAATTCTGGAGATTCTTCATGTAATGTATGGTGGTCTATAGACGGTAAAACTTGGACACAAGGTACAGTTAATGATGCTGTGTTTGATCATATGCCTGGAGTGTCTAGTAACCTACAATATCATAATGGCGTATTTTCTAACGGAAAGGCTTGGTCTAAAGATGGAAAAATTTGGTACGGTACAACCCTAAGTTCAACTATACTAGAAATAGATTCCTTGTATTATGTTAATGACATATGGTTTGTAGGACCTAGAGATTCATCAGGAACGTTTATTTCTAAAGGACAAGCCTGGACACCTTATTATTAAATTATTACACATACTACACAGTCTGGTATCCAGACTTAACTTACAATACAACAATTACACAAGGAGAATGTTATGCCTTCTACTAATGTTTACAAAGGGAGTTACGACGATTTAAGCGAACTCACCGTAAATGCTGAATCAATGAAAAGCGCTATTGACGAACTAGCGCTTATTCGTGGAGACAGAGAACCAACTATATTGCGCAAAACAATAAGCGGTATTCAGGTTCCAGAACCTCCTGCTCCTCCTGCTACTGTGACAGTACGAGCAAGAGCAGAAATGGAAGATGGCGCTACAATAGCATTGCCTGACACCGTAACAGTTCGACCAGAAAGCGCTATTGTTGAAGTAGGCTCTGCCGTATTGCTTTATGCGATTGATACAGCAGACGATTCAACAGTAGAGTTTGTTGGTTGGTATCTTGGAACAGAGCGAGTTTCGGCAGATCCAAACTTTGCTTATGACATTCCTGAATCTGCTGAAGGCATTATTGATTTCACAGCACGCTACGCTGAAAAGCCTAGCACGACCGTGACACTTACAATAACACCTACAATGGCAGATGGTGAAAGTACTGTACCTAGCACTTGTATTGTTCGCCCACAGAATTCTATTGAATTACCTAAGCACGCTACGCTTGCTTTGTATGCTATCGTTACAGATCCTGCTTACGAATTCGTAAGTTGGCAGAATGCCGACG
>Ga0247609_10005640_pt1 | contig 12245 bp, 15 predicted proteins | sample 172DNAGHGlowgp2_FD_193487 | JGI IMG/M metagenome (GOLD analysis project Ga0247609, IMG submission 193487) | Sheep rumen microbial communities from Palmerston North, Manawatu-Wanganui, New Zealand - 1728 DNA GHGlow gp2 | ecosystem: Host-associated > Mammals > Digestive system > Stomach > Rumen ... | reverse complement strand
ATACCAGTGGCGTCCGATGGAAATTATCCCGTATTTGAATACAAACGGACCCGGCGAAGATCAGAGCTATGATGGAAGTATCGTGTACGATCAGCGTGTTCGCTGGGACGGTGCTCATGGCGATATTTCTCCGGATTACCAGAATACGGCATCCAACAATGCTCTCGTGACAGAAAAACAGGTCTCGAAGTTTGTTGCAGACCAGCTCGCCCTCATTTCCGCTGGTGTCGGATCTGTTCATCACGAGCCTGTTGCCGATATCGCCGCTCTTAAAGCACTTGTTTCCACAGAACAGACCGACAAGGAAATCATCCTTGTTGAAGCTGAAAACTCCATCTGGCGTTGGGATGCTGAGGCAACGACGGCTCCGACGGCTAGTGGTGCTGCCGTTACCACAGTTGTTCTTCCGACCGATCTTGAAGAAGATTACGGTGAAGATCCCACTACGCCGGGTCGTTGGATCAAACTGTTGAACGGTGCTTCCCTGATTCTGACGAGCGCAACGCCCGCCTCCATCGGATTCGAAGATACAGATAATGACAACGTCTATACCGCCAAGACTGCCACGGCTGGTGTTTCCACGGAAGTTGCTCGTGCTGACCACGTCCATGAATTGACGGGTGTTGCACGGGTAGACCAGATCTGCTGGACCACAATTCAACGTAGTAACGACTAATCAATATTTAAGATAACATTATCCGCGCAGGGTTTTTAAACCCTGCGCGGATTTACTATCCTTGTTAGTTTAATTACATATGAATTTCTTATATGCTTCTTCTGTCATGCACTTTTCCGTCAAAATTTGATCGCTTATCTCTAGAATAGCGATCCACACCTGTTTGGGATTCTCATTGAGTGATTGTAAATATTTTGTGTCTTCTCGTCCCATTAAGTGATTTACCCGAATGAGTGTGCAAGGAACAGGTACCGTTAAGTCAACAACTGCCTTTCGAGATTCAATAGTACCGAATGTCTCGTTCGCCCTGTAGTTGCCCTGATAGACGTCTACAGCAACGACTTCTCCGAGAGCATCGATTCCGTGTTGCGTAGCACCGAAAATGTAAAGATTTTCTTGCTCAAGGCGAGGCAAGATAGCTCCTCTAAGGGGAGAATCCGGAGCAATCTTTTCAAGCCAAAAATGATCTTTTGTATAGAGCTTACTCATGATTCCTTCTCCTTAAAATAGGCACGTTTACCATCTGGTCGTGAACTGGATATACACGGAGGAATGAGATTCTCAGCTTGTAAAACAGCACATGGTGGCGGAGTATGATTAAACGCGCAATCTTTACATATACCTACTTTCTCACTAGGTGAAAGCACTACCTCATATGTCTTTCCATCATACGTAAACTCTTTAGCAGAGGCAATACCGTTGTCGGCATTCTGCATATGCGTGTTTATCTTGGAGAATGTGGTCTTACCCGAGTCTATAATTTTGACTAAATCAAGGTCTATGACTTGTTGTAGCCATTGCGCAGCAGTAGGTGCCTTTTCAAAGATTTTCTGAATACAGGTTGCTGCCGTGTAGAGTCGAAACAGTTCGTCAATGACGGAACGTTCTACAGCGTTTGCTTTTACATTGACAAGTTTAAACAACTCTTGCATTGAGATAGGTTCAGGATCAGGCATTAGCAGTCCTCCAGTAAGTTTTAGTTGTAACGGTTATACCTTTATTTGCTTTCCACGCATACTTGATAACGATATCCGAGTCGAGACCCAGCAAACGTTTTAGACGAATGAAGATCTGATCTCCCGTGTCTATGAATTTACCTTTCTCATATTCAACGAGACCGAGAGGTCGTATCTCGATGAGATGGGTTAGATAATCCTTTTCAGAGAAGTATCGATTACAGAAGGTCTTGATGTCCTTCTGAATTTCATTGAGGGTTTCTCGGTTATAATACTTTTTAGTAACGTAGTAGGAGAGATTCCATTCTAGACGTTCACGAAAATAGTCTACGATTCGGCCTGCGAGCGTTTTCTGCTCTTTCCCCAATACAGCTCCTTTACGGAACTGCTGAATAATGTCTACAATTTCTGGATTTGCACGTGCTACATCCAGCTCTTCAATTGTCTGAAGAAGGTGTTCTTTGTCCATGATAATGTCTCCTTTCGATGGTGATAAGCTCCGACAATATTATCTACAAAATGGTATTACATCAAATGACTATTCCCTGTAAAGAAACATGTAAAAAGGTATTCCTATAATAGATAAAACCATCCTATGCGGCGGAAGTCCAATACTATTATCAGATTTTAGGCCCGACAAAGGAGGTATAACTATGTCTATTCTGAGACGCATCGGTACTCCGCTTATGCTGTTCGCCTGTCTCATATTGCTCGTTGGATGCAGGACACCTGCCCAGAAGACGTACATTGAACTGAAGCGAATCGAAGCGGTTACAGAAATGAATCGTCGTCCCATCTGGGAGGGCGAGAATGTAACAGCGGACAACATCAAGGTCTACGCACCGGCTGTGCCTCTGGACCCACCGACGGACGAGTTGAAAGAGTTTAAAGAAATGTTTCTTGGGACTCTCAAGATCGGCCTTGGATTCCTCTTGGGTAAGCAGGTTATCAAGGGGTTGACAAAGAGTCGGTCGACAACGACAACGACAACAACGACTACATCTCCGTAGTCGCACATACATGAGGTTTTCATCAAATGACAGCATCTTTAAATGTTACAAAAGAAACCGTAAGCTTTATACGTGTTTCTAGTCAAGATACTGTACCGATTAAAAACGGACAGTTAATCTTTCGGACAGATACAGGAAAGATCGAACTTGATGAAAGCGGTAGACGTGTATCGTTGGGTCCTATTGTCGGAGTAGATTCGCTGCCGTCTACTCCTGACGATAAGATATATCTGTGTAATAATAACTTTTGGGCATATGATTCGTCTAGCCGTGAGTGGATTCAATTGGGTGGACCAATTCCAGGACAATGCTCAGACCTAACAGCAAATAATCTTGAGATAAATGCGCGCATTAGTATAAATGACGGTACGTATCAGTACATAGATCTAAATAGGTATGTGGCTAACTATTTAAGAATTTATCCGCCGAAGTTAACGCAAGTTTGGCAAAAAGTTGAATTGCAAGTTGATCATACGTTGAAAGGATATTTCAGTATCGTAGGCGGCCAGGGTGAATATGGGACTACTCCAAACGGTGGTAACAACGGTTATGCACCGTATGGAGAACCTGTTGAAAGCTGGTTAGTAACGTTCTATTTGGATATGACCAATCGCATGAGATGGACTGTTCAACCATTATTGCCACAGTATACGTTATTTACATAAGAGGCTAGGTTATGGAAGGTGTTAAGAAATCACAAGTTGTTATTGCAGAACCCAAAACTGATAAACCTACTTCAGCAGCATCCGGTAATACATCACCGTCTGCACAAGAAGTAGCACCTTCGGCCACAATCGTTAGAAGTAAACGTATAGTAGAAGCGGCAAAACGCATTGTTCAAGGATCTTATCCCTATCCCATGTTTCTTGTCCCTTCCGAGACAACCGGCGTTGTAAAAGGCTTGGCCTTGATTCTTTGTCAGTATGGGGATGCACCTGAACGGATAGCCGCTGCCAGACGAGCATTGTCGTGGACATTGAAGGCGCAACCGTCGCCTGAAATGGTTGTGCTTGTTGAAGCTCAAGAAGAAGGTGTGCCGTACGTCTTTGAAGATATTAAAGTTGACGCATATATTCAAAAACGTATTCCTGAAAACAGTAAAGGTTGCTGGAAAAAGGAAGCGCTATGGAATATTGGCGCGGCTGAAGCTCTGCGTAATGAGCATATTGACAAACTGTGTTTCTTAGATATTGATTGTATTTTTGCAGATCAAGCATGGGCAACGGCTGTAGCTGAAGCACTTGATGAATACGAGATTATATCTCCGCATGAATACATGTATTATGCTGAACAAGAAGATGCTGTTTCACTAGGTTTACAAATCTCGGCTGGAGGTTGTTTGACTCAGAGATCATCCGGCTGCTATGGATTGCCCGGTCTTTCATTTGCAATGACAAAGGACTTTTTCGTAAACCGTCTCCATCGTCAACTTCCAAACATATGCGTGGGATCTGGTGATACTTACTTGTGGACTATTGTTGCTGGTAAAGGGCGTTTCGCCATTAATTCAACTCAATTTGCCCACACCTTGACAACAACTGAATTGGAAGGAATGCATCCGGCCGTTAAGATCGGTACAGCATATCAGGTTGCCGTTCACTGCAATCACGGCCCGTTCGGACACCGTTGTTACAGACCTCGTATGGTGATATCACGCGCAGCGGCGCCTACAAGAGAAGAAGCTACGGAGCTAAATGAAGATGGTATTCCTGTGTGGAAGGATACGCCTGGTGGTCGTATTCTTAGACAAGGATATCCGGAATTGCTAAAACTGGCTAAAACCGAATTACCTACCACAATCACAGCGCGTGATATCTACGACCGTCTCGCCATGCAAGAGTACGGGCCTATCGATGAAGATCATCCGTTCATTGTTGCTTGTATGCTCCGTTCTGGTGGTAAATATACAGAGAAACACGTTAGATGGCTTAAGCGACAGTTCGATCTCCACTGCAAGGCGCCGTTTATATTCTATTGTATTTCAGATGTTGAAATAGAAGGAATTAACACGATACCGTTGCTGCTGTCCAACACCGACGCTCCGACGTGGTGGGGTCAAATCGAATTTTATCGCAATATTTGGCCAGCTAATGCCTCTGTATTAACGTGCGATTTGGATACAGTGATATTCCGTGATTTCACGCCTCATCGTTGCCCAGAGAATAAAATCTTTATGCTACGAGAGCAAGGCAATTGGAACAAGTCTGTCTGGGCCATTTGGGGTGGCGGACTAACTTATTTCAACGGTGATTATTCGTTTATCTTTGATTCATTCAAAGCAGATACGGAAACTGGTGCTCAGCGGTCACCGTTGTATAGCACAATAGCTTCACAAGAATATGTGACAAGTTGTCTCCGTTCAAAAGGAATTGTTCCAGAAGATGTTGAATCACATTTCTGCTACAGCTATTATCAGGGAGTTGTAACTAGTATTCGTCCAGAAGCTCACTTTGCGATATTTGCTTCGGATCCCAAACCGTGGGATATTCTACCGAGGCCGTGCTGGGTTCCCCCGTTGGATGAACCCGTTGAATCCACAATATCGGAACCAGAAACCAAGGAATCTGCTTCGGAAAAGTCTGATACGAAAGAACCGTCTGCAGAAGAGAAAACAGACTCGAATGCAGATGCAACCAAATGACAGAGGAGAGACACTGATGAAAATTTTATCAATTATAGGTGTTTGCTTATTTTCGTGTATTATTTTCACCGGTTGTCTCGGACCTGTCATCATTGCTTATGATACGGCACTCACGTATGACACGGCGAATTCCGAGCTGGGTGGCGTGACGCTTAAGCAACCAAAGACGGGCAACATGATCAAGGACCTAAAGGTTGATTCCGTCAAAGACGACAAAGCTCTTCAGCAGGAGGAGCTCCACGAGGATAAAACGAAGGGTGTCCTCGATCCCCCCGAGTTCATGAATGAACCGAATACCTTCATCACCCCGGTCGAACTCCCCATAGACCAGGGTTGGAAAAAGAAACTACTACAATAACCCCATTAGGGAAGGTGGTGTACCATGGTTGAACAAATTACAACCTCAAGCGGTAAACGCTATTTGAAAGACGAAACGGGTCTCTGGTATCTGGAAGGATACAAGGAACTGACGGAAGACGAAAAGAAGAAGATCTGCAACGGCATTGGTGCCGCGTCAGGTTTGTCTAAGCATTTCCCGTCTACGCTTTGGTTCCTGGACTGCAGTGAAACGGGCAACCGTCACGACTACAGTTATCACGTCGGTGGCACTCTGCAAGATCGCCGTCTTGCGGATAAGTTCTTCCTGATCAATCTTTACACGCAGATTGCGAAAGGTTCCAAGCTGCTGGCGTGGATTCGTAGATCCCGTGCCCGTAAGTACTGGATGGCTCTTGCCCTTTTCGGCGGGTCTCACTTCAACTACACAAATCAGAGTTTGGTGTTCTCGTATACCGAAACGGAAGCAAACGACATGGCTCAGGCTGCTTCCGATTATGTTGATACTGAGAACAAAACGAACTGATTTTTGTCTCACGTTGTCTAGTCTCCACTGGGCCAAAAACCCAGTGGAGACGGACATTTTATGTAACTACCGAGCTTGTGAGAAATAACAAGCATATACTTAATTTGCAGTAAGGGAAGGATCTAATCATGCCTGGCGCACTGAGAACACCATATATCACATGTCCATCCCAAAGACCTCAACCACCACCATCTTTGCCGTTTGCATTGTACGAATGTACGCGAGCTGAATGGGTGCAAGCTATTCGAGATGGTAAAATTACTTATAAAACGAACGCGTTTTTCTTGGTCAAGGATACACAAGAGTTTTATAGGGGGATGACTCGGTACGGCATAGGTCGTTCGGACGGAGGTCTTAATATCGTATCGGGACTTCCTCCTTCTACTTCAGCCGTAAAAGGGATGCTCTATTTCAATTCGAAGGACAACCAATTCTACGTTTTCAATGGTTCCGAATACGTCTCTTGCTTGCCGATCGATACATCTGCGGCTGGAGCTATCAATAAGCTCAGTACGGATTTGAGAGTTCCGTCATCGAAGAATGTTTATCGATTTGTTGCTTGTAACATTAAAGCCCTCTATGGGAAGATGCTACAGAAGAACAAAGACCTAACAAACCGTCTTGCGGATATAGAAGGTAAAGTAACCTATCTATACAACGATGCAAATATTCTTGCGAAGCTTGCGACACTAGACCGTTTTCGTCAGATTGCAACGGCTCGTCTTGTGACATTGACACAGGAGATGAAAACCGTTACAGCCACGACAATGGACTTGACCACTCGCATGGGTGCGACAGAAGCGCGTATCCAGCAGATGCAAGCGGATATTACGGTTCTACAAGAAGCGTTGCGCGATGAAAAAGGTTTCCGTCAGGAACTCAACGATAAGCTAGATACGTTGGACCATAAGGTTGATAAGCTGACGGCTATCGATCCCAGCGAAGACAATCTTCTCAAACGAACGGATAAAGGTCTTATGGCGGTTCAGTATTGGCGGGAAGTAACTGTGCATGACACGGAAGAGCCTCCACAGCAACCGTAATACGATTCTACAAATAGTTTACCTAGGGAGTAGCTATTCGCTACTCCCTAGGGTATTCTTTATTTCACCAGTGTGCTACAACATCGTTCCAGCGGACGTAGAAGAACCCCGCCAGTAACTGACTGCCTTCAAAATGTCGTTCCTGTCGAAAGACTTCTATATGACAGTCGTCGTTGGAGTACCACGACGTACGATATCTTGGGTTCTCATCCACTCCTTCGTCATCGGAATCGATTTCAAGTTTCCGATGGATATGATCGAAAACTACATTTCGATGTTTCAGTTCCAAATACCATGTGGAATTGTCAAAGACTTTTCGTCTGTATCCTGTGGCGATGATGAGACCTTTGTCAGTTGTGATATTCCCTGTTACATCCCGATTGGGCGCTTTATAGATGTTCTTTTTTGCATAGTACTCACCAATACGGGCATACTCCGCTTTTTCAGCTTCAATCTTCTTGAGCTTATCTCGGAAGAAAGCGGAACGATGCGTCGCCAGCCAGTATTTGAGACAATCGACGTGGGTTCGAAGCCGTTTAGGGGGATTGTCGATAATCTCGTTCCATTTGGCGGAATGATGTAGAAAATCAACAAGATAACGGACTCCGTAGACATCGTCCCCAATCTCTTCTGTTTTGTTGAAATTAGGGATACGGTCTTCCACATAGACATCTACGGGAATGATAATGACGTCTGGGATGGATGGGAGTTCACACTTTGTCGATAAGTAGGATGCTCCTGAGTGATTATAAGAGTATATAACGGCATACTCGATTTCGTCCATTGCCTGTCGGATAGGTCCCCCGGGAGAATAGTTTTCAACGGGTACGTCGATAGCTCTAGCGTAGCATTCAAGGATTCGATTGAATTTTGACTTTCCAACGGTAACAAGAACTGTAAGGTCATCCAGTGTCGTCAAGGTGGAGAGTATTCCGTATGGGTTGTTATACTCACCGGGTCCAAGGACCAACGTCTTATGACGCTTGTCGACAGGATATCGCTTTTCATCGTCTTCCGTTAGGGTGTCGTCGATTTCTTCTTCGATAAGATCGTCATCTTGAGGGTTTGCGTCTTTCATAGGAGTGTGAGAGAAATAGGAAAGGTGAGAAGATAGAAAAGGTGATAGAATAGAAAATTAGATGATGTCGTTTGGATTCAGGTCAGATGCCGTGATACCGTCTACGGGCATCTTGTCTCGGAGAGTAGATTCTTTACGTCTATCGAGGATCTTCTTGACATTCGCCAGAATCATCTCTCGAGTGCATCCGGTCTTCTGTTTGTAGTAGGCCGCCAGGAACATCAGAACATGGGTGAACTTGGAACGTGACACACAGCGACGGAAGATGTCCGAGTACATCTCTCGCATTTGACGGACGTTCTCTGTGATGTCTTCATGCTTTGCAAGGAACCACTGATTGCAGGCGCTCTTGGAAACCATGATGTTTCCATAGTTGTCCCTGTATACCTTTCCGCAAGAAGCCAATTCCGTATCCGTTGGCAGAATACGTGAAATTTGCAGATACTGACGGCGAAGTTTGGTTTCGTCGACAGGTCCACCTTTTTCCGCTCGGCAAGAGAGTTCTACGTGATATCGGATGAGTACGTCAATCGTGTATTCATCCCAATAACTGGAGTTTCGTCGTAGATACGTTTCCATCATGAGATTCTTGATAATCTCAATCTCGTCTTTAGAGAAATTGGTTATCTCAAGTTTCTTGGCACGGTGGTTGATATCGGCTTGAACGTAGGCAGTCCTTTGGGCTTCTATACGAGCTTTGTCAAGAGCTTCATGCTCTGGATTGTTTTCAAGCGCTTGTAGAATCTCCATTGCAAGATCCACTTTCTCGAAGCGGCCACTGTGACGGCGTTCAATAATCGAATTGGTATCACAGACAATATAGGTTATGAACTTTTTGTTATTTTGAAGGGTGGTTGCGCTGACACCAATCTTCCGTCCGCGGAATGTAAACTCCGTATAATTGTCAGTGTTGTCAACGGCAGATTTGGCTTTGGCCCATTCAATCAAGAATGACTTTAGCATAGACGATAGTTCCTTTTTAGTAATATATGCACAGTGATGCGATTAATTTTTAGTATAGAATTAGAGACATCTTGTATTTTTTCATAAACATTCTATGCGTACGCACCCCGTTTCACCTTACAATACAAGGAGTTTTGATATATGAGTTATCCTGGCATATCGAGTCTCGAGTCCTACCTGGAGGACTCTGGCGCTCTGAACGAGTCGTTTCGAGACGATACTCGAGATTTAGATATTGAACGTATTCTATCGGTTTATCAGGAGAATCGTCTCTATAGAGAAGCCTTGGAGAAGCGGGCTTCCGTAGAAGCGTATGGTGAAGTGGGACAAGTTGATCCTGCCGAGTCGCTTGACTTGGCGAACGCCATTTTCTCCAAGGACAATATTGTGTTTGCAGGTAAGACGGCAAAGGCTGTCGGTAAAGGGCTCGTAACGCTTGCAAAGGGTATCAAGAACTTTGCTATTAATATTCATCGCTATGCTGTTGACAAAACATTGACAGAGGAACAGATTATCAAGCGGTTTGATCGTCTCATTAGCAGATACGAAAACATTGAGTTACAGCACGCTCAAGTTTCAGAGGTGCCAACCTATCCAGTTGCCCTGAATCGGTTTATTGGACTGATTAACGTCTGTAATTACATTAAGCAGATGGCCGTCGCCGAGAATGGACATAAAGGCATTTCCGAGTCCATGTATGACAAGGTTGCCGATTTGTCCAACGGTGTTCTGCGGGTTCTTCCACCTGAGAAGAATTCTCATATTAAAAATATCGGATGGGTGGAACCAAAGCTCGAGACATACGACATTATGAAGTCCAAATGGACGAATAAAGAAGAAGTCGTCAAGTTCCGTAACGGTATTATTGATGTCAAATTTCGTGTGTCAGAAGAATTAGCGAAAGCCTCTATGACACTGGTTCGTTCGTGTGATGAGATTCAGAATGGACGGATTGAATCTCAGGAAGATCAAGATGATGCTGTAGAAGCCTATTCGGGCGCATACATTATTTCCAAGCTTGTGAAACAGATCCACAAATTTGGTATTCAGCGGGAAATCAGTGTTTTCTGCACGACATACATCTCACGTCTTTGCAAATACAAATCTATGTAAAGGAGACAGATCATGACTTCTGTTTTATATACGCTGGCTCACCAGAAACGTCACATGCTTCACAATATCTTGGATGCTGAAACACCGGAGGAGGAAGGTGAACGCAAGGATCTGGAACGGATTACGGATATTATTCGTAAAGTCCTCGGCACGGACAAGTTCATTGACCCACATGCTGTTCTGAAAGATGATTTGGGAGTCACGAACGAACAGTACAAAGAAATTATCGAAAAGGTGGCAAGCGAATACAATATGCCTGCCACGGAAGACGTTCCATTCGACGATGCTACTGCGCAAGCCATCTACGAGTGGACAAAAGAGAAGCGTAATACAAACGATGCTGAAGAAACTAAAGAGAAGAAAGAAGAATCTACAGAGGGTATCACACCGAGACGTAGACGCTTCTTCCGTTCTCTGTGAAGATACAGAATAGTCCTATAGGCAGAGGCTCGTGTAGAGCCTCTGCCTATAGATTTTATTCGTTGTCGTCGTCTGTATCTGGTTCGGCTGTTGCTCTGTCTTGACGCTTGTTAAAAGCATCGATTCGTTGCATCAGCTCGTCGCTAAAGACACAAACACGTCCCTGACGTTTACGAATGTGTTCGTACTCTTCGTCCGACATAAGACCGACTTTGCGGAGATGATTGTGCATGACCACATAGCGACGTAGATCGGATTCCAATCCAGCCACCGCGTCTCGATGATTACCATGTCCGACGATATTTGGCGTGTCGAACTCCATCATTCCTAGAATGGATGTGACAATCACGTTCGCTTGCGATGCAACATATGCGGTTGTTGAATCGCTGGTAAACGGTGCTACACAAATGATGAGCTTGCTCGCACAATGCTGGATAGACGAGGCCAGAGTTTCTGCCATCGTGAGGGTCGTCATGGCAGGAAGATAAATCATAACACGATCGTTCTCTCTCACGTGCCGCATCATGAGGACAAATTCGTTAACCGTGTATTGTTTCAAGACAGGTTTATCGAGGAAAAATGACCATCTCGCCCTACCATCCTTCATGGTTCTTTTTGTGTATTCTAGAGCACAAGAACACCTGGAGTTATCTTGACAATTTTGGTTATCAGAGGCCATTGGAGATTTAGGAGACAAATCCTCAAATGAGAGAAATTCGTCCTCTTTACAGTCTGGATGACCCGTACAGCGATTGCCACGTTTTTCGTATTCGTGGACTTTCTCCGTCACGTCGTTTAGAAGGATTGGATCGTCGTTTTCATCGTAGTCCATAGTGTATCCTCCTTATAACTCGATGGCACTTTTGATTCGTTCACCAGGAATGTAGAAGTCCTGGCGGTTCTCGACAATGTCTCGGATCTCATCTTCCGTAAGAAGACCGTCCCGATTAAGATTGTTGAGAATCTTCGTGAAGTAAACTTGCATGTTGTGCGTCTCTTCTTCCATGTCGCTCGCCTTTCCGCCAAACATGCCACTAGGCATATGGAACATAATTGTGGCGTTTTTGGAGATACGACGATTTGGACAACCTGCCCAAATAATAGCGGCGATAGAAGCACAGATACCGTAGGCTATCGCTTCAACACGCGCTTTCGTATATTTGACGGCTGTCAAAATGGCAATACCGGATTCTACCCAACCACCATAGGAATTGATAAGAATCTCCACCTCATCACCTTCCACAGCGTTGTAGAGAACGTGTAGCAATTCGTTATAGTGATCTGGGCTATCGACAAAGTCGTCGATATAGCAGGCGTAGCGGGTACGTTTCTCTCCATCTTTTCTTAAGATGGGAATCGCTGTGACGGTACCACTGACACCTGGACTGCGACGTGGCAGCGTAGATATCTCGTCGAATCGAGTAGCCGCAGGCTTTTGAGCTGAATCATTACTCATGGTGTATCCTTGTGATAATAGTGTTGC
>Ga0247609_10005638_pt1 | contig 12246 bp, 8 predicted proteins | sample 172DNAGHGlowgp2_FD_193487 | JGI IMG/M metagenome (GOLD analysis project Ga0247609, IMG submission 193487) | Sheep rumen microbial communities from Palmerston North, Manawatu-Wanganui, New Zealand - 1728 DNA GHGlow gp2 | ecosystem: Host-associated > Mammals > Digestive system > Stomach > Rumen ... | reverse complement strand
GCCCTCTTTGAGCTATGCAAACAGACGCCCAAACACAGGCCCTATATGGTGACGGCAGAACAGGCTGACGGCACAATCACAGCACACCTCCTAGCAGTTGTACGTTATCGATCATCATTCCTCCCACCCTATTTTTACATGCATTGCCATGTGTTAGGCGAAGGGGTGTGTACGGAGAAAGGCGAACGTCATGCGGAACTGTTTGGCAGGATGATTGAAGCCCTTACAAAACGCTTAGGCCGGCAGGTACTTTATATTGAAGTGAGCAATCTCTCACAGAAGATGTTCGGCTATAAGGAATTCCGCAAGAACGGTTTCTTTCCTGTACGATGGATGAGCATTCACAACTCTCTCCACTCCATGCCACCGAAAGCCCGCCTGATGAAGACCACGCAGGAACGCATCTCTCACGCCAAGCAGAAAGGAGTGGAAACCATGGAAGTGAAGGACACGAAGGACTTCCAAGCCTTCTCCAAGCTCCTCCGCCACCATAACTGGCTGAAGCCCCGCCGATACGTACCCCATGACCGTTTTTTCCAAGCCCTGATGAGCACCAGCCACGGAAGGCTCTCCCTAACCAAATACAAGACCCATGCCATCGGCTGCTCGGCAGTAGTGTTCAGCCAGCAACAGGCCTATCTGTGGTACACCGCCTTCCGCAGGAAGTCATTTGCATGGCTTCACCCGGCTGAGGCCACGGTGTGGAACGCTATTGACGATGCATATCGCCGTGGCTGCGAGCACATCTTCTTTATGGACGTGGGCTTGCCCTATAGCAAGAATCCGTTCCGCGAGTTTATCCTGAGCTTTGGCGGCAAGCCTGTGTCTACCTACCGGTGGTTCCGCTGCTCCATCTCTTGGGTTAACAAGTTTTTCAGTTGGCTCTACCGCGAATAGTCCTCCAAGAACCGTTCGGCCCTCTGAAGATCCTCGGGAGTGTCAATGCCAACGGTCTCCACATCGGTAAGTCCCACTTTGATGCGGTAGCCGTTCTGCAGCCAGCGTAGTTGTTCCAGGCTCTCAGCCAACTCCAACGGACTCTGCGGCAAACGGGTCACCTCTCTTAGAACCTCCCGACGGTAGGCATAAAGTCCGATGTGCTTGAGGAAAGGAAACGATACGAGCCATTCAGCATGCTCTTTACCACGCACGAAGGGCACCACCGAACGACTGAAATAGAGGGCATAGCCATGCACATCGCTCACAATCTTCGGAGAATTGGGATTGTCTGCCGCCTCCATCGAATCGAAATACTTGCCCAACGTGCCTATCTGCACCTGAGGATCGTCAAAGAGCCCACATACCGTCTCCAACTGGCTACGCTGGATGAAAGGCTCGTCGCCCTGCACATTAACTATTACGTCGGCATCCGTACCCAATAGCGTGGCTGCTTCCTCAATCCTGTCAGTTCCACTCTTATGGTCGGCACGCGTCATGACAGCCTTGCCTCCAAACATCTCCACTGCAGCAAAAATACGCTCATCGTCAGTGGCAACGTATGCCTCGCTCAACACACCACTCACCTGTTCATAAACTCGCTGAATAACAGTCTTACCGCCTAACTTTGCTAAAGGCTTTCCCGGAAAACGGGTGGAAGCATAGCGAGCGGGAATAATACCAATAAATTTCATTTTGTATTTTTTCTTTCTGTATCAATTATATATATGGTGCAAAGTTACAGGTTTTTCCCCATAAATCGACAACAAACCATATAAACTTTTTCGAAAACGAACAAAAGTATGCAACAAACTTGGACAATAGGATAATTTTATCGATAATGAAGAGCAAATTCGCGTTATAAGACACCAAGAAATGTGTTAAAAAAAACAAAAATGCGGTTTTTTTGGTATTTCTCCTTATGGAAGCTACATAATGTTTTGTTAATTCAAAAAAAAGTTGTAAATTTGTAGCGAAATCAAAAATTTTATAGAATATGAATAAACTGGTAAATCTTTCAGCATTGACCTGCATTTGCGCAAGTATTTTAGCTTTTGCAGCATCATGTAAGGATACTGATGACTTTTTTAAGTCAGACGTTGACAACGGCAACAAGGTGGCTAATAGCTTCGACTTCTCAACGCTCCAGGACGTAAACTTGACAGTTGACTATTCTGCCTACAAAATCTATGGTCCCGTACGCTTTGCAATCTATAATGTCAACCCCATCATCGACGAAAACAAAGATACAGAGCGCATAGATGAGAGTATTGAGCCTTTGCTTGAGGATTACACCGACAAGCAGGGAAAGTATAATACAATCGTCAGCCTACCGGCCTACGCCGAAGTGCTGCACATCGTGACGAGATACTTCACCGTCAACGAGCGGCACATGACGGTCGAGGTGGTTAATGGCACGGCCAAGGCGGTGGCGGGCAATGATAACAGCGCGGCATATTCGCGCAGCGTCAGACGCCTGAAGGCTGCCGGCGAATCCACCAATGACATGTCGAAGATGTACAACTTCTCGTATAAAATAAATACGAGCAGCGGTGCCAATACCAGTACTCGCATCTACAAGGACTGGTACACCCCCTTAGGCACATGGAATTCGGCAAGCGGGCGCCCAGACTATCTGATAGACCGCGCTACGGCCAATCCCAACCTGCTGTTTACAGAGGACGAGATTAACGGGCTGTACGAGGCAGCTTGCGAAGCTCTTAACTCATCGGAAGAGATTAAGGAGAAGTATCGCTCCAGTGCCGACCTGACCCTTATCAAGGACTCTGAGGTGAGTATTACCGGCTTGGGCAGCTTCACTTGCTGGCTGAACAGTCTGGGCTACTACTATTACACCGACGACAACAAGCCGACCAACCCCATGGACCTGAACGTCATTATGCTTTTCCCCAACACGCAGGACGGTATGCGTTATACCAACTGCGACTACAACGGCAGCATAGGCATGGTGCGTGGCGATGCCATTCAGTTGAAGTACTACCCTAATATTGCAAAGGGCGACCTCTCCGGCGAGACCACCATTTTCCCCAAGGGCACCAAGATAGGCTTCATCGTGAAGTCGAACGGATGGGGCTGCATAGACCAAAACCATAGCTTCAACTATAGCGGATGGAAGACCAAGAAGATGAACATCTGGGCGGCATCGACCGAAGGAGTGTCCTACTGCGGTGAGTCATACAAGTATACCAATACCAATGGCGAGGCCCGCACGGCTAAGTTCCAGTATGTGGCCCCCAATGGCAACAAGTACACCATCATTTCCGTGGAGGATGCCTGTGACGACAAGGACTACGACGACCTGCTCTTTGCGCTCACACCGGCCAGTGCCTTTGACGATCTGGCTGAGATTGAGACCGGCAAGAGCACGTTGACGGGTGTCTATGCCTTTGAGGATCTGTGGCCCAATCGTGGCGACTATGACATGAATGATGTTGTGGTGAACTTGCAGAATCAGATAACGTTCAATTCTTCCAAAAAGGTATCTAAACAGACTTTCTTCCTGACCACCTATCAGAAGAACGTGGAACTCCAGAACGGACTCGCCGCCCGCCTGACGGCACCCGCCACGTCGAAAATAGAAATGAAGAGAATGGCTCCCGGTGTGACAGACATCAACCAAGCGGTTTCAGCCAATTTCTCATCGTTCAAGGACGGCAGTGCAACTGTTTATTACCTCACTGATTATGTGGAGCAAGACCTGGGTTCGACCTATATTCTTGAACTTACCTATAAATCGGCACAGAGCGTTGCCCAGGTAGAAAACGTCATCGAGCCTTTCGTTTACCGTGAGGAGTCAGACGGTCAGACGTGGGAGGTACACATCCCCTATTCAAAGCCCACCAGCAGGATGAATATGAGCTATTTTGGTAAGGGAGACGACTGCTCGGACATTAACAAGGGTATCTACTATGTGCGCGAGGGCAACTATCCGTATGCCTTCTACCTCTCAGGCACAAAGGCCGAAAAATTCTTCAATACCATCTTGGGAAGTAACGCTGCCAACAAACCCATTGACACCTTCTATCCCACATTCATCGATTGGTCGGTCAGCAAGGGTGAAAACAACAAGGATTGGTACCTCTCTCCCAAGAGATAAAATCCCGTCCTATCTACAATAAGCTAATTGAGCAGGTGTCTTTCAAGGCATCTGCTCTTTTTTAGCGATAATGAAGAACAAATTCGCGTTATAATACACCACATGTTTTTATAAAATATGTTAAAAGATAATTTCAAAATATACTTTCACTTGTTGAAAGTCCTTTATTTCCACAATTTTTCGTATTTTTGCAATAGATTTACCATTTTGAATACAAAAAAGATGGTAAAACCGACAAGTTAGGAGCTGGCCGAATGTATTGCATCACTGCAGCTACGGAATCTCGGCAGACCGCAAAACGTCTTTTACAGCAACTAACTATTTGTAAATTAACTATTTAGCTTGAACATCGAAATAATGTGCAAGCTAAAGATTATCGTAAACTATAATGTTCAATTTAAACCAATTCATAGCAGAAAGTGTCACATTTCGCCCAAACAGCATGTTTGAGCAGGATATCGAGGACAATAAAGAGCGGCTTACCCATGAGATAGAGGGCAAGAGCGTGTGTGTTATTGGCGGTGCAGGCAGCATCGGTTCCAGTTTCATCAAGGCCGTGCTGCGCTTTCGCCCCAAAACCCTTGTTGTCATTGACCTCAACGAAAATGGATTGGCAGAACTGACCCGCGACATACGTTCCACGGATGGACTGTTTGTTCCAGAAGACTATCGTGCCTACACACTCAATTTTGCCGACCCCATCTTTGCACGCATCTTCCGCGAGAAGCAAGGATTTGACATCGTAGCCAACTTCTCCGCTCACAAACATGTGAGAAGCGAGAAAGACCGCTATAGCGTTCAGGCCCTTATAGAGAACAACGACTTGAAGGCCAAGCGATTGATGGATCTACTCTGTGAGTTTCCCCCTCGTCATTTTTTCTGCGTAAGCACCGACAAGGCAGCCAACCCTGTGAATATCATGGGAGCATCGAAGCGCATCATGGAAGACCTGGTGATGACTTATAACGACCGTTTCAAGGTGACTACAGCCCGTTTTGCCAACGTAGCCTTCAGCAACGGCTCACTGCCCGACGGCTGGATGCACCGCATACAGAAGAATCAGCCCCTGGCAGCTCCCAGCGATGTGAAACGTTATTTTGTTTCTCCAGAGGAAAGTGGTCAGATCTGCATGCTTGCCTGCGTCTTAGGAAATGGAGGTGAAGTGTTTTTCCCAAAGCTGGGCGAAGAGCAGATGCTTACCTTCAGCTCTATCTGCGACGATTTCGTCAAGGCACAAGGATTTGTAAAAGACGAGTGTGCTACAGACGATGAAGCCAAGAAGAAAGCAGCCCTTTTAGACACCTCTCACTCATCAGATTCTCTCCCCTACCCTGTAGTCTATTTCAAAAGCGACACTACAGGCGAGAAAGCCTATGAGGAGTTTTATGTTCCCGGCGAGAAAATTGACATGCAGCGATTCCACGCTTTAGGAGTGGTTGAGCAGACGGCAAGGCACAGTATGCAGGAGGTTGATGCATTTTTCAGCGAATTGGAGCAGCTCTTCGCACGCGAAGACTTCACCAAGGCCGACGTAGTAGAAGCCATCAAGGCCTTCATCCCCAATTTCGACCACGAAGAGAAAGGGAAGAATCTGGATCAGAAAATGTAAGGTGTGCCTTTCAGGTAACAATACTCTATAGCATGATTATTACGGCAAACAGGGCATCTGCTATTCTATACACTTTTCTAAGGAACAAATCATTTGAAAGACCTTTCTTGCTTCCTGCGAATGTATGTCCTGTAGTTCCTTTGACATTTCTGAAAGCGAAAACAGATTTCGAATTCATTGACATAGATGAAACACATGCTATGTCAAAGCGACAAGCTAAAGAGAAGATTATTAGTGGCGGATATTCTGGAATAGTATTTGTTCATGCTTACGGAAAACTGTTTAACAACACATCGTTTTATCAGGAACTGAAAGAAATCTCTCCGGAGATTTGTATTATCGATGACCGTTGTCTTTGCCAACCTGATTTGACGGGCGTTCAACCGCTTTACACTGATTTGGTTCTTTATAGTACTGGATATGCTAAATATGTTGAGTTATTATTTGGAGGGTATGGCATCTCAAAAAGTAACAATATAAATTTCTATGATAATGCATTCTCCAAGGATGCAGAAACAATTCAGCAAGAAAGATTAAGAAAATGTCTGAGAGACGAAGAAGTTTATGATTTGCCCTCAGACTACCCTTGGATGGACTGCTCCGCTCTTCCGATGCCGCAGAAACAATATTTTGAATTAATCAGTAGCAAGATCAACGCCATCAGAGAGAAGAAAGAATACATCAACAAGATATATCGTACACATCTCCCCAAAGAAATACAATGGGGACCAGAGTATGAGGGTTGGCGATTCAATATTTCCATAGAAAAAAGAGATAAAATTCTGGATGCTATTTTTCAAAATGATCTTTTTGCTGGTGCCAACTACCCCTCAACCTCCTATATGTTCAAGAAACAGCATGCTCCTTACGCAGAAGAAGAGGCTCAACATGTACTAAACCTCTTCAATAACCATAAAGCCAGCGAAGAATTTGCACTAAAAATATGCGATATAATTAATTATCACCTATAAAAATCATGGGTTACAAGATTCCACTATTCAATTTAAATTTTGACAATCGCGAGGCGCAAGCAGCTTACGATACCATCAAGTCTGGTTGGATTAGCACAGGTCCAAAGAATGCAGCCCTCGAAAAAATGTTCGTAGAAATGTGGGGAGCAGGATTTGCTGTCAGTATGAGCAACTGCACAGACTCACTCCATGTTGCCTGTATGGTATGTGGCTTTGGCCCTGGCGATGAGGTGATTTGTCCTTCGCTTACCTTCGCAGCATCCTGCAATTGCATCCGTTACGTAGGTGCAACACCTGTCTTTGCAGACATTGTTGGTCCCGAACACATCAACATTGACCCGGCAGACATCGAACGTAAGATAACTCCTCGTACAAAGGGTATTATTGTAGTACACATGGCAGGTTTCCCTGCTAGAATGGATGAGATAATGGCAATTGCCAAGAGACACAATCTTAAGGTCATTGAAGATGCTTGTCATGGTCCACTCTCCGAATACAAAGGCCGGAAACTAGGTACCATTGGCGACTGTGGATCATTTTCTTTCTTCTCTAACAAGAATATCTCCACTGGAGAAGGTGGCATGTTTATCACCAACAATGAAGAGATGGCTGCAAAGGCACGCCTCATTCGTTCACACGGGATGAGCACTATGTCTTACCAGCGAGCCAGTGGTCATGCCACAGAATACGACATAACATGTCTAGGCTACAACTTCCGCATGGATGATATTCGTGCAGCGATAGCCATTGAGCAAATAAAGAAGCTTCCTGAAGATTTACAAACACGTCAAATCATACGTAAGCACTATGTAGAGAGGCTAAGTAAACTTTCTAATGTAGTCGTACCCTTCGCTGATAATACAGAATTTGTTAGTAATTACATTCTTCCTGTTGTACTGCTGAATTCAACAAAGGAAAGGCGTAACCAAGTACGTGAATACATGCATTCAGCAGGCATTCAAACTTCTGTACACTACCCTGCTGCACATCTCTTTTCCACGTATCGGGAGTTAGGTGCCGTTCTTCCTCAGACAGAATATGTCACAGACAATGAAGTTACTCTCCCCATGTACGCAGCTCTGACATCTGAACAAGTAGATTTTATCTGCGACACCTTCGAAAAAGCCATTCAAGCATAATTATCATGCATAAGGAAAGACCATCAATCCTTGTCTTTGGAGTAGGTTCGCTACAGAAATCTATTATCATCCGTGCTCAAGAAGCAGGATTGTTTGTTGTGGGCATTGATCCTGTAGCAGATGCTTTTTGCCGTAATGATGTTGACGCTTTTGAGATTGTTGGCGGACAAGACTTCGAGGGAACCTGTGCTGTTGTGGAAAAATACGGAATCAATGCCATTATTACGGCCGCCACAGATAAACCCCTAGTCATGATGGCTCGTATTGCAGAAAAATACGACTTTCCATTCTTCTCAATAGAGACCGCCAAATGGAGCACAGATAAGTCCTTGATGAAACAAAGGTTTGCAGAAGGAGGTATACGATGTGCAAAAAGTTGTCTTATCAGATCTATTAACGAACTTACCGACATCCAATATCCAGTTATTGTCAAGCCTCGCGACAACTCTGGTAGCCGAGGCGTAAAACTCTGTACCAACGAGGAAGAACTTGACTCATCAATTAAAGAAGCTTTACAGGTATCCCACTTGAATAGCGTCCTCGTTGAAGAATTTATAGAAGGGCCTGAGTATAGCATAGAGAGCATGCATCACGAAGGTAAAACAGAAGTCATACAATTTACAGAAAAGACGACAACACCTTTTCCTTATAATGTTGAATTAGGCCATAAGCAACCGGCCCTGTTGACTGACGACCAAAAAGAAGAGATAGAAGATATTATTTGCAAAGTTGCCAATTGCATGGGATTTACAAACTGCCCTTCACATACAGAATTGAAAATCAATGAAAGAGGTATCTTTATAATTGAAACGAGCCCTCGCCTTGGCGGAGATTACATAACCTCTGTACTTACCCCACTTTCCACTGGAATCAACATGGAAAAACAGCTTTTGAAAATTGCGTTAGGGAAAAAGCTGGCCGAGGACTCCTGCCATCATGTTCAAGCTTCAGGAGTATGTTTTCTTTCACTTCCACAAGGTACCATAAAAGCCATTGATTCATCGATTAATACCGTTAAGTCATGGTCTGGCATATATGATTTTGAGTTTTCGCTCCAAGAAGGTGATATAATAAACCCTATCACAAGCAGCCTTAATCGCTACGGACATTTCATTGCGAGTGCAAAAGACAGAAATAGTCTCGACAGGCTCATGAAAGACTATTCTGAGAAAATTAGTAAGATGATAACTATCTAATCATGGAAAAGATAAAAGAACGCATCATTTCACCCTCTGCGTCGCTTATTGATGCGATGAAACTTATGGATGCTATTCAGGTGAAAATGCTCTTCGTATTTGAAAGCAACCGTTTCGTAGGCATTGTCACTATCGGCGATATTCAACGAGCGATTATTAAAAACATATCTCTTGATACACCATTATCGGTTATTGTTGATAAAGACAAAGAGTATGCCAAACCAGATGAAAGCATAGAAAGTATACGTGAGAAAATGATTGATCTCCGGGCAGAGTGCATGCCCGTTGTTGATGCTTGCGGAGAACTTCTTAACGTTTACTTCTGGACAGATTTGTTCCAGTATGAAGAGCATCATCACCGAGAAAAAATTGACCTGCCGGTTGTTATTATGGCAGGAGGAAAAGGCACTCGTCTCAAACCACTGACAAATGTCATTCCCAAGCCCTTGGTACCTGTGGGTGAAAAGACTATTGTAGAAGTTATAATGGATCAGTTTGAGACTATTGGTTGTCATAAATTCTATATGAGTGTCAACTATAAAGCTGACATGATGAAGTATTATCTCAAGCAATTACCTCATAAATATGATGTAGAGTTTTTCCAAGAAGACAAACCTTTAGGAACCATTGGTAGTGTCAGTCTCCTAAAAGGAAAAATAAGCACGCCATTCTTTGTGTCAAATTGTGACAGCATTAACCAACAAGACTACCGTGACGTTTATCATTATCATACTGTGAATCGGAACGATTTAACAATTGTCACGACAGTGAAGAGTTTCAAGATTCCGTATGGCGTCATTCAAACGGGCGATAACGGACTTATGACAGCCCTTACGGAAAAGCCGGAATTAACATTCCAAGTAAACACTGGTGTTTATATTTTAAATCCCGAATGCATTGAAAAGATACCAGAGGGTCAATTCTTCCATATCACCCACTTGATGGAGAAAATCAACTCACGAGGTGGACGAGTAGGCTGTTTCCCTGTTAGTGAGAAGTCATGGAAGGACATGGGCGAATGGACAGAATACTTGAAAATGATTGATGTTATATGATAATCTGATACCATATAAGAAGCGATGGAAAACAAAGACTATAGTGTTCTGATTCTTGGCAATTTTGAAAATGTCTATATTATACAATTTGTCAAGCACCTGAAAGCCCTAAACCCTAATGCTCATTTATTCTTTTGGGGATACACACGCAGCAAAAATGATGATGACAGGAGTTTCGTTGACTGCTACGATGAGTATTATCTATTTGACATCAATCACAATCCAAATTCTTCCATAATAGATAAGATACAGTCAATTATTCAACTCAGAAAACATTTCAAGAAATTTGTAACCAACCGAAAGTTTGACTTTATCAACGTCCACTATATAAAACCTGAGTATTTCTTTTTAGTAGATTATCTGAAACGACATGCTTCTAAATTAATATTAACACCTTGGGGCAGTGATGTATATGGTGCCAAGGGGGGGTACAAGCGGTTTGTTCAAGGATGTTTCAGTTCAGCAGACTTCATTACAGGTAGTGACGATCGCTTTACCACTGACTTCAAACAGATGTTCAATGTGCCTGACAAAAAAATCGTGAAATGTGATTTAGGAATTGAGCCGATTGAATATATCATTGAGCATAAGACTATTACCAACACAAACGAAGCCAAAAGACAACTTGGGCTAAATGACCACTACATCATAACCTGCGGTTATAATGCAACTAGTGGGCAGCAACATTTAGCAATGATTGAACAAATAAACATAGTGAAGGATCGACTTCCCAAGAATCTACTTGTGCTATTTCCATTGACTTACAATAAAAAAGCAGACTACATACAGAAAATCAAGGAGAAAGTGAAGCAATGTGGACTAAATGCTATCTACTTCGAGGATTTTCTTGATTTACCAAGATTGTTCTTACTCCGACAAGCCACAGATATTTTTATACACATACAGATATCTGATGCGACCAGTGCAAGTCTTAACGAATATTTGTTATGCGAGAAGAAAGTTATCAACGGTGCATGGCTAAAATATCCAGAGCTTATCAAGAATGGGGTCACCCCCTACTTTGAAGTAGACTGTTTAGAGAATCTGGGCAAACGGATTGTCGATGTTTACCATGCAGAACCTATTAAACTGGAAAAAGAACTGGTTGACGACTTTGAAAAGAAACAGTGGAAGGTCACAATAAAAGATTGGGACGCGCTCTTTTCTGGTCATCCCCAGCCCATTAACTTCTAATTTCCATCCAAAAAGAGAAAAAAGGTATTCGCGAAATGGGAAAAAATCTCTGGTACGTAATGAGACATCGGGACATGAAGTCTTTTTTAGAATGGCTTCAGACAGAGAATGCACATCGGCTGACTGCCGGTATGTCGATTGTTGAGCCATTCTGTCCGCATGACTTCCTGATAAAGAAGGACAACACCCATTCTGTAGATCTGTCTTCATTTCTCTTTCTCAAATCGACCTCAGAAGATATCGACTATCTGAAAGAAAACGAGCCTTACCGGTCCTCCTATAAGAAACTGAGGCACTACTTAGATACCAACGGAGAAGAAGCAACCGTACCCGACAGGATAATGCAGGCATTCATGAAGGCATGCATCGAATATAAGGGTCAGTTGGAGATAGCCCCCCCACTGACAAGCATTGAAGTGGCAGACAGGGTAAAAATAAAGAGCGGTCCTTTTGTCGACTGCGAGGCATCGGTTACAGGTGTGCGGCTGTCTAAAGGAGTCATCCAGCTGGAGCTGGCCATCAAACTTGTGTCAGGTGTCTTGAATATCAAAATGAGCAACGTCAGCAAGGACCAGATACAGATTATCGACCGCAGTACCGCCGATACCATACGCACTGACTTCATCGACTACACCCAAGACCACTTGCTCGACATCTTGGAGCATCGCGTCAGACGGATAGACGACGAGATTGTCAACAAACAAGATGCCGACATGCTTACCCGGATCTACCGCTACCGAAACTATGACATAAAAAATGTAGCCGCACGCCGGCATTTCCAAGCACTGATGCTGATATGCGCCCATCTTTGCAGATATAAGAATGACGAAGCAATGTTGCGGGAAAAGGTCATGGCCAGCTTAAGTGAAATCAACAAGAAGAGTGAGACGAAAGCAGCCACCGATACCCGTACCTACCTGTGGATTGCCCTTTACATTTCCTCTCACGACCCTTCCTACCGGGACGCTGCCAAGCAATATGTGCGCGACAATCAACCCAAATCGTCCAAACTGAGACGGTTTGTATCG
>Ga0247609_10005637_pt1 | contig 12248 bp, 7 predicted proteins | sample 172DNAGHGlowgp2_FD_193487 | JGI IMG/M metagenome (GOLD analysis project Ga0247609, IMG submission 193487) | Sheep rumen microbial communities from Palmerston North, Manawatu-Wanganui, New Zealand - 1728 DNA GHGlow gp2 | ecosystem: Host-associated > Mammals > Digestive system > Stomach > Rumen ... | reverse complement strand
TAGATTATGAATGTTATTTAAATAGTGATTTTATTTTATATTTCTTGGCTCCATTAGATAATATGGAATTTAAATATGAAATAATTAGCATTATTAGAAATATGCTTATAGATAAAAAATAAAATGAAAAGAGAGTAATGTAACTTATGGGTAAACATAGAAATGGTCGCAGATCTGGTGGATCAAGATCTACAAGAGCATCAAGACAGTTTGTATCAATGTCTAATAAAGCTACTAGAAATGCTATAGCTGAAAATGCTAAAATTATTAATATTGAAAATAAAGTAAATAAAGCTGAAAAAGAATTAAATGAAATGCAAACTACTGGCGCTATGAATTTATTAAAAGAACATAATATAGATAAAAGACTTAATTTTTATGATTTAATTAGAAAGAGTCTAACTGAAAGGCTTGAAACAGAGAATATTACAGAAGAACATAAAAATTCTATTTTAAATAAAATTAAAGAACATGATGATTCATTATCATTAGATTTTATGGATAATGAAATTATTGAAAAAACTGATGAAGAAATAGATGAAATTTATAATCGAGTTATTTCATATATAGATAATTTTAATAATACAGTTGAAGATACTAATAAAAAATTTGAAAACTTTCCTAAAACTTTTTTAGAAAAATTTAGGGAAAAATTTGATGATGAAAATATAATTCATTGTAACTCATATTTATTTAAACTTTTTACTAAAATATTAGAAACTGATTTTAATCATGATTATTTAGTGACATCAACTATTTTTAATACAGTTTATATTACTTATCATTATGAAATGGATCCAGAGTTTGAAGAATTGTTCTTTAACAATATAATAACAAAATAATCATTTTTTGAGAAAGGATTATGGAAAAATGAAATATCCTTTTTTTAAATTAGAGAACAATCAATTTATTTTTACTGGAGAAAAAATGAATGTATATATTCCTAAAGAATATTTTGATCCAGATAAAAATATGGCTACATTTTATGGTAATAAAATAGAAACTATTGGTATGATTTTCTTTAGAATATTTAAATCTGAAGAGGATACTAATGGCGGATCTTTATTTCAATTAAAATTACCTCAGAATATTTTTATTAATTATTCAGATATAAAATTAGGTAAAGGTAAATTAGCTAAATCATTAGATGAAGATGAATATTATATCTTAACTATAAATAAGAATATGGTATTTATTGATTCTGTAGTTACTATTTGTAGTGGTAATAATATAGCTAATACTGCTAATCTATTTAATACAGCTAAGGTTCCTCAGAATATAAATTATGGAGAGTTGCTTGATATATATCTTAGTTCTACTGAATTAAATAAGACTGACTATAGAGAACAAAATGTAATTCTTGAAGCTTGTATTTCTGCTATTTGTAGAAATAAAGATAATTTAGATGAACCATTTAGAATGTTATTAGCTAAAAATCCTAATACTTCTGAATTAAATTATAAAATGATTTCTATTAAAGATTTAGCTATGCTTTCATCTACATTTTCTGCTTTATCATCTGAAGATATTAATAGAGCTATTTTATCTTCTGTAAATAAAGCAAGGACTAATGGTTTAGAAGATGAAAGTCCTATTGAAAAGACTATTAAATATTAATTTTAAATTATCCTAACAGAGAAAATCTGTTAGGATAATTTTATTACTATAAGCAATTCTTATATTTCATATAGTTTATAGCTAAACAAAATAATAATACTTTTTTTATAGATTTATAAAAAGAGTGGCAAATGAATAAATTAAAATTTATTTTATATATTTTTGAAAGGAGGATTCTGTTATTATTTGAATAACAGATATGTTTTTTATGACATATATACATCCTAATGTTAGTAGTACAATCATTGATAATAGTGTTAGCTATTTAACATCTGAAGGTACTACAAAACTTTTTGCAGTATTTGTTGCAGAAAAGGGTCCTGATAATAAGATTCAAACAATGACTTCTGTATCTGAATATATATTCAATTATGGTGAGCCTGATCTTAAATATTATGGACAAGCACCGTATAATATTCTTGAATGGCTCAAGAATGGCGGTGAAGCATATACATTAAGAGTATTACCTGATGATGCTCAATTTGCTAATGCATTTGTAAATATTCAGACTAAAGTATCGCAGGGAACTAAGAATGTTCGTAATGTTAATGGCGAAATTGTTAAGCTTGATGATGTTACGCTTAGACCTACTATTCTTTATTCTAGCATGAATAATAATACTACTAATGCACTTATAAATAATGAGCTTAAGGCTAGTCATGCTAATACGCTTGATGGTTATGAGAACCACTTACTGTTTACTGTAGTTTCTAGAGGACGTAGTGATTCTTATAATAAGCTTGGTTTTAGAATTACTTTAAATGATAATTATGATAATACTTATGATTTTAGACTTTATAATTTTGAAGTAATGCAGATTAATGATTTAGGTGAGCTTCAGACAATTGAAGGCCCTTATGTTGTTTCTCTTGATCCTGATGCTAGAAACGTTGCTGGTGAATCTATGTTCATCGAATACGTTGTTAATAATTATAGTGAGCATCTTGATATCATCTTTAATGAAGATGAGTATGAAGAACTCGGCGCAATTATTAATCCTTATGTTAATCCCAATAAGATTGATTTCTTTACTGGTGAAACAAGAGTTGTTAATCGCGATACTGAAACTTATTATGATGAAAGAACTCAAAAAGAAGAAGATATTCATATTAGTTTAACTCCTTACATTGATGGTGAGCCGTTAGCTACTAAGAATATAATTGATCCTACTAATGTAGTAGAAGCAAATATTCTTGTTACTGATAATGATTATAGAAAGACCCTTTATCTTAATGCTAAAGAGCAGGAGTCTACTATTCGTGCAGACTATACACTTCTTCGTAAGGGTAGTTACTCTGCTTATGCAAATAAGCTTCGTGATTATATTCTTCAAGAAGCGCCTGTACCTAATCCTACAAATAAGGTAGTATCTGCTGATACCTCTCTTGTTATAGCTAAGAATGAATTAGATGCAGATAGAAATGCTTTCTATTCTGCAATTACAGATGAAGGTGTTGCTAATCCTGAAGTAATTGCTACAGTTACAGCTACTAAGTATACTGATGGCACTAAGGAATATTATATTTATGAGTATGAAGATAAGCTTTATAAATATGATATTGCTGCAGGTACTAGTGGTGAAATTACTCAGGACTTTGTAGATTCTCTTGAAGTTGTAACTCAGGTTAAGACTAATGCTTTAGGTGAAACAGTTTATCTGATTAATGAAGCTGGTAATGATTATGAGTATGAAACTGATGATAATGGTAATTTCATAGCAGAAACTAATGATGGCGGTATTGTTGAAACACAAGCTTATTGGATGGTTGATAGTACTGGCGCTGTTATTGGTGAAACTGAGCATATCATTACTGTAATTGATAAGCCTCTTAATGTTGCAGCTGATAGTAATGTATCAAATGTAATTCTGTATACATATACAGATACTAATGGTAATACTGTAATTACATCTGAAGCTACACATACTGTAGAGTCTACTACAACTCAAGAAGTTGATGATCCTGAAAATCCTGGTCAGACAATTGAACAGCCTGTTACAACTACAGAAACAGTAGATAATACTCTTTATAAGATTCCGAATAGAATCAAGAAGGAAGCTACTGAAAATGTAACTGATTCTGTTGAGATTACTTCTTACACATATAATGATACTGCTAACCTTGAAGTTCTTAAGGCACAGGGTGATTTAGTACTTCAGAAAACTTCTCGTTATCTTGATCTTGCTAAAGAAGCTTATGGTGATCTTTATCTTGCTAGTACAGGTTTAGCAGATCTTTCTAGATATAATAATATTGGTGCTAATATTGATATTCTTTCTCAGTATACACTTGGTAATGATAAGATTACTCTTACTATTAACTCTGCTAGAAAGACATTTGCTCTCTTAGAAGAAGAGTTTGTTAAGGCTAAGGCTGATAATAGTGAAGCTGCTTATAAGGACTTCTTTATGAATCTTTATAATGAAGGCTATGAGCTTTATACTCAGTTAGAAGCACTTGATGTTGACTCATTCAAGATTTATAATGGTGAAGCATTTAGTGATAATTTAGATATCTTAAAGAATCAGATTAATGTTCTTATTGATACTTATATTTCTAGAGATGATAATACCATTAGAGAAGCTATTGAAACTGGCTGCAATAGTGCAGATGTTTTAATTGCAGAAGTGCTTAAGGTTACTCTCCAGATTCAGCTTGAAAATCTTGAAAATACACTTAATAAGTCTGAGTATTATGTATCTGCATTACTCGATGATATTAAGAGTAGTATTGAAGAGCTTGTAGTTGATAGTACTGATAGTACAATTCTTAATGTAGCTAAGATTAAAGATCTTGCAGATACTTCTGAAGATATTAAGCATCTTCAAGAGAAGATTGATCTTTATGATTCAATAGTTGCAGCTGCTGGAAATAATTATTATACTCTCTTCTTACAGAACTTTAATAATGGCATAAGCCTTAAGTTTGGTTCTTGTGGTTCTATTGCTATTGGTGCTGAAGGTAGAGATGATGTTATTGAACAGCTTCTTATTAAGGGTTATGAAGGTCTTATTGATGATTCTCTTATCGATAAGGATAAGTGGCAGATCGATCTTATTCTTGATGCAAACTATCCGCTGTCTGTTAAGAGAGCAATTATTGATCTTACGACAAATCTCCGTGGTGACTTTATTGCACTTCTTGATACTGGTTTAGCTGCTACACCTGCAGAAACACTTGTTTATAGAAATAGTTCTCTTAATTATAGCAACTTCAGAATTTCTATATTCTCTCAGAACTTTGTAGTAAGTGATTCTCAGTATAGTGGTAAATCTTTACAGGTTACTACACCTTACTTCTTAGCTTCTAAGATTGCTCATAATGACTCTGCTTATGGAATTCATCAGAACTTCGTTGGTCCTAGACGTGGTATTCTTGAAGGCTTTAATTCCATTAACTTCAATCCTAATAGTGAGTGGAAGGAAAGATTCTATAAGGCTCAGATCAATTATGTTGAGCAGACATATCAGACAACTAAGTTAGCTACACAGCTTACTTCTCAGTTTGCTACATCTGCACTTTCTTATATCTGTAATGTAAGATGCTTACTTAAGATTCAGCGTGAAGTTGAAAAACTTATGGAAGTTTACATTCAGGAAAGAAATGTTAATAAGACATATAATGATGCACAGGCAGCTTTAGCCGCTTATCTTAGCACTTGGACCTCAAATGGTGCTTGCTCTTATATCCATGGCAGTGTTTATGCTTCTGCATATGATGTTGCTCAGAATATTATGAGAGTTAAGATTGAAATGAAGTTTGTAGGAACAATTGAAAGAATTGCTATAGATCTGGTAGTTAGCTAAGTTTTAACACTAAATTAAATTTATTATAATAGGGTAGATAAAACTACCCTATTATGATAAAGATATTCTTATAAAAAAATTACCTTTCAAGAAAGGAGAAACTATATGTGGGGTTCTAATAGTAATAACTCTAAAATTATAGTAGACTTAGGAGAAGCTGCCGCTAAGGCATCATTCTTTAATGGTTTTATGAATACTGCACTTCTTGAATTCGATCCTCTCATTTCTGGATTTTCATTTGTTAAATGGACAGTAATTCCTAAATGGGTTATTGATAAATTCAAAAACTTTAGAGAAATGACTGAAAAGAATTTTAAGTCTTTCGGTGGTATTTCTGATATCGAACTTGAGTCTCAGACTATGACTCATGGTTTTAATGCTAATGAATATAACTATGCATCTGGTACTAAGAAGGGTAACTCTGAATTTACGATGAAGCATCAAGAATTTAGTGGTTCTCCAATTAGAAATATGTATCAATATTGGATTTCTGGTATTCGTGATCCTGAAACAGGTATTGCAACTTATGCTAGAGCTGCAAATACAGACTATGCTGCAAAGAACCATACAGGTGAACTTTGTTATATAGTAACTAGACCTGATGCTAATAACGTTGATAAGAACAATATTGAATTTGCATGTTATTATACTGCAGTATTTCCAACTAGAATCTTATTAAGCCAGTTTAACTTTGATAATGGTACTCATGATGGCTTTGAATATGAGCAGACATTTAAGGGTGTATTCCATGCTTCGCAGAAGATAGACCAATATGCTTCTCAGATTCTTAAAGAAAAGACATATGGTATCGCTGAAATGGCTTACTTTGATCCTGCATTCAGTCTTACTGGTACTGATGCAGAAAGCGGCGTATTTAATAATATGGAAGAGTCTGTACCGAATAATGATCAGATTATCGGTTATACTGTTACAAGAGATCAGCGTGAAAATATTCAAGTTGACCTTAATGACGTTGCTGCTTCCAATGGTGCTGCTAATGAAGGCTCTACAGCTAAAAAGCCTTCATCAGGAATTTTAGGTCAATAATTAAAATTAAATCAACCATAACCTTATATAGGTTATGGTTGATTTTTTATATTTATTAATACATTTCTCCTCCACCCATGTCTTCAGGGTTATTATCAGGAGTATTAAGCTTTTTAGTAATCTTTTCTTCAGTAGCTTTACTTCCAACTTCTTGATTAAGTATTGTTTCCCATTTTTCCCAATCAAAATTACTTAAAATTTCTTTTGTGAAAACTTTTTTAGCAATAGCATATTTTTCTTTATTTTCATCAGTTTGTTCTCCCACTAATGTATCTAAGAAGAACTGTATAGTAGTTTGGCTATTACCAATCTGTTCATTTAAATTAGTCATATTTAAAGAAGCAGGAGAAGGGAATTCTATTTTAATCTTATCAGAATCTACTTTAGAATTATCAAATTCATTTTCATATAAAATTCTAATAAATTGAGTAAATTGTTCTGCAAATACTTTTTGTTTAACTATAATAGAACGTACAAACTTACCATTTTGCATAGCTAAACTTCTAGCAAATTCAGTTTGATCTGTTACAGATAAGAATTCTTTAGGTATACCCATACCAGATATTAATGTATTTAATAAGTACTCTAAAAAGTCATTATTCATTTCTACATTCATACCTTGAATTGTATCAATTTCAACAGGCTTATTACCATCAACTACAGGAATATAATAATCTTGGAAGCTACCTATAGAATTTAAAACAGTATTAATATCTTTATTAAAAGATTCCATTTTAATTTCTTTAGTTTTAGAATCTCTTACAAAGGACTGAACTACTGCTTCAGCATCTTGATCCAAATCTGTTTCTATATAGAAAGCTCTCTTTTCAGGAGAACGAACTAATTTAAGCATTAAAGTAGATGTTTGAACTGCTAAATATATCTTTGCAGTATATAAAATAGATTTAAATATACTATCGTGATAATCATTTTGATCATCTAATCCACCACCTTCACCGAAGTGAATTACTTGATTAGGTGGAATATATACTACATTGATTTGATTATCTTGAATATACTGTTGTCTTAATAATGTATAAATAGTATTTTTAAAATTAGGATTATTATTAATAAATTTCTTATTAATTTTCTTTCCTATATTTTTTACAAATATATCAGTTATTAATTTATATTTACTATTAGGTAATTCTGGAGCCATAGTATTTCCAAATGAAGTAAATATACTATTAGTCTGAGAATAATTACCTTTAACTGCTTTATCACCATAATCAACAGCTTTTTCCATATAATAATAACCAAAACAAATACCATCTAAAGTTAATTTAACGACTTTAGATGGATCTAATACCTTAACAATAGATCCATTTATAGTAAGCTTAGTTCTATCTTTAGATTTATCTTTTCTCATTTTGGATTGAGATTTAAAAGGAATATCTACTAAACCATTAGTTATTTCCTTATTAAAATCTTCATTCATTACATAGAATTCTTCTGCTAATATATCAGCACTATCATAGAATTTGAATGTATTATTAAGACATTCAGCTATATCAGCTTTAAACTTACGTTTCTTTTCTTCAAATAATAATTTATCTTGCTGATATTTAGTTCTTTCTTCTTTAGTAGCTGATTCTGATAATGATTCTATAGGATATAATTTATCTTTTACATTATCAATAATTGAATTATTCCATTCTATTAATTCATCATCTTCAAGCATTATTTCATTAGGACTAAATAATGTTTCAGTATTATGATTAAAAAGAATATCATGATTAGATTCACTAAGCATATTAGATATTTCTTTTTTAATAGGTAATACTGCTACAAATTGATCTCCTATTTTTAATGATTCTCTTATAATTTCTTTAGAAAGATTTTCTAATTTATAAGTCTTCATTAATGATTTAACATTTTCTATAATATTACTATTATCTTCAGTTGTTAAATTAGAAGTAATAATCTTACCATCTATTAATATATTAAAAACAGATTTAGTAAAATCATCAGGAGAGAGAATATTATCTACATATGTATTTAATGCTTGAGCTAACTGAGGAATATTATCATAAATAAGTCTATAGTTATTATATAAAATTGCTCTATCATTTTCTACTGAAAAGAGTTCATTTATATTATACATTTCAGGCTTTTCTAATTGTTTTGTAATTTCTTCAAAACCTGTTAATTGACTCTTAGTTCTTTTTTTAGACCCTTTTGGTCCATTTGATATTCCACTAATAGCATCAAAAAATTCAATTATATTATCTCCAGTAGTTTGTTTATATTGGAGATTTATTTTATTAATAACTTTATTTATATGATTTACATCTTTACGATTATCATCATGAATATTATCTGTACTACCATAAATGATTTCAGAAGCATTTTGAGAAGATTTTCTAATATTATCTACCATTCGTCTAATATTAGACTTTTCAACTAACTGATCATTTAAATCATTTACTTCTTTTTTATCAGCCAAGGAATTTCACTATCCTTTCTATTAAAATTATATTAAATTGTTCCAGATAGATTTTCCAGATATTTTTAATAAGAAAATAATATTTATATTATTTTTACAAGTTAAAGAATTTACAACTAAAAATTATATTTTTTCTCAAAAATCTATGAAAAAGGAGCAATTTATATGTCTGAACAAAAATTACAAATAATTAAAGCAGTTAGAGTTAGAAAATTTAATACTAATGAAGACAGAGATTCTATTTATGATTATTCAATAGTTTTAATTTATAAAGATGAAGAAACTGGTAAAAAATTTCATAAAATTATAGATGATCCTGAATTTACATTTTATATAACTAAAGAAGAAAAAGAAGATGATTATCCTGAATATGTAGATGTTATTCCAATTAATGATGTCGAAGAAATAAAATGCTGTTATTCAGATTTATATAAAGAAATATCTATGCTGCTTAATGATTATAGTAATTTTAAAACTTTAAAAAAGAATAAAGATTGGGCGGCAATGAAACAAAGATATCATTTAGATAGAAGAATACATGGATCTGATGTAGATTTAGAAGATTACTATATAGGAAAACATTATGAAAAATATCCATTAGAAAATTCGAATAGTATATTAACTAAAGGATATTTTGATATAGAAGTTTATACTGAAAATTATGTTGGATTTCCTGAAGCTGAAGTTGCAGATTGTCCTATAGATCAGATTGGATATTTTGATGATATCGAATATACATTTTATGGTTTTCTTTTAAATAATCCAAATGTAAAAGCAATTAAACCATTTAAAGATAATAAGTCTGAAATTGAAGATTTTTATAATATGATTAAGAAAAGATATAAAGATAAATATAATCTTGATATAAAAATTAAATTAGAATGGTTTGATTATGAGTATGATTTAATAGTTGCATTTTGGGATAGAGTTAATACAAATAAACCAGACTTTTTAACTGGATGGAATATATGTAATTTTGATATTCCATATATTCTAAATAGATTAAGACGTGAAATTAGAGAAGAATTTGAAGATATTACTGAATATGGAGTAGAAGATAAAGTAAAAGAAATAATATGTGGTAGTGATTTTGAAAAGAAATATAGGTATCAATATTTATACAAAGATTTAAAACAAGCTGATTTTTCTGATAAGGGAGATTATTTTGTAGCTACAAGTTATACTAATTATGTTGATGGAATGTTATTATTTGCTAATTTAAGAAAGATTTTTGGTAAAAGAGAATCTTATGAATTAGATGCTATTGCAAGAGAAGAATTAGGTGAATCTAAAGAGCCTCTTGATCCTGAAAATAAGGGTATAACTATTAAAAATATAGTTAGTAAAGATTATAAGCGTTATATTAAATATAATATTCATGATGTTATGTTATTATTCTTATTAGAAGAAAAAAATAGTGATATAGATCAGTTATATTCTGTAGCATCTATGACTGAAACTAGAATTTATAAATGTTTAAAGAAAACTATATGCTTAAAGAATTTATCTAGAAGATTTAATAGGCAACAAGGTTTTATTTCTAGCAATAATCATAATGCAGATTATACAAATGAAAAAAGTAGAAGTACTAAATCATTTAGAGGAGCATTTGTTGCTGATCCTAATTTGATTGATAATGTAGGAATGAAAATCGATGGTGATAAGCTGAGTCAATTCTTGCATGAACATGTTATAGATTTTGATTTATCTGCTCTTTATCCTTCAATTACATTAGCATTTAATATATCACCTTCTACTTATTATGGAAAAGTATTTTATTGTAAAGAAGATGGCACATCTGATAAAGATATTAATAAAGGTGCAGATTTATTTGATAGAATAAATTCTAGAGATTATATTAATATTGCTAAAGATGAGTTTAATTTACCTTCTCCCATTGATATTATAGATGAAATTTATAAAGAAAGGGAAGAAAATAATGGCTGAGAGAAAAGTTTCTAATAAAGAAATTTTAATTTTAAATAAAATAAACGATTTATATAAGAATATTCCAATAAATGTTTATGTTAATGAAAATGATGAAAATGCTGAAGAGTTTAAAAACATAATTTATTTTAAAGATGGATTAATATTATTTAATGGTCATGATGGGTTGGCCCCTATGATTATGGGTATTATTCCTAAAAATGATAGTAAATATGATTTCTTAAGAGATAAAACTTTTAAAATAGATTGTAAAAGATTTTTCGACTATCTTAAGAATGGTAAAGATGCTGAAACAGTTAATTACGGAAAAGATTTTAATTTTAGAGTATCAAAAGCATCAAATGAATTTCATTGTACATTAACTAAAGATGATGAAGATGATATTGAATATATTATAAAAAGAATTTTTGAATTTAAAAAAATAACTGAAAATAAGTCTTATCAAATATTTGATTTTAAAGAAGATTTAGTAGATAAATTTAAAGGAAATGGTTTATATCATTTATACTTTAACAAAAATGGTTATGTAACTGATTTTTATGATGAAGATGAATATTTATTTAAAATGGATATTTATTCAAAATATCTGGTTAAATTAGATTCTAAAAGTATAGTTAAAGTTAAAGTATTTAGTGATAATACTTGTAGTAGATATTTAGATTTTATAATAGAAACTAATGATATAAAAAGTCATCAATATATGAAAATGGTAGTTACTTCACTTTTTAAAGATGAAGAAACTGAAAATTAAAATGGTATAAATATATATTATAATAGTGAAAATAGCGCTGTTTTCAATAACCATTTTATTTAGGAGGAATTAACGATGGGGATTGAGAACGAAGTCGGGGAGTATTAAAATATATTATAATACTCTCTAATTAAATAAAAGTCGCCTATACGTAGAGGTGACTTTTTTTTGAAAGGAGCCTAATTTTTTTGAAGATTTTATATTTAGAATTACATAACTATGCAGGAATTTTTGCAGGTACAGGTAAAACTAAAATCACTATTGATTTTAGAAATAGCAAAAATGAAATAGTTATGTTATTTGGAAAGAATGGATCAGGTAAAAGTACTATATTAAGTGCTTTACATCCATTTATGGGTTCTAATAATGATGAAAGAGATAATTTAATTATTAATGGTAAAGATGGATATAAAGAAATTCATATTAAAAATAATGATTTTGTATATATAATTAAGCATTATACTAAAAAATCTTCAAAATCATATATAGGTAAAGTTTTGTATAGCGATTATATATCTGGATCATACAATATTGATGAGTTAAATGAAAATGGTGGAGTTAGAACTTTTAAAGAAATAGTAAAAGATGAATTAAATGTAACAGAAGATTTATTTAAATTATCTCGTATAGGTTCT
>Ga0247609_10005635_pt1 | contig 12249 bp, 9 predicted proteins | sample 172DNAGHGlowgp2_FD_193487 | JGI IMG/M metagenome (GOLD analysis project Ga0247609, IMG submission 193487) | Sheep rumen microbial communities from Palmerston North, Manawatu-Wanganui, New Zealand - 1728 DNA GHGlow gp2 | ecosystem: Host-associated > Mammals > Digestive system > Stomach > Rumen ... | reverse complement strand
CGAAGGCCAGCGATGGCACCTTGTCGAGTGGGAACCACTGAGCCTTTGCGGCATCGTCGCCAGCCTTTACCTCGCTGATACGCACCAAAGCAAAATAGGCAATGGTGATGACTCGTTCACGAGGGTCACGATCCACACCAGAGAATGCATGGAACTGATGGATATAGGCATCCTTCAGCCCCGTCTCTTCAAATAGTTCGCGCTTGGCACCCTGCAGAGCCGTTTCGTCCATTTTCAGGAATCCGCCAGGGAAGGCCCAACGTCCCTTGAACGGTTCTATTCCACGCTCTATCAACAGGACATTGAGTTTTGTCCCGTCGAATCCGAAAATCACGCAATCCGTTGTGACGCACGGATGCGGATATTTGTAATGATACTTTAGTTCTTCCATTACATTTCTTGTTTTTATTGATTACAAACATCATTGAACCTTTCTATCACATCAACTAATGGAGGTTCAAGCCTGTCAAGACATTCATTAAGAATATCGTCGGGAACTTCACAAACAGCAGCTGCAATACCGCCAGCAATAGCCCCTTGGGTGTCGGCATCACCACCCAGCGAAACGGCTTCCCTAACAGTCCTTTCGTACCCCATAGGCGAAGAGACATTCTTCATTGCACAATAAATTGCCTCTGGAACCGAACCCTGACATGTTACGTCAAAATCGTAGTCCCGCTGTATGGTTTCCCAATTCTCGCTTATTTTGTCAAGGTCATAGAAGCAATGATTCTTCAAGAATGCCTTTCCTTTTTCAGAGTACTCACCACTTCGTAACAAATATATCATGGCTGCAACAGCTTGTGCTCCTATGATTCCTTCAGGGTGGCTGTGGGTTACTTCTGCTGAGATTTGTGCCAATTGAAGGGCCTCTTCAAAAGATTTTGCATAATAACCACAGGGACTCACACGCATGGCAGAACCGTTTCCAAAAGAATTGTATGGTTCCGTCCATTTGTTTTCCAACCACCTCCTGAACATGCCGCCATATCCGGCATGAGGATATTCCTCGCCATAGCGATGCATGATTTTGACCAACTGTTCATGTGAGTGTGTGGAATCTTCCACTAACCACTCAGCTACTGCACAGGTCATCACTGTATCATCTGTAAATTTCGACCGTGGAGTGAACAATTTGAAACCCATGTCCTTTGTCTTGTGAAACTCATAGGCAGAACCAATGATGTCACCACAAACTGCTCCGATAATTCCTTTGTTTTGCATTCTGTTCTTTTTAGTAGTTTATAACCAGTTTCTAATCTCAGTAGAATAGCTTAGGCAGCGTTTTGCAAGAGTTTTGTGCCTCTTTAACTGTATTTTAACACAATCCTATGCAGCAACGGGCAGATCTTTAAAATCCGCCCTTTCTTCTTTCATCATCTCCATCATCCTTCTCAATACCTTATTTTTCTTACTTTTCACACTATTACCATTCCTATATCCAACTCTCTTCGCAATCTCCTCCATTTTACATCCATCCACATAATAACTTTCCAATATCATCCTATCTACAATCTTCAACTTACCCCAAACTCTATCCAACCTCTCAAAGATCTCATCATCATTTCCTCTTTCTTCAATCACATCAAACATCTCCTCAATTCCTCTTTCGTCATCCTCCCTCACTTCATAACCTCTTTCCATTATCCTATCCAAACTCTCAATATCTTCATTCACCTTCCTCAAATAATGCATCCCAATATTCCTACATATCCTAACCAAATACCCTACCATACTTCTTTCCTTCAACTTAAACTCCTTATCCAACATCTTATCCCACAATACCAAACATCCATCATTATAAACCTCCTCTAAATCTTCATACCTCAAACTCTTAAACCTTCCCATCAATCTCATCAATACATTATCTCTCTCACCATCCACCACCTTATTAAATATAAGGCTACTAACACCCAGAAGTCCACTCTTTTCTTCCTTCAGAGTCAACTTCTTAACATCCTCATTCTCAAAACCACTCACCTTAATTCTTACTACCATACCCTTCATTTTTAATTATTGCGTAATATTTACGCTGCAAAAGTACAACAAATATTTTATTCTCGCAAGCTTTTCTGCGTATTTTTTACGCAATTGATTACATTTTTCTTGTTTTTGGCAATTTATTATGCCTGATGGTGGGTAAAAATGAAGAAAAATGGAGATTAAAAGGATGAAAAAGAAATTTGAGTGTACTAAAGAAAATCCGCTTCATAGTCAATTGTCAAACCTTAACTGCAGTCTTATTCAAGAGATAACAGTCAAAGGATTCCTTTGTGACGAAGATTATGAATTGCTGACAAAAATGAGCGGAGAAACCGGTAATCTGAGAATACTAAATCTATATGAAGTTTGCGAGACAGATTGCCAATGTGAGAACAGTTACGGAAAGCCTGAACAAAGAAAGATCGAGGTTGCAGATAATGCTTTTGAGGATAGCATAAGGCTGGAAAAAATCATTCTGCCAGCAAAACTGGAAGCTATCGGAAGTCCGACTTTCGGTGGCTGCACTAATTTAGAAGGAGTTGATTTCCCGGAATCGCTTAACTCAATTGGCTCTGAAGCGTTCCTGGATTGTCCCAAATTAGGTGAAGTCTATATATCTAAAAATCTAAGTTTGGGCGAGGTTTACAGTCATGCATTTTCTGCGTCTGCGGACAGCTTTGTCTGCGATTGGGACCGATGGCCAGTAAATAAGGATGGAGAGCCAACCTACACAGGCGATGGGTTCGGATACTTTTCCTATAACGGAGTTTTGTTTTTCGGCTTCGTATGGGATGAATGTATCGAATTAGAAAAATACCCTTCAATGAATGATCGGAGCACATATCAGATACCTTATGGTACCCAAATAATAAAATATGGTGCATTTAGCAAATGTAAGTTTCTGCATAAGCTAATCTTTCCTGAAACGTGCGGAGTGATTACGGAAGGTTCAATTTGTGGCTGTCCTGAATTGGAAACTCTAGTGTTTAGGAGGCAAGGATTAGATGGTGAGAGAGTTCATCACATGGATTTGTATTGGGGAGACGTGATAACAAATTGCCCCAAACTCAAAGACATATATTTGTATGCTGAGAATCCTGAGAACATTGCCTTTGGTGTTTTTGAGAAATTGGATAATATGAGTGAGATAGTACTTCACGTTCCATGCTTCTGTGCTAAGAAGTACAGGGATTATGAAGAGGAATATTGTTCTATGTACGACTACAATGATAAGAAATATGTAAAGGTATGGCGCAAGTTCAAGAGCATCGAGGAGTTTGATCCTGTTGATTTCCTTGAAGATGGTATTTAGTGTGTGATTTTTACGCAATTGATTACTTTTTCCTTGTTTTTGGCAATATACTATGCCCGCTATTGGGTAAAATATTAAAAATAATAGGTGATTTATGATGAAAATTAATGTTTATTCGGAGAAAAGTGGTAACTTTGCTTCAGATTCAAAAATGAAGCCCATGATTATCATTGAGTCCAAGAAAAAAACGCTTGAATCGCTGAAGGCTCAGTATCCTGATGCGATGATCATCGACGTGACGAGTCATGCCCAGGATGAGTTCGTCAAGTTCAGTCCCTTCTATCCCAATGGTGGTATTCCTGTTCCGTTTACCGATGACATTGCAGTTTCAGTAGAGGGGATCTGGCAGGGCCTTAAGGTTTTTGAGGATGCTGATGTGGATACATCCTTTTTCTCAAAACGAGACATGAAGAACCTGAAACGTACTGTCAGAAAGTATGGTCCCTGTCTCGGACATCGCAAGGGAGTGCATGGCGAAGAACTGTTAGGCTACATTGAAGCTCGCAAGCATATTTATCTGCCCTGTTATAAGTGGATACTGGAAAACAAACTTCAGAAGTTGGTTGCAGCAGTACGTATCATTTCGAAAAACAAGCCCGTGGTATTGCTCGATTACAATACTAACCCAGATGTGAACAATCCGAAGAAGCCTCTCTCACATGCTTCATTGATTAAGGCATATATCGAAGGTAACTATCCTGAGTGACATCAAGCTTCTTCTCCTATAAGATAGAAAAACCGACGAATGTTGCATTAACAACAATCATCGGTTTTTCTTATTTCACTAGAAATGCTTCAAGTCAGTTGCTTTGAAGTGGAAAACGGATAGTATCAAGTTATCCGCATCTTCATCCAGCATGAACCATGGTGAACGGAATGGATTCTCGAAATTACGCATAACATGGATCTCGCGTGCTGGAGTATTCCCTTCTGCTAATAGAAATGCCTTTTTACCGTACTTGTTCACTGCCACGTCTACCACCATTACAGCGTGGCCATATTTCTGACCATATCGCGCAGGATACACAAAAACATCGCCTGGTTGCATGTCTGCTAAACGTCTCGTCCTCATCTCACGACTCAGTGAAAAGGTGCTGGCCACTCCATAAAGGTTCCGCAGATACCGTTCGAATGCTTTACGAGAACTACCACCACCATAGGCCAGCTTCTTGCCATTGACATTTTGGAAACGAATGCGGCCATATTGGTTTGCCTGAAACAAATATTCCGCTCTTAATCGCATGCACACGTCTGCACACTGCTCTGCATTTGATAGTAACGGCATATCTATCACGGCATAGTTGAGAGATTGGAACCGGCTATCACCACCAGTGTAGAGTTGAACTTTTGCCCCACGTCCTTTAAGGGGCAGGCTTCGCATAAAATAAGTGTAAGCCATATCATCACCTTTGATGCGCTCATATCCCCATGGTTCAGGAATATCGCCAATGGTCTTGTAGTTATTGGGATTACTTGTCTTGCTGCCGAAAAGAATCCAATATCCCACTCCAAATCCACAAGCAAACATCAGTAGTAAAAATCCGATGATTATGCGAACTATAGACTTCACTCGTTTTCTTATAGCCATAATATTTATTTTGTTATCAGTGCAAAAATAGACATATATTTTTTTGTACCCAAAGAAAAAGGGATTCGTTGTATGAATCCCCTAAAGTGTTGTACGAAGCATAATTATAATTGGAAAAACGTTTTAAAACCTGATTCCAGCAACTATTTTATCGATAGGTATATCGTTTTCATTAGAATACCAACAAGATAAAATGGCTATTTGACCCGTCATGAAATTATTGAGAACAATTAAACGCCAATAAGAATCGCTTTCCCCATGGTAGGTAGTTGTCCTGGAGTAACTTTCCATATTGCCAACTGAGCCTTTGACAAGCTGTCCATAATCTGCAGAAACCGTTCCTTCCTCATTCTGTTGCTTGGCTTGTGCCCAGATTTGTTCGAATTCATTGTTACTAAATGTTTTTGAATATGAGCTAAGAACCCTAATAGCATAAACAGGATTCTCCTTGTCATTAACAAGGTCATATACAAAGGTGCCATCGCCGACATCCTGCTTAACAGCAACTACACCTGTTGGGATGGCAATGATAACATTGCCATCAGTGATCTCATTCTCAGCCAATGTTTGTTGTTCATCTTCTTCCACAATGTTGTTATATTGTTGTGGTACAGGATCTTGTTCCTCATAGTCCTGTAAGGACTCTGCTACAATATTGTTTGTAGTACTATGGTTATTGTTGTCAAAGATAGAGTATCCGATGCCTCCTATGACAACGATTGCCAGAACTATGAACAGGACACGCATGCTACCGGAGCTCTCATCAATATCTTCCTGCAGATTATTGCTAGCTAACTCACTTGCCCCAAAGGGATCATCATTGCCATCGTGTATCTCTTCTTCATTTGCCGATTCCGTATTCCCTTCTTCAGGTGCTTCATCAGCTTCACTTCCATCGGTCTCTGAGGGCATGATGATTTTTCCTTTCGTTAAGAAAACATCGGCTATCTTTGCTAAAGTATAGGTTACTCTCTCTTCCAGTTCCTTATGGGCGATATACATTTCTCCGACAATCTGAAATACTGTGTTGACAAGTTCCCCTGATATCCCATCATCAAGAACGATTTCATCCTTTGCGAATTCATGGGCCTTTATCAAGTGCTCTTCTGGGTATATTCCTGACAGGGCGGCATAGTCATATTGCTTTATGGTCGCCTGCACATCTCTTATATATGAACTCAAATTTGCACTTAGGAAAGCAAACTGTTCCTCATTGCGTTCAATATTCCTACTTAGCTCATGATAGAAAGAATCCCTTCCTTGCATCAGTTGTGGAGTGATGTTGTTTATGTGGTAGGAATAGAACAAGATCTCATATAGTCGGCATAGCCATTTTCTGTCTTCATCTTTTGCATTATATGACAGGTAATGATAAATGTCCTTATCAACTTCACCTACCTTCTTCACCATTTCATCTACATATTTTTTCTGCTCGCCATAAGGATGGACCTCGTCTTCATAAATTGTTCCATCATATTTTATCCGGTCTACCTCTATCTGGTTTGATGATATTTGATCGAGTAGTTCCAAATCCTTCCATGCAACTTTGAACTGTTCTAACAATAGTCCATTTGCCTGAGTAAATGGATTCTCTATTGGCTCCTCAACCTTAATCTCATCCAGTGAGAAGGGAACAATACGGCGATTAAAATAAGGTCTCATTTGGGCGTTTATGAAACTTGTCTTGAAGAAATCATCTACCCACTTATCATATTGATCATCAGATAAAACATCTAGTTTCTCTTCTTGATGATTGTTCCAGACAATAGCTAAAAACCTATCAGACACTTTTTTAATGATGTCCTCAGGTACAAGCTCCCAAGCAGATAAACATGCTCCAGGGGATTTCACTATACCAGTTTCCTTGGCATTTTTGATTCTGTCTTCCAAGGATGGATGGGAGTTCCAAATGTCCTTAATTTCGACTCTAGATTTGACCATCCTCGTGTCTTTATATTCCGTTATTGGCACATCATATTTGATGCCTGTATTTATGGCTTCAGGATTTCTTGCATCTGTGATTATTTTACCTTTGAAATAGTTGGCAATGATCTTGTTCTCACTGACCAAGTTTCCTAGGATATGCTGGTATAATTGTGCAGAACTAGAGATCTTTTCAACTTTATACATGGCTGAAACGAAATTCTCAATTCCAACATAGTTACATGATATCGTGTCTGCATCGAATTCCATCTGACGGGATAATGCCATGTAGGGCCTTTGGACAAACTTATACATGTCGTAGGTTAATGACTTAACCCAATTTGTCATATTATCAGTCAATAATCCAAAAGTAGCCCAAATCTGATTAGTAGAATCTCGCCAATTCTCAATCATTCTGTCCCAACTATCCTTTGTATTTATCAGATCATAAATAACAGAGTTAGCTACATACACCGTTGAGCCAACCTTCATGCTATTTTGGGAAAAATGGCCAAATTCATGAGCTATAATAGATTTAAGTTCATCTTCACTAAGTCCTTCAAAAAGACCTAAGCCAATCTCCAGGTTCTTCCTAACAGGGAAAAAAATACTCCAGAAAGTAGTGTTGTAGAAAACACAGGCATTTACATCTGTTGTCAAGTAAACATGCTTGGGCATCTTTGTTCCAACTCCCTTTGCAATATCTTGAATCATTGCAAATAATCTTGGGCAATCCTTCTCTGAGACTTCTACGCGTTGATTATTTATATTCTTGGTTGAAGAAAACAATGGTTTAACAAGATAGGCTCCAAAAACTAGGGCAAAAGAGCAAAGACCAGCCCAAAAAATAACGCATAAGATAATTAAGCGAATATTAGAAACTGCAATCAAAATATCCGGAAGCCATGCAAATGATGCATATGCAATTCCTACTATAATTGCCAGTCCAAGAGCAATTAAACCGATGTAATAGACTAGGAATAGAAGAATTCTAAACAAAACGTTTGTTACAAGATTCCGAATCTGCCTGTTTCTGTCCATAATGCCTTTATTTTAAGTTATTGGTTAACGACATGACGATGCCACTACCACTAATTTTGTGCAAATATACAAATTTTCAGCTAAAGTAATACGTTCTGGCCTAATTATTTAGTATTCACAAGGCTTGCGAAACCTTTTTCTTCTCAATCGAAATGATTTTATGAATAGTTTTTATTATTTGCAAAATCGATTCAGGATTTCAATTCATAACACTACATTTTAAGCAGAATGAAACTGTTTACATATCTTATAATGTTACCTTTGGGAACTGCATTATCTCAATCAGCCCCTCTTAATAGTGTTTCCAAATCACTCTGAGTATCAAGAACAATTCGAATACCGCCATTTTTGCGTGTTACGCCAAGCTCATCAAGACGTAATAATATACTATGAGCTGTATTGAAAGAGCATCTAAGTTCTTTCTGAAGAATTGCTTCTGAACACTTTCCTTTGGAAACAATCAATTTTACAGCCCTGATAAACAACTCATTATCAGTTTGTAGTGAATAGCTATGATTGTTGTTGGTTCCTGCCCTATCTGAATGTTTTAGGATATAATCGTTTTTGCCCCTCGGCTGCGTAGACAGATAGTGCAAAATGATACCCTTTGTCGAATCGTCAATCAGAGCATTGGAAACTCTCTTCGTTGTCACCATTGAACTATCCTGATAAAGAAGATCTCCAAAAGGCATAAGTTTTGTTGAATCGGAGGTGTCGGAGAATGCCTTGGCCATAATTGAATCTTCATGCTTAAATGTTATTTTCGCATGCAAGCCTTTCATTGTTTCATAGGTCATCACTGTTCTCTTGATACGATTCGCCGTAGCCATGACCAGGCAGATTCCACTATCCTGCCCGTTCTTTACCAGATTGGCCATTACTGAGTTGACGCTCTTTATTTCATTGAGTTCGGACAATTCATCTACAATAACCACAACATATGGCAAAAATTCATGTCCATCTTCAGGATTTAAGTCACCAGATAGATATTTTGTATTATACTCTCTGATATTGGCCGACGAAGATTTTGACAAAAGTTCTTTTCGATATACCATTTCCTGTTCAATATCCATGAGAAGCATACTTGTGGAGTCCTCATCGTCAGCAATATATTTCCCGCTATGTGATTTTGCAAGATAATTCCTAGCTATTTTCTCATATGAATGATAGCTCGCATTATTGGAAGAAATAATAGCAAATTTCAAAATACATGGATTACAGCAGAACATCAAGGAAAGCATCATCGAATGAATGCAGTTTGTTTTTCCTGAATTGGCCATGCCGCTAATTAAGACATGACCGACCTCATCAAGTCTGAATGAGAAAGGAGTCCCGTCAGGCTCGACACCTATAGAACAATGGAGTCCCCTAAATTGCCCCTGCCCTGTTTCTATTCCTGCTGGGAAGAAGGAAATTGAAGATGAGTTATCTTTCGGGAGCTCGACACCGATCCTGTTTGTTCCAGGAATAGGAACGAGCATTCTGCTTCCGACAGGAGCTAAAGCATCCGATATTTTATCATGAAGATATATAAGCTTCGTCATTCGGACATCTGAGGATAGTGAAAATGACAAGAAATTCATCACAGGAGTCTGGTATGAATCAACATTTTCTATCTCAATGTTATAATCATGAAGGACAGTCCTCACATGCTCCACAACAGCCGACATATCATCCGAACAGACATTTGCCCCACTTTTCAGTAAGGAAAGATCCGGCAAGTGATAGTTGGGAATAAGCGAAAAAGGATCCTTTACGCTATATTTCCCCTCAATTATGATCTCCTCAATATCCTCCTCATCGGATTTTACATGTAGTATTGTGTCAAATGGAACTGTTTTAATACCCAGGCCATCTACCAACCACTGGAACACAAACATCAGTTTCTTAATCTGATAACCATAACGACTATGCATCTCCGATATATAAGAGCATATCTTCAGGCTTGGATCACCGGTTTCCATTGAATGCTGAAGGATTCTCTCAGAATAGCCGCCATCAATAATATCCATCAGAATACGTCTCTCTGCGCGTAAGTCCTTCAGAACGCCATAATCTGACAAGATATAAACTAAACGACGTTCGTTGATTATATCCGTGCCGAAATCATTGATCGCCTTTTTTATCTCTATAAGAACTTTATCCATTGTCTCTGTATTTCTTCAAAAAATCATCAAGAATCTTTTTCTCTGCCTGTGTCGGTGGAGTTTTCCTCACCTTAAAGTAGCATTCTGGGCACAAACAGACCAGGTTACTTTCCCTGTTATCTGCAGGCTTTTCATTTTTATGATGAACATAAAGGAAATGATAGTCAAAAGGCGTTTTCATCATAACATGACATGACTCACATGCATGATTTTTCTTGGCCTTGAAGTTTATTTCTATCTTTTTCCAGTCTTTTGTACAGCCACGGAAATCAACTTCAACATCACCTTCTTTTTCCAGAGGTTCGCCTTCAGCCTTTAGTTTCTCAACATATTCCCGTGAAGTTATTTTATATGGAAACTCATTACGAGCCATATTCCAGCAGTTGGTACAAAGAGGCAGGTCTGTTACTGTAGTTTCCTTATCAAAGTTGTCTTTATCTCGAACCTTAACTGCTTCTACATTTGCACCTCGATACTCTTGATTGAAAGTGCCCATCATCATGAAACTCCTAATAGTTTCACATTGGCGAATATGGAAACGGGGTTTTCCATGCTCTGTTAGCCTGTAATTACGCTTATACATGTAAATCTTTCTCAATTCTCCGTCTTCATCACGGTAGTAGATACCGTCATCTTTCATGATGATATTCCTTATCTCAGCCCGGCCAATGTCCACAGTATTCATGACCTTGTAGCCGCTGGCAGAACGGACATTGTAACCCATCGAATTAAGAAGGTTCTTCAATCCTGCGAAAGAATGTATCGGCGTTACCTCTTTCTTTTTATTATTTTCGGAAGAATTGACTTTTGCCATATCACTTTTTGTTTCTATTGACGAAGTTCTCCAAAACCTCCTCACCTAAGGTTACAATACGGAATTCCACACGCCGCGATTTAGCCTTATCTATTGAATCGCCTGATAATGCTGAAAATTTCTCATTAGCATCAAGGGCTTTGCCATATGACAGGCCATTTGCAGTGAACCAGTAATCAAGAAGTTTTTTTTGCTCAGGTGTATATTGTTCATACGAAGGCATCTCTCTAATATATTTTAAAACATTATAGGCTCTTTCTTGCGACAAGAGGACATTCGAAAGATATGGATCTTTTCCATACTTCACCATTCGCAAGTCATCGGTATGGCCTTCAATACGGATTTCCTGGATACGGTCTCGCAATGTATCTGTCAACAGAATATTTAAATAACGGGGGATGAACTCATTTAATATCTCCATAAATTTTGGTTTTATCTCGCCAGAACCTTGAGCAAAAAGAACCTCAGGTTCCTTGAACTTCATGGAAAGGTCCTTACCCACCACCATTTTCCATTTAGCAGTATCTCCCTTGAACTCACTGACAAGTCTGTCGTGCAGATGCTGCTTGGTTTCAACATAATCAGTAAGCACGGACTGATTATCTTGTACCTGTATCATATAAGCTACAGCAACAAACAAGAAAATGATCATCAGACCAGTCATCAAGTCAGATACGGATAGCCATACATTCTGTCTTTGCATAATTATTTCTTGTTCTTAGTTATCATTGCCTGAATACAAGCATCAAGCTGTGCTAGAGTTTCACTTAAGCGGTCATAGAAGTGCTGATCAAGACCTTCAAGCTCTTTTCTGAGGAAGAAAGCACCATTCTGCATGAGTCCCTGTGCCTCCTCCAGATTCTTCTTCGTCTCTGCCCAGAAGTCATTATTGAAGTCTCTAAGTTTATCAAGTTCTTCAAGCTTCTTGATAAGCTGCTTCACTCCTTCGACAAAATCACGCTGCTTTTGAACCCACACATTGAGGTTACGGGTGTATTCCTGGTATTCTGCCATGTTCTTTTCATTAATCTCTGCAGCTTTCTTAAGAGAATTGGCAGTAGCCACGAAGTCTTTGTCTTTGGCCATAACCTGTTCTAGGCCTTCAATTATCTGATGGAGCCTGCCACCGTCACTTATAAGGGACTTAGTCTCGTCGCCAACCTTCTGTAAAGTCGTAGATGTCTCTTCGAAGTCTGTACTCATCTGTTTATACTGCGATGTTAGAGCGACAATCATCTCCTTGTTCTCCTGCTGCCACTGGTTCATATTAGCCACACTCTGATTGAGTTGTTCAAAGTTCTCCTGAATAAGTTTATTTATGAGTGCGCTCATCTGTTTCTCAAACTCCAGAGTAACGCCCTTCATCACCTCAACTAGGGCTTCTGTATTACTCTTCCTTAGCAGTTCTGAGAACTCATCAAACTTCTCCGTCAGAAGTTCA